>TARA_B110000438_G_scaffold86625_1_pt1 | contig 10634 bp, 10 predicted proteins | sample TARA_B110000438 | Tara Oceans TARA_B110000438 (sample SAMEA4398413) | marine metagenome | biome: Polar Biome; feature: [MES] marine water layer (ENVO:01000295) within the mesopelagic zone...; material: water (ENVO:00002006), including particulate matter (ENVO:01000060) such as......
TCAAGAGGTAATAAGCCCTGAATCAGTCCAAGAATAGTTGATTTACCAGAACCACTCTCACCAATTATTCCCAAAGTCTTACCTTTTTCCAAATCAAATGTTATATCTTTCAAAATCGTAGTTTTTTTGTTTTTAAAAATAATTGACTTTTCATACCTAGAAAAAAATACTTTTTCCAGTCTCAAGATATTTGTGTTTTTATTCATGTATACACATATATTTGTGGTTGTTTTTTTCTATATATTCTATTTTTGAATTATTACATGAATCAATCTTTTTACTGCATCTATCAAGGTAAACACATGTTTCTTTTCTTGTTGAAAAATTAAAGGGACTCCCTCCAATGAATTTAAGTTTTGATTCATTTTGGTAATCTTTTAAATCAGAAATTTTTAATAGATCTTTTGTGTAAGGATGTTTAGGATTAGATGATATGTCATTTTTATTACCATATTCCACAATTTTACCCCCATACATTATAGCTATATTATTTGCGACATATTTTGCTAAATTGATATTATGAGTAATCCAAATAATTGAGATTGAATATTTCTTACAGAGATGCATCAGAAGATCTACAATTATCCTTTGAATATTGCTGTCAAGAGATGTAGTCGGCTCATCGGCTATAATTATTTGAGGTTTGCAACATATTGCAATAGCAATTAAAACCCTTTGCTTCATTCCACCTGAAAGCTGAAATGGATACATGTTATATATTTGCCTTGGAGATTTTAACCCAACATCACTTAAGATTTGGTATGTTAATTCTTTAGAGGATTTTCTACTTGCTATTTTATGTTTAACTATTGTTTCATTTATCTGATAACCGACTGATAACAGTGGGTTTAGATGAGAATGTGGATCTTGAAATATGTATGAGATATTTCTACCCCTAATATTTTCAAGTTCAGTATCATTTAGTTTTAGTAAATTATAATTTTTATAAATAATTTCGCCACTTACTGAAGACTTTTCTTCTCTATGCAAATTTAATATTGATTTTGCCAGAGACGACTTCCCAGATCCACTTTCCCCAAGCACTGCCAAAATTTCTTCATTATGTATATCAATGGAAATACCATCTAATATATTTAGATTTTCATCATGAAGTTGAAAATCTAGCGAAAGTTTTTTTATTTTTAGTATGACCTCACTTTCAGCATTCATAAAAAGTTGTAAGATCTTGTTTTGTTATATTGGCTAAGATTAACTTTAATTTTTCTATTATTTGTAGGATAACCTAAAGAAATCAAAATCTTTAAGCTTATTCCTTTTGATAGCCCAAGCAATGAATGAATACCTACAAAGTTAGATGATCCAACTGGTACTGAACCAATTCCAAGGGAACTAGCCGATAAAAGAATATTTTGAAGACTTGCACCTAATTCTAGATAGTGATAATAACTTTCTGATACGTCTATTTTATTTTGTTTTATCCCAAGAATAACAATAAGTTCTGGGATATCATCCATACCTGGGCAAAACCAGGATATTTGCTCAACAATCTCTTTATTCCTTATAAAATAGAATTCAATAAATTCATTACCTTGGGATCGTGGTGCTTTTTTTGCGCAATCAAATAGTATTTCTATAGTTTTGTTGCTTATTCTTTTTTTTAAATATTCTCTGCAACTCTGTCTTGAAAGAATATGTTTGATTGTTTCATTCATCAAAACCTCTTATATGTTTTGTGATAAATATTGACAAGTCATCTAAACATAATTTTAACTCCTTGGGTTTATTGAATAAATCTCTTGTTATAATGGGTTCAAGCTCAATAATTTTTTTTACAATAAGATTTATATTTTGATCATCAGTATCTTTTAGAAGTCTGCACAAATACTTTGCTGCAGAGAATAACCTCATAGTGCTGTATTCTTTTGGTTCATCAATTATCAATCTTGAACTAGATATGAGATGAATAATTACATTGATAAGATCTTTTTCTTTGATACTATTGTTCATTATATTTTCACAAGACCTATTCTAAATCCATCTCCATCATCAGTACTTTCAGGCGGGACAGCATCTTCAAATTTTATTTTTAACCTTTTGTTTTCAACAAGAAAAGACCCACCTTTCATAGCTCTTAGATAATTAATTTCGGTTTTTATATTATCTCTGTCATCTTCAACCGGTATCACATTTTTGTACTTACGTTTTTCTAAACTTGGCCCCCATTTTGTTCTCAACCATTCCCATGTATTACCTGATAGGTCAAATAAACCACTTTCAGAAACTCCATCCATATAACATCCAACTGGACTTGTTTTTTTTATTTTTGATGTTTTAAAATTACAGAAATTTGTCGAAACTTTATTACCCCAAGGGTAAGAAATGTTTTTCCCTAAAGTAGAAGCATATACCCACTCTTTTTCTGATAGAAGACACATTTGGTAATTACTATCAGCTAACAATTCTTTAAAGTTGTTTGATTGATTTAATGCTGGTTGTTTAATAATTTTTGACTTAAATATTTTATTGATCCATTTAGAGTATGCTATCGCGTCAAACCACGACACCCATGCAACGGGGTGATTATGCTCATGTTTTGGGTATTGATAATCGCATTTATAATCTGAATTATTTAAGAAAGAATTAAATTGTGAGTTTGTTGTCTGGTAACTTGATACGTAAAAAATATATTTGCCGAGACTATTCTTCATATTGATTTTTACAAATCCATAATCTTTTTTTCTTGGTAGATAAAAACTATTAGGATCGAACCGTTGATCTTCTAAGTGGTCTGCTTCTGAGAAATATTTTATTAAATTTTTATAATCTATCTTTTCCTTTTTCAAGTAATCCTTATAAAATTTTAAGTCTTTATTATAGATATTCTTTATCTCATCCATTATTAACTCCATAAAATTTTAAGTCTTTATTATAAATATTCTTTATCTCATCCATTATTTCCACCTAACAAAATATCTCTTATATTCTCGCCAAATAAATTAAATGAAATTACAACATAACAAATTGCTATCCCTGGAAATGCAGACCACCACCACGAAGATAAAATTGTTGCTTGCCCTTCTGCAACTAAAAATCCCCATTCAGATGTTGGTGGCTGAGCTCCAATACCTAGGAAGCTCAGTCCTGATACAGCCAAAATTGCATAACCCATATCCAATGAACACTGTACAATTATTGGAGAGATACTATTGGGTAAGATATGTTTAAAAATTACTCGTAAGTTAGAGGCCCCCATTGCTTTTGATGACAAAATATACTCCTCATTCTTTAACGACTTAATACTCGTTCTTAGTAATTTTGCATATGATGGCCACATAGCAATGCCTACTGCAAAGATTGCTGAGTCTATTCCGGGCCCCATTGCTGCATTTATTGCTAAAGCAAGGATTAATGATGGAAATGACAAAAAAACATCTGTTATCCACATTAATATGTTGTCTATTATTCCTGAAAAATATCCTGAAATAGTTCCAACTATTATCCCAAAAAATAGTGCTATTAAAATTACTGAAAAAGCAATTTTAATAGTTGTTTTAGTACCAGCTATAATTCTATTGAAAACATCCCTTCCTGCTGCATCTGTTCCAAAATAGTTTTCTAAGTTTGGTGAATTGAATCTGTTTTTACTATCTAATTTATTAACGGAATTTGAATCTATGTTTAATGAACAAATAAAAAAAATAAAAACTGAAGATATTAACAATAATGGTAATATTCGAAACCTTTTCATGTTAATCTTTTATCAATATACTTGTGAATAATTTCTACTGAAAAATTGGTAAGCACAAAACATAAACTGATTACAAGGGTAACCCCCATAATTATTGGAAAATCTCTTTTGTAGATCGCATTATAGGCAAGAGACCCAAGACCTCCCCATGAAAATACACTTTCAACCAGTAAAGTCCCTCCTAGAATCCATCCTGTTTGCATTCCGAACAAACTAATTGGAACCATCATTGCGTTTTTCATTGCATGAACGAAAAGTATTCTGCTCTGATTCAATCCCTTAGCTTTTGCTGTAATAATGTAGTCTTTGTTTAAAACATTTAATATCGAATTTCTCATGATCCTTGCAGTAACAGCTAATTCCGGTAAAGACATTATAAATGCTGGTAGGATCAAATGATGAAGTGATATTGAAAGAAGGGCTAGATCCCACATAAGAAGGGAATCAATTATATATGATCCAGTTTGATATTGAGGTGGATTGACTCCTGCAGGTAACCTTCCACCATATGGAAAGATATCCCAAATATTGTAAAACAACAATTGAGATATTATTCCAACCCAAAAAATTGGCAACCCCATGCCAAGAATTGTGATTAGATTACTTAATTTATCAATTATTTGTCTTGGTTTGACTGCTGAGTAAACTCCTATTAATACTCCAAAAAAAATGTTTATAAACATTGCTGATACAACTAGCTCTATAGAAGCAGGTAAATAAAGAACTAACTCATCCCAGACATCTTTTTTCGTCCTTATCGATTTTCCAAGATCTAAATTTATAACTCTACCAAAATATCTATATACTTGGATATAAACTGGTAGATCCAAACCTAAATTTTCCCTTATCTCAATTAATCGTTCTTTAGATGCGGCAGGGCCTGCGGCAGACCTTGCAGGGTCACCTGGTATACTTTGGACAATAATAAACATTAGAATAATTATTCCAATGAGTACAGTTGTCAGATAAGTTAACTTTTTTAATATATATATTATAAAATTCAAAGTTCTTATCCTTAATATGAAAAAAGCGGATTCCTGTTGTGAAGGGAATCCGCTTTTTTAATTTAATTTGATAAAGTCATATTATACACATCTATAGCTTGATGATGTGCAGGGTTATATTCATAACCAAAAACTCTTTTATTAGTTACAATTACGAATGGTGTTTCTGAAACAAAAGCAGATGAGAATCCTTTAACTATTTCATGCTGTAGATTCTTATAAATTTCGCTTCTTTTGTTAATATTTTGTTCTACAATTCCAGAATCAAAAAGTTGGTCAACTTTATCACTACTCCAAAATGGAGCATTATCACCAAAAACTCCTTTATAATCACTGTGATAAAAAGTTCTCAAAGCAATATCTGTTTCTGCAGCAGCGGGCCATATGTAACCCAAATAAACATCGATATCACTATCTTTGTTCTTTTGCATTTCATCTTGTCCCATCCAATCAGTTCCTACGGGTTCTACTTTAATTCCTAGTAAACCCCAATTTTGTTGAATCATTTCTAGAGCTCGTTGTTTTTCTGCTTGACCTGATTCATAGGCTACCTTTAATGTAAATCCTCCATTTGGATAACCGGCCTCTTTAAGGTATTGTTTTGCTTTTTTCATATCAAAATCAACTAATGGCAGATTATCATTGAAAAACATTAATTGACTAGATAGTGGTCCTTTGGCTCTCTTACCAAATCCTTCAAGTGCCACGTTGAGGTGATATTCATAGTCTATAGCGTGTGCCAAAGCCTTCCTTATATTGATATTGTCCAAAGGTTTTCTAATCACCCTAAAATCAATAGTAAAGACCACCGCACTACTTGTGGAATGTATTTGGAGATTACTATTCTTTTTCAAGTCTTTTAATTCGCTTAGGACAGGTTCCATCATAATATCAAGGTCCCCTTTTTCGAGCATTAATCTTTGAGTCGCCGAATCCTTAATCCACAAAAAAGTGACTCCATTTATATTGTCTGTTCTCCACCCCTTCCAATAATCGTCATATTTTTTAAATTCAGCTCTTTGTTCCGCAAGGTGTAAAGAAAGCTTATAAGGCCCACTACCTAAATCATGATCATCTAGATATTTTTTTGCCCAGTCACCATCAACCTCATATTTTTTAGCGGTTTTTGAGTTTATAATCATTATTTGTGGCAGGCTATACAAAAAAGCTGCAGTTGGTCTTTTAAGCAAAATATCAAAAGTGTGATCATCAATAACATTAATACTCCTTACATCTTGAATTAAGTTGGCTACACCGTCTTTAATAGCCATAATTCTTTCAAAAGAATATTTAACATCTTGTGCTTTAAGTTTATTACCATCATGAAAGGTAATGTTTTTATTTAAAATGAATCTATACTTAGATCCTCCATCTAATTTTTTATAGCTCTTTGCTAAATGGGGAACTAATACCTTATTTGTTGGTTCAAACTTTAACAATGCATCGTATGCAATAGCACATATTCTACCAATATCAGACCAATTACAAAAAACAGGATCATAACTGAATGCATATTCACTATGAGCTATTTTAATTGAGTTTGAGTTGGCACTTGCTGTCAAAGTGAGTGCCATACTTATAATAAAAACACCTAATGTAATTTTTAAATTTTTCATATTTCTCCTTATTAATTAATTAGTAAATTAATTTATGTTTGATTTATTTTTTGTGAAAGATAATTAATCCATAATACCTCCTTTAATTTATGTAAATATCTTCAAAACTAGCTAAGCCATACTGCTCATCAAACTTAATCCCATTTTTAAAAACCATTATTGGATCAAAGATAGTATTTAGGTTATTAAGAGGATTGTCATCTAAAACAATAATGTCAGCTATATAATTTTCCTCAATTTTACCAAAAGTATTTGAAACACCACATAATTCAGCTGGAATCGTGGTTCCTGATTTTAATGTGTCCACTGTTGACATTCCTGCTATATTTAGATGCTTTAATTCTAAATGTGTAAATTGGCTTAATGGTGGAGAATCACTTCCACAAGCTATTTTTACACCGGCTTTATATGCTTTTTTGAAACCTTCTAAGTGAACTTCTTTAACACTTAAAGCTTTATCAACCATAAATTGAGGCAGGCCACTTTCTAAAATTGTTTCCAAATCTTGAGTTTGGCATATTGTTGGAACATAAAATGCGTTTTTTTCTAACATTAAATCAACACATTCATCATCTAATAGTCCGTGTTCAATTGACCTTACGCCACATTTAAGAGCTTTTTTAATACCTTCAGTTCCCCAAGCATGCGCAGAAACAATCAGGCCTTTATTTGAAGATAGCTCTACAGCAGCATTTATTTCATCATCAGTTAGTTGTGAGTCCTGCATTCCTTCATTTTCAGTCATGATGCCTCCTGATACCATGATCTTTATAAGATCAGCTCCTTTTGCAATATTTTCTCTAACAGCTTTTCTCATTTCATAAGGTCCACTAATTTCGTAAGAACCCAATGTACCATGACCATGTCCTCCTGTAGCCGAAATAGCCCTCCTTGCAGTATATATATTTGGACCTAGAAACCCCTTCTTTTTAAAAATCTTTTTCCAAGCTAAACATACATCTCCATCTTCTCCTAATATTCTTAAGCTTGTAATTCCTTTTTTTAAACCATCAATCGCATTTCTTCCTGCACGAATTGTATATTCAGGTAATGTTTCAGTTTCTAACAAATTATTCGGGTCAGGTATTAAATCACCTATATGAGTATGTACATCCCATAAACCTGGCATAATATATTTATTTTTTAAATCTATAGTAAATAAGTCGGTTCTATTATTTTTAATAGAATTTTCAATTTTTTCAATTTTACCATCTGAAATTATTAAAGATACTATTTCACATGATTCTGTTTCCAAATTCACTAAATTACAATTTTTTATAAGTGTATCCATATCATTTACATATTAATAATTTTATTGTCTTTAACGTGTGTTTCATTATCAAGAATTATTTTTGGTGACATAATTACAACATCTGAATGTAATTTTGCCTCCCCAACTGTTCCTTTAAATCCTGGGTCCTGATCGCCAAATCCAAATGTGACGGCGCCAACTACATGTTCACATTCATGCATATTGTTACTTTTTTTTGCGGCAGGATTAAGCCCTAGAGTGAAGTGACATAAATGAAAAACTTTTTCATCATTTGCACTTTCTAAATTTTTTAAAAAAAGGTTAGCATCCTTACCCCCATCAATATCTGTTATTACTCCATTTTTTAGATTTAAAGTTATTAATTCATCTACAATTCCATTTCCTGGGTCAATACATCCATCTACTACTATTTTTCCATTAATAGTTTTTTCTATGGGTGCTATGTTTACGTCTACTCCAGGGAAAAAATCTGCCTCACCAGGTTTGTCAGAAATCCCATCACCAATATCCACAGGCCTTCCTTCGAGACTAAAAGAGATATTGGTTCCATTATCGCAGCTTACATTACACAATTTAGTTTTTTCCCATACTTCACTAATTTTCTTTGATTGCTTTAGCATTTTTTCATAATCGACATTCAATAAACCTTCTATTGCAAATTCTTCCATCCCTCTTAACATTGTAGAACTGACTCTTGCACCTTTTTCCCGAGCCCTTCTTGTCGCTTCTTTTTCAATAAACATTGTTTCGCAAAAACCTATTATTACATCGGAAGCTAGTATCGCATTAGATACTATTTCATCTAATTCAGAAACATCATTATGTTTCATCATTGGAAATACATGCAAATTGGCTTTTGCCCCAATATTTCTACCAGCTTCAAAGCATAATTCTGCAATTCCTAAATCTGTCCATGTGTCAGCTAATATCAGCAAATTTTCATTCTCTTTAACACATGCCATTTCATCTACTACTTTTTTTGAAAAATCAAACCACTTATGATCTAACATATTTCCTTTCGTTACTCTTTCACCAATAATATTCCAAGAAAATGGAATAAAAATTAAAGAAATAAGTAATTAATATTGTTTAATAAAATATTTAAATAAAATTAAATTCTATTTAAATGTAACTTTAACTAGAATGTGGTGGATATTGGAGAAGAGTCTTAATAATTATCCTTCAGCTTGATAATTTTTAAGAATAAAATTAGTGGTGAAATTTTGGGATGTTTTAAATTTCATTAGTTGAAAAACTAAAATTTGAATAATAATATACTATATATAATCAAACAGTGACTCAAATATAAATTAAAGTCAAGCTAAATCTTAGTTATTGTTTATCAGTCTTTTATCGAAGATTTTAAATTTCAAAATATGTGATTATTTGTTAAAATAGTTTTCATAAGACAGCTGGATGTTTGGAGCAAAAAAGCCAGAAAAGGGAAAACTATTTTAACTGTACAATAATAACCTATGAATCTACATGTATTAGATAAAGAAATACTTCGATAGTGAATCACTCTGCTTTATCATGAAAACTCTCTGGATTGTGGCAGTCTGTAAAACCTTGGAAAAAGGGTGATCAAAAAAAATATCCCTGCAACAATAATCAGTGTCAAAGGTAGTCCGTATGGATTCCATAAGTCCATAATGGCCCCGGAAGTTAGCGGGCCAACAAAAGCCCCCATTCCCCAGAAAACACCAAATGCCGCCATGGCAGTTGCCAGTTCAGAACCCCTGAACCAATTCCCTGCGAGAATCATTGCAACAGTAGTTACACCTGAAAAAAGACCCCACCACAGAAAAAGTGTTGCCCATAATAGATATGGTGAATAAGCTGTAAATGGCCAGATTGCAGCACCAATCAAACCAGCAAAAGCACATGCTATTAAGACCTTTCGTGGATCAAAGTGATCTGCTGCCCAGCCAATTGGAAATTGTAGCAGGGCTCCACCAGAGATCCCAAAAAAAAGCATTAAAGTCGCATTAGACTCAGTCATTCCAATTCTTAATCCGTAGACTGGCATGAGGCTGGTAATTGATAGATCCTGGAAAGCCACAACAAAACATGCCATTGCCAGCAATGGTGCTACGAAAGCAAAACTAAATACTCCAAATCGTGGTTTGTCTATAGTTGACGGAACATAACTTCCAGTTAATAGCAAAGGTAATCCAGCCAAGCTTAGCAAAGCAATACATATAAGAAATGGCAAGAAGCCTTTTGTACCTGATAATGAAAGTGTCAAGGGCCCTAGGGCAAAACTCATCATTAGTATGGAGTTGTAAAAACCCATTACTCGTCCACGATGTTTACTGGGTGTTATCTCAACTATCCATGTTTCTGTTACTACAAATAGTAGTGAATCTGAAACCCCCCCCATGAACCTTATTACAAACCATACTAACAATGATTGGGTTTTCATAAGAGCGAAAATGAGAGCTATCTCAAGAGCTACTCCAAAAAGAAGGATACTTCGTCCTCCAAAATTTCTCATAACCCGAGAAACAGTAAAAGCTCCAATTATGAGGCCTGTTGGAGCTGCCATAGCCAATCCACCGATAAAAGTACTACTAACACCCCGTGATTCCAAAATAAGTGACAGTAAAGGTGTTAATAGGCTGCTAGTGATACCGTAAATTGAAATACAACCAATTAGTGCGATCATTGTCAGGGCACGTTTACGAGTCCAAACTTTCTCACTGCTGGATTTGTTTAGCATCGCTCTAATACATACATATTATTTCTAAAATATTGTTTTACCATCATATGGATTCAAACCTCGAATTGAAGAATAACATGGTTGCTCCCTCATTTTCATATTTAATATACAAGATCTTTGGCATCTGGTCTAAAACCTGACGAACTCGTGGACAAAACTGGATACTCTGGATTAAGCTTTAAAAAACTCTGCTTTTCATGCGTTTTGCAAAAATTTTCCACTTCGAGCGGCTTTGACTTTCCAGCCATCTTTTTCTTCTTGCCACCATACATTCCGTTCACTCTTAGCTAAAAGAGGATTTGTTTTAGAG
>TARA_B110000438_G_scaffold241455_1_pt1 | contig 10625 bp, 6 predicted proteins | sample TARA_B110000438 | Tara Oceans TARA_B110000438 (sample SAMEA4398413) | marine metagenome | biome: Polar Biome; feature: [MES] marine water layer (ENVO:01000295) within the mesopelagic zone...; material: water (ENVO:00002006), including particulate matter (ENVO:01000060) such as......
TCATTGATGATCTAGAAGGAATATCTATTGCTAAAAGAATTCCAGTTATAATAGACAAAAGTATTAAAATGGTTGGATTCATTAGCTCAGAGAAAATCAAAAATGCTGTAAAAATAGTTATAAAACAAAACATTAATCTTGTTATTCTAATTATTTTTAATCTATTATATTTATCTGCTAAAACACCCCCAAATATGCTAAATAATAAAACAGGGGTATAATTTGCACTTGAAACTATTCCTAACATTGTTTCAGAATCTGTCATTGTTCTCATTAACCATAAACGGCCATAAATTAAAGCCCACATTCCTATATTAGAAAATAATGCGGCTATCCAGAAGAGTCTGTACTCTTTTGATAAAAATAAAAGTATAAAAGGTTGGTTTTTTAATTTCATACTAAAAAAGTTTATTACTATGAAAACTAATATTTCCACCTAAGTTTTTATTAATTAATATTTTCTTTGTTAAAAGATGCAAGCCATAATCCCAAGTAAATCCTATAGCTCCATGCAATTGGTGAGCAGTCCATGTTATTTTACTTATTTTTTCATCACAGATAATTTTGCAAAATAAGGCTAATTTTTTAAATTCTTCTGAGTATTTTTCTTTCGCTGCATATCTTATTAATTCTCTAGTTTCGTTAATACTTATGTACATATCAGATAAATTATGTTGAACAGCCTGAAAAGATCCAATTTTATTATTGAATTGTTCTCTATTTTTTACATAATCTAAGGTTATATTAAGAATATGTTCAGCAACTCCTATAGATTCAGAGCACTTTGCAATTATTGTATTGTAATACATAAAATCAATAATATTATTGAAATTTTCATTTGTACCTACAAAATTTTTTTCCTCAATGTTAAAATTACTAATTTCAAGATTACATATTTCTTCCCCTATCAAGCTTGTTTTAGTTTCTAATATTTTAAAAGAATTTGAAGGGATGATAACTACTTTTTTTTCTTTATTTGATTTTACTAACATCATAATATTGGTAGATTCTTTATAAAAAGAAACATTAGCTAATTTTCCACTTAATTGTATTGCACCATCTACTTTAGATATAATTGGAAAATCTTTTTCTTGGATATATTGTTCTAAAATAGTAGATGTTAGAATTTTTTTTGAATTAGATAATTGATTAATTAAAGCTTGAAATTTTTTTTTTTCAAATTTTTGAAGAGTCAAAATGCCTGATATTGAATTTTCTACTATGGGGCCATCACATAAATTGTACCCCCACTTTTCTAACATAAGGCAGAAATCAAAAAAACTTAATCCATAGCCTCCTAAATTTTCGTCAGTAAGCATGCTGATATACCCTAATTGTAAAAGTTCATCCCATCCATATTTATAATCAGATTTTTTTTCAGCTTTATCATTTAAAAGTTTGAAATCCACTTTTTTTTCTAATGTATCTTCAAGTGATTTTAGAATCATTTTTTGAGATTCATCAATACTAAAGTCTATCATCTTGGTAGCCCCAATCCTCTTTGAGCAATAATATTTTTTTGAATTTCAGTTGTTCCTCCAAGTATCCCGCCTGATATAAAAAAAAGCCTGTTTTTTATTATTCTATCTGCAAAAAAGTCTTTGTTAGTATCATTTATATATATTGATTTAGTACCTAATATTTCGAATGCAAAATCATGGATTTTGATATTTATTTCTGTTGCTAATATTTTGCTCATAGATGGTTCCATGTGTATTTTGCTACTTTGCTCTTTTATCCATAGTGCTTTATATGTCATAATTTTTGCAGATTCTAAACTTGATTTTAAAAAAGCAAATTTATCTTTATTTGAATTTTTTTCTAATAAATCATTTTTTTTACAATAATGCAATAAATCATCCAAGCATCTTTCTCCCCAGCCTATATAATCTATTCCGGATCTTTCAAAATTTAATAAATCTAATGCTAGCATCCATCCTTCATGTAAATTTCCTACAACATTATCAACAGAAACTTTTACATTATTTAAAATAACCTCGTTGAAAGATGATTCGCCAGAAATATTTTTAATTGGGGCTACATTAATACCTTTATCATTCATATCTAATAATATTAGAGACAATCCTTCATGCCTTTTACTTCCTTCTAGAGTTCTAACTAAAATAAACATTCTATTTGATCTATGTGCTAAGGTTGTCCATACTTTTGTTCCATTAATGGTTATAATGCTTGTATTTTCATCGTATTCACCTTTTGTATTGATTGAAGCAAGATCTGATCCTGAGTTAGGTTCGGAGTACCCTTGACACCATTGAGCATCACCATTAGTGATTTCATTGAGGTATTTTTCTTTTTGTGAATCAGTCCCATATTTTAGTAATGTTGGACCGATCATCCTAATACCAAACCGATCATTTCCTGGAGCCATATTATAAGCCATTGTTTCGGAAAGTATAATTGATTGAGTAAAATCTTTTCCTAAACCTCCATACTTTACTGGCCACGAAGGAGCTATCCATTTTTTTTCTGATAGTGATTTTTTGATTTTTTTTGATAACTCCCAATGATAATCTAATCTTTCATCAGGATATTCTTGCCAATTTTTAGGTAGATGTTTGTTAATGAGATTATTTAATTCTTTTTTAAATAATAAATCTTCTTTTGAAAACATAATGATTTGAATTTTATCTAAATGATACAGAAAGTAATATTAAAAGCATCTTAGATAGGGATTTCATTGTTTCTTTTTTCAAATTCATCTATTGAATTTATTCTTCGTATAGTATTAGCTTTATTTATAATTTGTTTATCATCTAATTTCAGTTTTTTATTATCTAAATTCTTTGATGATTCAAAACCAAATCTATCAAATGATAATTGAGATTTTATTTTTGGGAACTTTTGAAAGGGGAATCCTGCTGTTCTTGCAAGTAAATTTAAAAGAGTTTTTGAAGCCCCTCTTGGTTTATATAAACCTTTTTCCCATTCACTTATAGTCTGTTGTCTTACCCCAAGTTCATTTGCAAGCTTAGTTTGAGAATTTCCTATATGAACTCTTAAGGCTAAAACAGTTTCAGAGTTCCATTCAAAATTATTAATTATATTAGTGTTATTGATAACCATAAAAAAATGATAATAAAAAACAAAAAAAATTACTTAGTAACTTTAAAACAATTTTTTCTTATTTTTATAAGTCTATGTTTGAAAAATCTTCTATCATACTATTTTTTGGTCCAACTTTTGATATACAAAGATTTTCTTTAATAAAAATCTCTTTAGCAAGAATTTTAATGTCATTTAAATTTACATTATTTATTTTTGATATTATTTCATTAACATCAGTTATCTTATCTGAAAGAATTTTTTGAGTACCTAAGAAATTTGAAATTGATCTGCTATTTTCTAACCTTAATAAAAGTCTTCCAACTGAAAGATTTTTTGCTGAATTTAATTCTTGTTCATCAATTTCTAAGTTTTTTATCTTATTCAATTCATTAAATATTAATTTAATAACCTCCAATAAATTTTTATCATCTACTCCTGCTTCAAAATAAATAACTCCTGTATCGCTATATAAATTAATTGAAGAATGTATATCATAAACGAGCCCTCTTTTTTCTCTGATTTCTTCAAAAAGCCTGCTACCCATAGATTCTCCTAAAATTACTGAAATAAGCGATAGAGCATATTTTTTTTCATTTAAATAATCAGGGGATTTAAAACCAATGATAACTATTGATTGCTCTATATCTTTTTTTACAGAAATTTGCCGATAGCCGCTGTTTGTCTTGATAGGATTGTTTAATATATTTTTTTTGTGATTAAAATTTTTAAAATTATTTTCTAGTTGATCTATAACACTATTTTTATCTATATTTCCTGAAATGGAAATAACTAAATTGTCGGGTGTATAAAATTTTTTATAAAATGCCTTTAAAGATTTAATTGTTAAATTATTTACACTTTTTTCTGTTCCTGCAACATCTCTACCCATAGAGTGATTTATCCAAGTTTCCTTTTCATAATTAGTTATACAAACTGAATATGGGTTATCTAAAGATGATTTAATCTCTTCAATAACAACATTTTTTTCTAAAATAAGATCTTGATTTCTCATTAATGAATTTTGAATCATGTCAGAAAATAATTCGATTGACGGTCTAGTGTGTTCTTTTGGGAAGTTAGCCCAATATCCAGTTATTTCTTTATCAGTAAATGCATTAATTGTTCCACCTTGGTTTTCTATGATGCTAGAAATTTGTTTTGGACTTGGTTTATTTTTAGTTCCTTTAAAAAGCATGTGTTCAAATAAATGAGAAGATCCACTTAATTTTTCATCTTCGAATCTTGAACCTACTCCAAATATAAAATTTGCAGCCACAGCATTAGTTGTACTAAATTCTGATAGAACTACTCGAATATTATTTTCTAGCCTAAATTCTGAAAATTCTATTTGCATAGATAAGTTTTAATAATTTTTTTTTTTTGTAATATCATTAAATATTATGATGGTTTAATTCAAAATATTCAAAAAGAAAAATGAAGTTTTTCGTAGAAAATAAAATTCCTTTCAATTATTTTGCTTTTCTTATTTTATTATTTTGTTTTTCATTTGTTATTAGAATTATTGGAATTGATTGGGATCAAGGGTTTCTTTTTCATCCAGATGAAAGAGCTATATTTATGCATGCATACGATCTTAGTTTTGATTCTTTTAAAAATGGGTTTGAAGTATTTAGTGCAGAAAATAGTTCATTAAATCCAAAATGGTTTAATTATGGATCATTTCCTTTATATTTTTTGAAAATAACTACAATTCTAATTAATATTTTTTATGATTTAAATATTTTTCAATTAAGAATCCCTGCTAGAATATTTTCAATTTTGGTAGATTCATTATCTGTTATATTTATCACTAAAATTGCAAGTAACTTTATAGATAAAAAATGGAGTTTATTAGTTGGGTTTTTAGCTTCAATATCATTAATAAATATTCAAAACAGCCATTTTTTTACTACGGATGTTTTTGTAACCAATATTTCTTTATTGGTAATTTTGTTTAGTTTTAAAAATTCTAATAAAACAAATTTTTTAAGAACATTATTATTATCTTTAATTTTTTCATTGGGATTATCATTTAAATTTTCATTTTTACCTTCAATCCTTCCAATTTTATTTTCATATTTTTTACTATATATAAATAATAAAATATCATTATTTTTGTTATTTAAATATCTTTTTATTTTTACATTATTTGTATTATTTTTTCTTATAATGTTTCAGCCATATATGTTTTTTGATTATCAGACTTATTTTTCGAATGTTTTAGAACAATCCAAAATGGTTAGAGGAATTCATGATTTTCCATATACTCGACAGTACATCAATACTACAAATTTTTTATATCCAATAATACAAATTGTAAAATGGGGAATAGGTCCCTTTCTCGGAATAATATCTATATTAGGTTTTTTTTATTTTATTTTTTATTCCTTTAAAAATAAATCTAAATTATCCTTAATAATATTAATATGGTTTATTCCATATTTAGTTATTAATGGAAGCTTTGAGGTAAAATTTACTAGATATTTTTTACCATTAATACCTTTTTTATTTTTATTTTCAGTTTTATTTTTAAAGTCAATTTATGGATATTTTATTAAAAAATATCCAACTATTATTAAGTTTAAATATTTTTTTCTGATTATTTTTATTTTACCTACATTACATTTTTCCTTATCTTATATTAGTGGTATTTATTTAACAGAACACCCAGCAGTTTTAGCATCTAAATGGTTAGAATTAAACGCTCCCGAAAAATCACTAATAGTACAAGATCATTGGGAAGAATCTATACCTAAAGTAGAAGGAATTAAATTTTCTCATGAAAGACTTGAGCTCTATAATCCTGATAGCTATGAAAAATTTGATAAAATCTTTACATTACTATCTCAATCAGATTATTATGTAATTTTTTCCAATAGACTATATGGAACAATTCCTAGATTAGAGAAAAGATACCCTGTTTCAACAAATTTTTATCAAAAAATCTTTGATGAAACTTTAGGCTTTGAAATTGTAAATTTTCAGAAACAATCAATGAATTTACTTTCAATAAATTATCAAGAAAATTATTTCGAAAGAATTAATATTGAAAAACCACTAGATATAAATAATTATGATAAAGATTTTTTCATTAATTTAGATTTAGGTTGGTCTGATGAAAGTTTTTCTGTATATGACCATCCAAATGTAATAATTTTGAAAAACGAAAAAAAATATTCTAAAGATAAATTATTTGAAATGTTAGATCAACCTTCATTTGAAAATTCTGAATATGATAATTTTTCAAACAAAGAATTTTATAAAAAGTATGAGAATTTTGAAGAATATGATGGGATTAATCTTTTTGAAAAACAAATGTTTTTAAATGATAAATCTCTCTTTTTTCAAGTATTTATTTGGATTTTAATGATTAATTTTCTAGGAATACTTTTTATACCTTTTTTTTATAAATTATTTATAAATTTTCCAGAATTTGGTTATTCTTTTTATAAGTTTTTTGGATTATTAACTTTTTCTTTTATAATTTGGTTTTTTGTTTCGTATGGATTAATTGATTTTATTTTTATTAATATTTTACTAATAGCATTATTGTTAACTTTTTTTTCTATATTTCTATTTTTTAAAAATAAAAAAGAAATTTTATATTACTCAAAAAAATCTTTTAAACAAATTTTATTTGTTGAATTATTATTTCTTATATTTTTTTTATTAGCAGTTTTAGTAAGGTATCTAAACCCTGATCTTTGGCACCCATACAGAGGTGGAGAAAAGCCAATGGATTTAGCTTTTCTAAATGCTATTATTAGAAGTACAAGTTTCCCACCATATGATCCTTGGTTTAGTGGTTATACATTAAATTATTATTACTTTGGACATTTTATGGTTGCTCTTGTTAGTAAATTTACAGGTATTCCTAGTTATATATCTTATAATTTGGCTATACCAACTTTTTTTGCTTATTCTTCAACTTTAATATTTGGTTTTAGTAGTAGTTTTGTTTATTTATATAGAAAATCTAAGGGTTTAAAGTTTAATTGGTTTAAGATCCCTTTATATACAGGTATGTTTTCAGTTTTTTCTATTTTGATATTTGGTAATTTTGATGCTGTCATTCAAGTATTTAAGATATTTTTTAACTTTCAAGAAATTTTTGATTACTGGAGAAGTACACGTATAATTTCAATGAATTCATCAGGATTAGAAATTAATGAATTCCCGTTTTTTACGTTTCTTTTTGCTGATATGCATGCACATCTTATGAGTATCCCATTGATTATTTCATTGATTTCAGTTTCTTTTATTTTTTTCTATGAGTTTTTCTATAATAATTCTAAACTTAAAAATTTAGCTATACTTTTATTTTTAAGTTTAATCACCGGTGCTATTAAAGCTACTAATACTTGGGATTATCCATTAGTAATAATCATAGTATTTTTTTCTGTTTTCTTTTCATGCTTTTTATCAGGAGGTAAAATACACCTTAGATTAGTAAGATTTCTTTTATATTTTTCTTTTTATTATTTTATGTCTAAAGTTTTATTTTTAAATTTTGAAAATAATTTTATTATGCCAGACTTTGGAATCTCTTTTTCTAAATGGAAAACTCCAGCAATCATAATGTTAGAAATTTTATTTATACCAATAATTTTATCTTCTATTTTTATATTTATTTATACCTATAGCTTAAGATTAAAAATACAATATCTTAAATTTAAATTTTCCCAAAGAAAAATATTTATTTTTCTTTCACTTGTATTTTCAATCTTTTTATTGTGTTTATTTTTCAAACTAACTTCTATTTTTTTATTATTAGTTTTACTATTTTCTATACTTATAATTGCAATTATAAAATTGATATTATTTGAATCAGATTCAAGATTGTTTTTATGGATTGCTTTACTTATAATTATTGGTTTTGGAATTCCAGTACTAACTGATATTTTTGTTGTAAATGATGATATTAATAGAATGAATACAGTGTTTAAATTTAATTTCCAATCATGGATAATATTAAATTTAGGAGCTTCTTTATTGATACCTTTGATATTTCAAGATGTTACCTCTAAAAAAGTCAAAAAAATATTTTTTTCTTTGATTTTATTGTTATTTATTTTTGGAATGTCTTATCCTGTTTATTCAATAAGGCCTAGATTATTAGATAGATTTTCTAATAATTATCTTGGCCTCAAGGGCAATCAATATATGTTATCAAGTATCTACTTATATAATGGAAATTTAATTAATCTATCTGATAGCTATGATGCAATAAATTGGATCAATGCTAATATTCAAGGTAATCCTATAATAGTTGAAAATTCTGCTGAGCTTTACACTTGGTCATCTGTAATATCTATTAATACTGGACTTCCGTCAGTTTTAGGCTGGGATTGGCATGAAAAGCAGCAAAGATCACTAAATTCTAATGCTGTAACTTTAAGGAAAAAACAAATTGAAGAATTTTATACCACTTCATCAGAAGAATTTATCAAAGATTTTCTAGATTATTATTCAGTTGAATTAATAATTTATGGACCTGTTGAAAGATTAAACTATCCTGATTTTGATAAAAGATTAAAACTTAAAATGGAATCAGAAGTTAAAGAAATTTATAATAATAATGGTTATATAATTTTTAAATATTTTAAATAAATGGAATTAATGGATAATATAAGTTATATTTTTTTTGATATTTATGGAACTTTAGCAGGTTTTAATCCTACTAGAGAACAAATACAAAAAAAAATTTTAAATAAACATAAAATAGAACTGACTGAAGCTCAAATATCCTCTGGATATAAAGATGCTGATGAATTTATGGCTTATCAAAAAACAATTAAACCTCTTAGAATAATGGGAAAAGAGGAAAAAGATTTGTTTTTTTTACAATATGAATTGAAAATTTTAGAAAAAAATAATATACATATTGAAAAATATGAAGTTTCAAAAATTTGGTTAGAAATTACTAAAGAAAAATATGAACTACAAATATTTAATGATGTTTACAGAAATATTGAATATATTAAAGAAAAAAATATTTTGTCAGCCGGTATAACTAATATGGAATTATCTGGTGATAAATTAATTAATAATCTTAAATTAAAAAACTATTTAGAGTTTATTGTAACTTCAAAAGATGCAAATTCAGAAAAACCAGATTCTAAGATTTTTAATTTTTGCCTTAATAAAGCTAATGTATTACCTGAGAATGCTATTGTAATAGGGGACCAAATTGGATCAGATATCCTTGGAGCAATTAATATAGGGATAAAACCTATATTAATTGACAGATATGGGTATCATGAAGATTTTAATGATTGTATAAAAATTTCTTGTTTAGATGATCTTAGAAAATTATTTTAAATCATCTAAACAAAACTTAAGTTTAAATTAGGCATCGAAACTAAGAAAAAACTCATATGGATGAGGTCTTAATCTAATAGGATCAACATCATTTTCTCTTTTAAAATCAATCCAAGATCTTATAACGTCCTCTGTAAAAACTCCACCTTTAAGTAAAAAGTCATGATCTTCTTCTAGCGCATCCAAAGCTTCTTCTAAACTTGCAGGAACTTGGGGAAGTTTTGCTTGTTCTTCTAATGGCAACTCAAACAAGTCATGTTCTAAAGGCTCTCCTGGGTCGTATCCATTTTCTATACCATCTAATCCAGCTAGTAGCATAGCTGAAAAAGTTAGATATGGATTACATGTTGGGTCAGCAGATCTGAACTCTATTCTTTTAGCTGCTGGATTTTGGAAGTACATAGGAATTCTACAAGCAGCTGATCTATTTCTAGCAGATAATGCCAAAATTGTAGGTGCTTCAAAACCAGGAGTTAATCTTTTATAAGAATTAGTAGTCGGAGCAGCAAGAGCCATTAGTGCCTTACCGTGCTTAATTAGACCTCCTGTATAGTTTAATCCTAATTTAGAAAACCCTGCATATCCATCACCAGCAAACAAAGGCTTACCATCTTTCCAAATAGATTGATGTGTATGCATGCCAGTTCCATTATCTCCATAAATTGGCTTAGGCATAAAGGTAGCTACTTTACCATGTCTTTTAGCAACATTCTTAACCACATATTTATATTCCATTACACTATCTGCTGTTTCTAAAAGCGTGTTATAGACTATATCAATTTCTCCTTGGCCGGCTGTAGCAACTTCATGATGATGTTTTTCAACTTTTATTTTAAATGAATCTTGCATAACTCGAATCATTTCATTTCTCATATCCTGTTGAGTATCTACAGGAGAAACAGGAAAATACCCCCCTTTTTCTCTAGGCCTATGTGCTTTATTTAAAGTCACTCCGTCCAGCATAGTAGGATTTCCAGAGTTCCATATTCCCTCATCTGAGTCTACTTGATGAATACTATAATTAGGACCATAATCGAATTGCGCAGAATCAAATACAAAAAATTCAACTTCTGGTCCCCAATATGAACTATCACCGATCCCTGTGCTTTTTAAATACTCTTGAGCTTTTTTTGCAATATTTCTTGGGTCTTTACTATAAAGTTCTCCAGAAACAGGATCTTTTATATCAGCAGTTACAGTAACTTGACCATCACTAAAAGGATCAATTTTAAGTGTAG
>TARA_B110000438_G_scaffold260691_1_pt1 | contig 10612 bp, 10 predicted proteins | sample TARA_B110000438 | Tara Oceans TARA_B110000438 (sample SAMEA4398413) | marine metagenome | biome: Polar Biome; feature: [MES] marine water layer (ENVO:01000295) within the mesopelagic zone...; material: water (ENVO:00002006), including particulate matter (ENVO:01000060) such...
AGAAACTTACTGATTCTGTAATAATTTCATATGGTGATATAATTTTTGAAAAATATATTTTAGAAAAATTAATTGTATCTCAAGAAGATTTTTCAATAGTTGTAGATAAAAACTGGGAAAAATATTGGAAAATGCGTTTTGAAAATCCTTTGGATGATGCAGAAAGCCTTGTACTTGACAAAGATAATTTTATAACTGATATTGGAAAAAAAGTTGAAAATTTGTCTGATATTTGTGGTCAATATATTGGTCTTATGAAATTCCAAAATTTAGGATTAATATCTTTAAATGAATTTTATGAAAAAACCAAAGAAAAAGCAAAAAATGGTATTAACCCATTAAATCCAGATCTACCTTTTGAAAGATCTTATATGACTGATTTTTTACGAGGGTTAATTTCTGAAAATTACAAATTAAAATCTATTATGATAGAAAATGGATGGTTAGAAGTTGATACTATTAACGACTACAATCTATATCATGAACTCTACCAAAATAATTTATTATCTGATTTAATTAAAATAGATGAATAAGTTGAAACCAAATTTAATTTTTGTTTTATTGGATGGAGCTAGATGGGATAGACTTGATATCTCAAATGAATTTAGTGATCTTAAAAAACAAGGTTCACTTTTTAATAATATCACAACATCTGCTCCTTATACATTTGCATCCATGAATGCAATTTTTACCGGTTTACATGGAAAAGAAAATGGTGTAGATAGCTATTACAAAATGTTTCAATTAAAAAACTCTGTAAATTTCTTACCTGAATTATTAAAAAAAAATGGATATTTTACTAGCTGTGATTTAATCACTGAAAAAGTAATTTCATCTCGAGGTTTTGATAATTATCAATCTCATGATGAATACAAAGATGATTTAACCATTACACATCCAAAATTTATTAAAAAATGTTTTGAAGAATCTAAAGGAGAACCTACTTTTATTTTCCTTCAATTTAGTAGAATTCACACTGTAACTGTATCTGAAGTACTAAAAAAATATAATTGGGACGATAAAATTTTTTATGAAAATAAAAATGAAAATTTAAAAAAATATGATGAAGTATTTTCAGAAGCATGCAGATATGCTAAAATAATTAAAGAAACTATTGAAGAAATTAATCAACACGAAAACACAATAATTATTTTTTTCACTGATCATGGTACAGGTATTGGTGAGAGATTTGGTGAACGAAATTATGGCATGTATTTATATGAAGAAACAGTAAGAACAATTTACCTCTTTATGGGATTAGGTATACCTAAAAATTTTAAATCTGATATTTTATTATCTACAATTGATATTTTTCCTACAATTTTAGATTTATGTAATATTAATTTAGAAGAAAAATTACCTGGAACTAGCTTTAGCTCTATTCTAAAAAATAATTCAATTGATTTTAATAAAGAAAAATTTAGTTTTTCTGCAACTGGAGGATTACATGGATATTACCCCTCTCCAGAGGAACCTAATGTATTTTCTATTAAAACAACTGAATACAAATTAATTTATTTTAAGACTCCTAATAAATGGGAATTATTTAATCTCAAAGATGATCCTTTAGAAACAGAGAATCTACATGGAAAAAATTTAGAAATTGAAAATACTCTAAAAAAAGAATTACTTGATTGGATAAATCGATAGAATTAATTCTCTACACAATTAAGAATTGCAATATGTTTTAAAACAGGATGAATTATGTAATATACTTCATTGTTTGATTTTTTTTGTTTTTCAAATTGATCCTCTAATTTATTTAATTTTATTATTTCAATTAGAGTTTCAGATCTAATGTGAGGATCATATACATTATCTAAGTATTTATGATCTGGTTTCAAAAATTTTTTCTGCAAAATAATATCTCCTGTATCTAATCCTTCATTCATAATAAAGGCTGTAACTCCACTATTATTTTCATTTAATATGCTATAGTAAAAACATGTACTTCCTTTGTATTTCTCAACTAATCCTGGATGTAGATGTATAAATTTAGGACCAGATCTTAAAACTTCTTTTCTTAATATGCCGCCACCCGTAAATATAATAAATAAATTTTGAGATTTCTCTAAATAATTAATTAATTTTATATTATTGATATCTACAAAATCAAATTCCTTAAAATTTAATTTGTGTTCCATTAATGTATTTTTTACTGATTTTGTAATGTCAAAATTGTATTTTTTTGCTTCACTAATTTCACCAATTTCAAATTTTTCTTTACGTTTATCATTCATAAAAATAATTTCATCAAGTAAAATTTTATTGTTCAAAAGTTTTTGTAAATATGCTTTTGAACGATTATCCGGTGTTAGAATTATGCCTAGCTTCTTCATTAAATAACAATTCCTTTCCTTGTAGCTAATTCATTGATATATTTTAATTCCAATTTTAAAACATATTGTGAAAATAAAATATCATCTAATCCATCAATTTTATAAATTTGAGAACATATGATATCATTTAATTTTAAAATTGTGCTCAAAAATTGTATTTTTTTACTTTTTTTATATTTTAATAAACAAATTAAAGATAGAAGTAAATAATTTCGTACAATTGTATAATCTTCTGTAATTGGTTTTAAATTCATGTCATATGTGGAAAATATTTTCTTTGTCACTTCAAATTTTTTAATATATTTATTAATTTCAAATATTTTTGCTTCATTATTTATGTCTAAACATATGTTATAAAATATATTTTCAGTTTGTCTGTTTCCATCTTTTTTAGATTCAAACAAATTTTTCTTTTTCTGAATAATGTCTAATATTTGTTTAAATCTAACTGTTTCAGTTGATTTTTTTCTTAACTCTAAAATTAATGTTTGTCTTGATTCAGTATAATGTTTTAAAAATTCTAAACCATGAAAAGATGTATTTTGATATTTTTCAGTAATTTCAAATAAATTTTTTTTAGAATATGTGTAAGTATTTACTTTAGTCATAACATTTTTTATATTTCCCATAGTTTATTTTTGTTTTAATATTAAAAAAATTCTTTTAGGCACGTTTATGGGATATTCTGAATCTACCATTCTATTTTCAACAATTTCAAATTTTTCTTTTAAAATTTCTAATTTTTGTAAAAATTTTTCATGCAATATTACATCTTCAGCTTGACTTTCAAATACTAACATTCCAGAAGGTGTTAATGAATCCATAATTTTTTGCATATATTCTATAAATGTAAATTTTGTATTCCCATCTATTGTTTCATCATTTGCAAGTGAAAATATTATGTCATATTTTTTATTTGTTAGAAAATTTTCAAAACTTGTTGAATGCAATTTGATATTGTCTATTTTAAGAAATTCTTTTACATCCTCTCCAATTTTTATTAAGTACGGATTTATATCAATACCATCTATATTTTTCAAAAATTTTGAAATAAAAATAGAGAAAAATCCACAATTACATCCTATATCCAAAGCATTTTTTGTTTTTGATAAATATTTTTCAATTTTGTACTGTTCAAATCTTTTTTCAGTTGATCTACAACCTTGAATTTTTATTGCATCAAAACCTTGGTAGAATCCAATTTCTTTAGCATAAATAAAACTCTCATATTTCTCAGATTGTTCATTTAAATGATTTTTTAGCTTTGCATGTAAAAACTCCATTCGTTCATTATTCTCAATCATGATTTTTAGTAATTACATTGAATTAATTTTAGATTTAATATTTGTACTAATGCAAACAAGACGACAGTCTAAATATATCCTAATTTTAATAACGTTTCTTTAGCTTTTTTAATTTCTTCATCAGTTAATGTGGATGATTTATTTTTATCCCGTCTATTCATAAAGTCAATTAAAATCTGTTCTAACTTTTTTACTATATCTGGTTTTAATTCAGCTATATTATTTTCTTCAAGTGGATCATTTTTAAGATCATACAAATGTAGTAGTTTCAAATTATCCTCCCTTGATCTAAAATATTTATAATCTGATGTTCTAATGCCTATAACTTTTGATTCTGTATCTGGAGTTTTTTTATCTATTAATTGAGCTAAATTTACTCCAACTTCAATATATGCTGGTTTTTCAGTAATGTTTTCACCCTGAATTAAAGGGTATAAACTCTGCCCGTCAATGCTTGTTTCACCTGATGAAATTTTTAATATATCCATAATAGTTGGAAATACGTCTGCATGTCTTACCATGTTTAAAACCGATGAATTATTTTTTGTATTATGTCCTACAAATAACAATGGAACACGAATAAGTTCATCATACAAAAATAATGTTGAACGTGAATTAAGTGAACGCATTTGATATGGTGTAGATGTTCGTTTTAGTTTTTCTTTTTCGTATGTTTGTTTAGCAAATCTTGCATTTAGTAACATTTTGATTCCAGCTTTTTCTAAAAATGGGATCTTTTTTGTAACTTCTGTAATTGTTTTTTCTATTTTTTTATTTCCATTAATTCCTCCTTCAACAAATGGAATATATTCACCATGATCTGAACTTAATACAAATAATGTTTCATCAAAATTAATATTTTCTGAAAATTTACCTATCCAAGTATCAATATATGAAACTAATTTTTCATAATTATTTTCCCCATTTTCATCTTTGTTAAATTCTGTTGGTACTAGAAAAGGTGCTCTAATGTCCATTAAATGAATGTAGTAAACCCATGGTGATTTAGTTTTATTCTCCCGTAATTGTTGAATAATTTGATCTCCTAAACCTCCTTGTAATCGTAACCATTTTTCTTTATTTTTAAATTCATAAATAATATTTTTGTCAAAATTTGATGTAAGAGAAATAAAAAATTCATGATCTGGAATAAAACTATTCATTTGATATCCATTTTGTTTTAAAATATCAAAATATGTTGGTACTTCAGAAGTAAAATTAAATTGTGATTTTCCTGATGTTGTTGGAAAAATTCCTGTAAATAAAGTTGCTAGACTTGTTCCTGTTTGATCTGCTGTACTTATTGCTTGAGAAAAATATGTACCTTTCTTAACTAATGAATCTAAATTAGGCGTTTTAGTTTTTCTATTACTCTCATGGCATTTATCAGCTCTAAGAGAATCTATTGTTAAAAAGACGAGATTAGGTTTCATCATTATTGCCTTTATTAAATACAGATGAAAATTTGTATTTTAATTTTACCCAATAGATTTTGACAGCTATGCCTGTACCTACAAGTGCCCCGATCAATGCTTGAAGAACAACACTTCCTGTACCTGGATCTAAATAAGCAGATGCATCTGAAATGAATAAACCTCCAGCAAATAATAAAATGGTTAAGATTGGGAGAAATAAACTTGAACTGCCAATGATTTTCATGTATTTTTAAAAAAATAATCTATATTTAAACACACAGTAATTTTATAATTTTTCTCATTCAATTATCTTTCCAAATTCATTTTATATTCCAAACTAAAATTTTATACTAATTGTAGTCTAAAAAAATTTTTATTTATTTTTTTTGAAATCTTTTAATTACATCGTAATACATTTCTTCATATTTTTTTATCTGAATTTTTAATTCAAATTTTTCAAGAACAAGATTTCTGGCATTTTTTGACATGCTATCTAATCTTTCTTTATCATTAATAATTCCTAAAATAGCATCAGTAATTTGATTAACATCTTCATTAACTATTACCCCTGCATCATAATTCAGCACTTCTGGATAATCACAAGCTTGGGTAATTACTACTGGTAAACTCATTGCTAAAGCATCTTGTACTGCGATAGGATGTACATCACTGTGAGATGTAAGGACAAATAGAGATGCTGATTCTAACAGTTCAAGTTTTTCATTTTCTGTAACTAAACCAGTAAAAATTACATTGTTTTCTAATTTTAGTTTATTAACCATTTTTTTAATCTCTATTTCATATTCTTTTGTTCCTGAACCTGCTAATACTAAAATTAATTCATTTTGTTTTTTTAAAATATTAAAAAATGATTCTAGTAATAACTCAATACCTTTTTTTTCATTTATCCTACCGAGAAATAATAAAAATCTTTTATCTTGTATATTATATTTTTTAAGAATATTTCCTCTTTTAGTTATTTCAAATTTTTCTAATTCTATAGGATTATCTAATCTGTATATTGACTCAGATGAAATTCCCATTTTAAGGAATTCTTTACTTTCAGACTCTCCAACCGATTGATACCCTGTTGCGTGATTTAAAATTTTTTTTGTATATAATTGATCTGCTATCAACTTTTGTGTTTTTTTCAATTTTCGTGTAGATGGTAATAATGTCCCCCATGATGAAATAATGAATGGGATATTTTTTTCATATGCAACTTGAGCAAAAATCATGCAGATATGGCTGTACCATGTACATACATGTACTATATCAAAGTCTGAAATAATTTCTCTAGCAAACTTTTTTGCATCTGGACAAAAAAATCCAAATTTATGTATTTTACAGTGAAGCGCAAATAATGGTACACCTTTAAAAATAATTGATTTCCCGGTTGCCTTTGCAAGTTGTTTTCGTGTATCTGCAAAAATTTTACTTTTTTCTTTATCATAAAAAAAACTATCTGCATCAGTTGTTACAATTGTTACTTCATGTCCTAAGTCTATTAGTTCTTTTGAAGATTTAAAAATTAGTCCCATGTCCCCCGTAAAAGTAGTAAGTGGAGAACCTATTTGCAAAATCTTCATTTAATGAATAATTTCGATAACGGTTATAGATAAATTAAACTATTTTTGGGGTTGGTATTGGAATCAAAAATTTTCCTCCTGATTTTCTATATTCTTCTAAGTTACTCATTATTTCTTTTGCAAAATTCCATGCAAATATTATTGCATAATCTGGTTTATCTTTGATCAATTTCTCATCTGATACTATTGGAATGTGCGTACCTGGACAAAATTTCCCAATTTTTAATGGTGCTTTTTCAGTTATGTATTCTAAGATATTTTTATCAATTTTACAATAATTGATGAGTGTTATTCCTTTAGCTGGTGCTCCGACTCCTACAACCTTTTTTCCACTTTTTTTCAGGTTTTCTAATATTTTATTGAGATCCTGATTTTGCTGTTTTACATCTTTTTCAAATCTCTTTAATCTTTCAATTTTATAAATTCCCTCTTCAATCTCATCTGCTAAAATTTTATCTACGTTGGAGGATCTTGCGTGAGTACCTTTGTTGGCAACAAAACATCTAATTGATCCTCCATCAATCTCTGTTTCTATTACATCAAACAATTCCATTTGATTTTTTTCAAAAAATGTTATCAATGGTTTTAAACCAAAATAAGAAATATGTTCATGATAAATGGTATCATATTCTGTATTTTTAATAAGCTTTAAAAAATGCGGTACTTGAAAAACAAAAATTCCATTTGATCTTAAAAGTTTCTTTAATGCAATTATAAAAAGTTCATAATTTTGTATATGTGCAAAAACATTTGTTGCTGTAATAATAGATGCATTACCGTGTTCATTTAGAATTTTATTGACAATTTCTTCATCAAAAAATCCTAAAATTGTCTCTATTCCACTTTTGTTTGCTTTTTTAACAATATTTGATGATGCGTCTACTCCAACTACTTTCATTCCACAATTTTTAAAACCTTCAAGCAACACTCCTACATTACTTCCTATATCGACAACAAGCGAATTTTCTTTTATTTTAAATGAATTACAAGTATATTCTGCTAATTCATAATGGTTTTTACGTCGATTTGCAGTAGTACTTGATTCATAAGCATAATTTTCATCAAATAATTCTGTTGCTGGAACAATAAACCCTAATTGAGCTAAACCACAATTTTTACACATATACACTGTTAATGGATACAAAGGTTCAAACTCATTTAATTCATTACTGGAAAGAAATCTATCTACTTTAGGCATATCTCCCAAATCTAAAAATAATTCTAAGTTTGTACTATTGCACATTTTACATTTAAGATTAGTTTCAGTATTCACAAATTGACAATATTTTTCTCCCTAATACGTATAACCAAAAATAATTATAAATTTATTGTCTCAAAATATTAATGATGTTTTAATAATATAATTATATGAAATTATTTATTTTAGGTGCAAGTGGATTATTGGGACGTGAACTTACAAAGAAAGCCTCTTTGTTACATGATGTATTTTCAACTTATAATAACAATAATATTAATTTAGAAATACCTAATAATTCTAAAATAAAATTTTGTTTCCCTGATGATTTAGAAAATTTAGAAAAAATTCTTGTTACTGAAAGACCAAATATAGTTATTAATTTAATTGGAAAATCTAATCTTGATTATTGTGAACAAAATAAAGATACTGTATTCAAATTAAATGTGATTTTAACTGAAAAAATTAGCAATATTTGTAAAAAAATTAATTCAAAAATGATTCATATTTCTACTGATCTTGTATTTGATGGAAAAGATGGAAACTATAAAGAAAATGATAAAACAAATCCTATCAATTACTATGGATATACTAAACAGATATCTGAAAAAAAAGTTTTATGTAATTCTAGTAATATTGTTATTAGAACATCATTGGTTTATGATCTAGAATTAAAATCTAGTTTTCCTAAATTTATATTTGAAAAATTATGTAATGGTGAAAGTATTAATGCGTTTGATGATGTTTTCACAACTCCCATTTTGGTAGATGAATTGAGTGAATTTATTTTAAGAATTATCAATAGTAATGAATCTGGTATTTTTCACATTTCTGGGAATGAGTGTATTAGTAGATTTGATTTTGCAAAACTTTTTGCTAAAAAATTAGGTTTTGATGAGAAATTAATTGTACCGTGCCCTGCTAAATCAATCGAACAAAAAATATCTAGACCTAAAAATTCTTGTCTTAATAACAATAAAATTAAAGATACATTGGAAATAAAATTTACATCCATAGAAGAAAATTTAGATAAATTATCTAAAAATTATTTTAGAGATAAATAATTTTATTCTTTTATATTCTTGATTCTAAAAATTGTTTTGAAGTATAATTTTTATTAAAATAGATTTTAATTATGTTTTTAAAAATGCTAAAATTTAATTAAAACTTTCTCCAAATTTAATATATTTACTATTTGGAAAATCATTTTTTTGAAACATTCCCCAAACATCATAAATTAGTGAGGGGTTAGCTTTGTTTATCATATCAATATAATTTTTAAAATTATTGTGATTAGTTGCAATAATTACAAGTTCAGCTGACTCCAAAGCTACTTCTACATCATCTGTATTTTTGACAAACGGATCATGAATTTTTAAATCTGCTCCTGTACTTTTCAAAATACTTACTAACTTTACTGCTGGAGAATCCCTAATATCGTCACTATTTGCCTTAAATGCAATTCCAAGCACTGTTATTTTTTTTCCATACAAATTACCTACTATTTTTTTTAAATTTTCTACAATGTGATGTGGAACTGATTCATTTAGTTTCCATGCTGCAGAAACAATACTTGCAAATGCAATATTGTTTGCAAGAAAAGTACTGTCTTTACTTAAACACGGTCCTCCTGCAAATCCTGGAATTGGTATATTGCAGCGTTCATAATTATGATTTGCAATTTTAATAATCTCATTTCCATCTACACCATAATGTTCTGCCCAAATTGCAAATTCATTAGATAGTGCAAACATATTGTATCTGTAGATATTTGTAAAAAGTTTTGTGAGTTCTGCTCCTGTAGGTGTAGTAAATAAAATATCTTTTTTATTATTAATTCCTAGAAATACTTCTTTGGCAATTTTATTGCTTATTTCATTTACTCCTCCAACAATTTCAGGTAAATTAAAAATTTCTTTAATGGCTTTTCCTTCTAAAATTCTTTCTGGACAAACAGCTAATCCAAAATCAATTCCACATTTTAATGATAATTTATCTTCTAAATACGGGATGATGACCTCTTCTGTTGTTTTTGGAGGCATTGTTGATCTCAAAATAATCATTTTATTTACAAGATCCAGTTTTGAAATTTCTTCTAATGCCCCATACAGTTGAGTATAATCAACTGTTCCCTCTCCTGAACTTGGTGTTCCAACTGTAAAAAATATTACATCTGGTGATTTAGCTTCTGAAATATTTCTAACAACTGAAAAATTTCCAGATTTAATTGATTTTTCAAGATTTTCTTGTAAAGCCGGATCATAAAATGGACATATTCCTTTTTTAACTGAATCTAACAATGCTTGATTTACATCAATACCTGTTACATTAAATCCTGAATTTGCTAAAACTGATGATAGCGGTAATCCTACACGACCTAAACCTAATATGCAAATATTAGCTTTTTTCTCAACAATTTTTTTTAACATATTTTCTAACAATAACTTTCAGCATTCATGATCTAAACACTGTTTTTAAATTTTTTTGTAACCTAATTATTCATGTAGTATTCCGAATACCACTCGTATGTCCTATCTAGGCCTTCCCTTAATGATATCTGTGGAGTATATCCTAATTCTTGAATTTTTTTAATATCTGGGACTCTTCTTGGTGTGCCTGCATTTTTAAATTCCTTGTACTCTGGTTCAATTTTTTTACCATCAATTTCTTCTAACATCGGTATTATTTTCCTAATTTCTGTTTCTTCAGTAGTCCCTATATTAAAAATAGAATTATTACTTTTTGTATTATTCATTAATAAAATTAATGC
>TARA_B110000438_G_scaffold182648_1_pt1 | contig 10610 bp, 10 predicted proteins | sample TARA_B110000438 | Tara Oceans TARA_B110000438 (sample SAMEA4398413) | marine metagenome | biome: Polar Biome; feature: [MES] marine water layer (ENVO:01000295) within the mesopelagic zone...; material: water (ENVO:00002006), including particulate matter (ENVO:01000060) such...
GGAACCAAACAAACATTTGTAAACGATATTCCACATGCAAAATTATTTAGTGGAGACCAATCATATCAAGAAACTACCATTACAACACCCTATCCTGGTGTCGAAAAATTTGATCTGATACCCGATTTTGTGTCAGCAATCGAGGAAAATAGACAGCCCGCGGTGCCACTGACTGATATTTTCAGAGTAATGGATATCTGTTTTGCTTGCTATGATTCTCTAGTAGCTCAGAGGACAATACCTGTTACTTATCTTATTTAAATTTTGTACAAGAGATAGCCATGCCTGATCATAAAATACCTTTTGGCCAACCATTACTTGATCAAGATGAAATTGATGCCGTCACTAAAGTGCTAGAAGGCCCTATTTTAGCCCATGGTTCCGTCTGTCTTAAATTTGAAGAAGCCTTTGCTAAACGTGTTGGCGTCAAACATGCTGTTTCAGTTTCCTCTGGAACAGCTGGTCTTCATTTATCTCTCTTTGCAAATCAGGTAGGGCCAGGAGATGAAGTAATTGTCCCCGCAATGACACATGTCGCAACAGCGCACGCAGTAGAATATTGTTCCGCTAAGCCAGTCTTTGTGGATGTGGATCCAAAAAGTGGTAATATCTCTCCTGAATTGATCCCAGATCAAATAACTAAGAATACTAAAAGTATAATGGTAGTACATTTTTTAGGTTTGCCATGCGATATGGAAAAAATAAAAGCAGAAGCTGATCGAAATCAACTATTTATAGTAGAAGATGCCGCCTTAGCTGTGGATGCTTTATATGGAACACAAAAAGCAGGTGCGTTGGGTAAATTAGGTTGTTTCTCATTTTATCCGATTAAACACATGACATCGATTGAAGGAGGAATGGTTACCACTGATGACCATAATCTCGCTGAATCAATAAGAAAGCGCAAAGCATTTGGGTATGATCATAGTCATCAAATGCGCAAAAAACCGGGGATTTATGATGTCCCTGTGCTAGGTTACAATTACCGAATGAACGAAGTAGAAGCAGCCGTAGGCCTGTGCCAATTGACAAAATTAGACTCTCGATTAGAAATTAGAAAGCAAAACTATAGCGCACTTAAGAATGCTTTATCTGAGATTGATGAGATAACTGTTTTTGACTCTATACAAGGGAAGGCGCAATCTTCATGTTATTGTTTAAACGCCGTGCTTCCCCAAAATGGCAATTTAAATAGGGATGATATTGCGGCCGAATTAAATTCACAAGGAGTTGGAACCTCAGTCCACTATCCCGGCCCAGTGCCGATGATGACATATTACAAAGACAAATACGGTTATAAGTCTGGACAATTTCCTATTGCAGAATGGCTGTCTGCTCAAACTATTTCACTTCCGGTTGCGCCCCACGTGCCCAATGGATTTGAAATTCAAATTGCCGATACTATTAAAGTTGCTATTCATAAAGCACGCAAAAAGAATTAATGAGTTGGAAAATTTATGACAATAAAAATCCCATATGACCCCTCTGTGTTGCCTGCTGGGGTACGATCGCGATTCATCGATAATACCAACGGTCTATTAATGCACATATTAGAAGCGGGATATGATGGAGAAGACAAACCAGTTATTTTATTGCTTCATGGGTTTCCAGAATTAGCTTACAGCTGGAGGAAAGTAATACCCGTGCTTGCAAAAGCTGGTTTTCATGTAATCGCCCCGGACCTAAGAGGATATGGCCGGACACTTGGTTGGGGCCCTGTGAATTACGGGGATGACTTAGGCCCATTTAATTTGTTGAACACAGTTCGAGATTCTGTAGGCTTGATCAACGCTTTAGGGTACAACAAAATTGCTGGGATTGTAGGGCACGATTATGGTGCGTCCGTGGCGGCATGGTGCGCTCTTGTTCGCCCCGATATTTTTAATCGGTGTGTTTTAATGAGTGCACCTTTTGATGGACCTCCTAAACTACCCACCACAACAGATGTTGAGATATCTACGTCAGGACTCCAAGTCGACATTCACCAGTCGATGCAAGAACTTGCACGTCCAAGAAAGCATTATCACTGGTACTACTCCACAGAGCCGGCCAATACCGATATGACAAAATGCCCACAAGGCATCCATGATTTTCTGAGGGCGTATTATCATCATAAAAGTGCTGACTGGAAAGCAAATAAACCGCATAAGCTGGGGGCGTGGGTGGCGACCGAATTGGAAAAGATGCCCACCTATTATATAATGGATCTGGACGACACCATGCCACAATCTGTTGAAAAAGAAATGCCAAGTCGTTCTGAAATTAACTCGAATGCTTGGTTAACTGAAAATGAACTCTCTATTTACGCAGAGGAATATGCAAGGAATGGGTTCCAAGGTGGCTTAAACTGGTATCGACGCGGCACAACAGGCTTAGACACAAAGGAACTCGAAATATTTTCGGGTAAAACCATCGATATCCCTTCTTGTTTTATCTCAGGCACCAGTGACTGGGGAGTTTTTCAGAGACCCGGAGCTGCTGAAAGAATGAGAAGCGAAGTATTCACTAAAATGAATGATTTTCATCTTGTTTCAGGAGCAGGGCATTGGGTGCAACAAGAGCAATCTGGGGAAACTTGCCGATTATTACTTGATTTTTTTCACAAGACCGATGCTTAGCTAAATTTATAATTTAAAACCAACTGCCATACTCAAAGGAATAAAGATGCCTGCTTCAATCGCTGAAATTTTAAAACGAGAAATAGAGATATTAACTTTCGATCAATACGGCACAATCGTTGATATGCAGACAGGACTGACAGAATTAGTAACACCTTTTCTTAAAGATAAAGGATGGACAGGAAACCCGAACCAATTCGTAACTTGGTGGAGACGTACTCATTTTGAAGATTCGATGATTGACTCTCTCATTGACCGAGGACACACGCCATACAGACAAATTGGGCACAGAGCAGTAAGCCAAGTACTCACAAGGGCAAATATTAATTACTCTCAATCCGAAGTAGAATGGCTTGTATCAGGCATTGAAAGTCTAACACCGTTCCCTGATGTTCTGCAAAATTTACAGGAGCTACGCCAAAAATATAAACTGTCCATACTCTCTAATGGCGATCGCGATATGCTGGAAACAGCCAAACAATATATTGGCTTTAAATTTGATCTCACAATCTCGGTACAAGAGGCTGGCGCCTTTAAGCCGGATAAAAGAACATACGCCAAAGCAGAAGAAATAATAGGAACTAAATTCAAAAACATAGAACGTGCTAATATACTTTTTGTTGCTAATCATGCTTTCGATTGTATTGGAGCAAAAGCATGGGGGTTCAGAACTGTTTTCATAGACAGAAGAAAAAGACCTTTTGGAGAAGGCCCCCATCAACCGGACATGATTGTGAAAGATTTTACTGAGTTAAAAACTATACTGAGTTAAGTGATTTTGAGTTTGGTTTATTGTAGTTAAAAAATTATACTGACAAAAAATGAAATTCATCAAGGAAAGTCAACCTCCGGAGAACATTATATGAAACGAATTGCTGTAGGTTTTTCTGGCGGACCAAATGCTTCCCAAATAGTAGAGTGTGTGAAATTAGCAGAACATCTAGGATACGAATCTGCCTGGGTTGCTGAAGGACACGGAGGAGATCAATTCTCTATTCTCTCAGGATGCGCTGTAACGACATCTAAAATCAAACTTGGAACTGCAATAAGTAGTGTTTTTGTGAGGTCGGCTCCCACAATTGCCATGGCTGCAGCGACAGTTGACCAACTATCTAAGGGACGGTTTATTCTTGGTTTAGGTTCCAGTCATAGAGTTCAAGTCGAGCCTGAACACGGGATCGAATTTGGAAAACCAATGTTACGTGTCCGTGAAACTGTACACTTGATACGACAATTGTTAGAAAATGGGTCTGTTAATTATAATGGAGACACAATTAAGATTGAAAACTTTGATCTATGGTTCGAACCCCATAGAAAGAGAATTCCAATTTATCTAGCTGGGTTGTTTCCCAAAATGACTGCTATCTGTGGAGAAATTGCTGACGGTATTATTTTAACCCGAAGTACATTAAAAACGGCTACAGATATCCGAGAAAATCTATCTGTTGGCACTGCCATTGCGGGGAGAGCCCCATCAGAAGTTGAGATCACATCACTATTACCAACAGCTGTTGCTGAAACGCGAGCGGAAGCAATGGACCTCATGCGCCCAGGACTAGCGTTATATATAGGATTTTTCCCACGTTACAATAAACTAATAGCCTCCCATGGGTTTGAGCAAGAAGCGGCAGACATCGCAACAGCGTTCAAAAAGGGTGATATGGAGGCGGCACATAAAGGTGTCACAGATGCTATTGTCGATGCAACAGGGGTAGCAGGAACGCCTTCCCAATGCCGAGATAGAATAGAAGCTTATCGTGACTCGGGGATCGAGCTACCCATCATCAGCCCTTTTGCGCGTGGTCCAGGAGCCCAGAAAGTATTTATGGACGCAATCAAAGCTTGCGCTGAAGATTGATCAGAAATGGCTATCGATAAAAGGATAGAAACTGCGGCAGAGGTTATATCAAAAATATTTGATGGCGCTGTTATTATGGTATCAGGCTTTGGTGGAGCAGGTTTTCCAAATTTTTTATTGCAGATATTAAGAGATGTTGCACCTAAAGAGCTTACCCTTATTGCAAATTCCGCTACACATCCATACTCACTCACCCATACGTTGATAGAAGCAAAAATGGTAAAGAAGGTAATTGTTACAGCGGCAAGAGGTCGGGGGAAAGAGCTATCGCCTTTTGAGGAACAATGGAGAGCAGGGCTAATCGAACTTGAGTGCGTGCCGCAGGGAAATTTTGCAGAAAGGATCCGGGCAGGTGGAGCTGGGATACCTGCTTTTTATTCACCAACCGGATTTGGTACAGATCTCGCCAAGGGCAAAGAGACCCGAGAAATAAACGGTAAAAACTGTGTCCTTGAAGAAGCGATCAATGGTGATTTTGCTTTGATTCGAGGCGATCGAGCTGACCGTTTCGGTAACGTTAACTTCAACACCACTCAAATGAATTTTGCACCTGCTATGGCAACTGCGTGTAAAGTTACTATTGCCGAAGTTCGCGAAACTCTCAGTGAGGCCCTTCCGACGCCAGACGTGCACCTACCCAGCGTCTACGTAAATCATGTCATAGCCACAGGAAAAGAAATTTGACGCCACTTAATCGAAATCAAATAGCATGGCGAGTAGCACAGGATATTCCTGACGGAAATATTGTAAACCTAGGGCTCGGAATGCCTGTGCTGGTTTCAAATTATATTCCTTCAAACCGTGAGGTTTTTCTGCAGTCCGAAAATGGTATCTTGGGGGTCGGACCGGAAGCTAATGAAGCCAACATAAATCCAAACCTTGTTGATGCGGGAAGCCGGAAAGTTACTCTTAGAGATGGTGCCAGCCTTTTTGATTCAGCAAACTCATTTGCAATGATAAGAGGCGGTCATATTGATATAACAATATTGGGTGCCTTCGAAGTTAGTATCTCCGGTGATCTTGCCAATTGGGATTCCAGGGTCCCAGACAAAGGACCATTGGTAGGCGGCGCTATGGATCTTGCGGTTGGTGCAAAATCAACATGGACGATGATGCAGCACAATACAAAAGACGGCGCCCCCCGGTTACTGAAATGCTGTAACCTTCCTCTAACAGCACCCTTGTGTGTTGATCGGATCTATACTGATATCGCGGTAGTCAATGTTACTAATCAGGGTTTTATTGTTGAAGAACTGCTTGAATCGATAACGAAAGACGAGCTTAAAGCCCGAACAGAAGCCGAAATTTCGTTAGCACCAGACTGTAAGCCACTAAATGCGCCGAGTGATATAGTTTGATTTAGCAAGCCCCCCCTAAAATAACGCCCTAATAATAGTATTTATTGACCTAATCTTTTTTATTGAGACAATAACTTTCCAATAACATCATTCATCCTGCTCAAACCCTCATGAAGGTATTCTTTAGGCAAAGCAGAACTGATACGAAGGTGATGATCAAAATCAAAGCAGTCTCCCGGGACAATCAGAATATTTTTTTCCTTCCTGAATTTATGGATTAGCTCTGTTGAGTTTATTGGAAGGTTATAACGAACAAATGAAAGAGCAGAGGCCCCGGGAGGTACGACTGAGTAAACATCCGGATACTCATTTAAAATTTTCTGCAACACATCAAAACCTTGCCCAACTAGTTTTCGGGTCCGCCTTAACAACTGTCTTCTAACATCCGGCCGAAGCGCCATTTCACCAAGTCTATTTCCAAGCATAGAGCTACTGACTGTAGTATACTCGTGACGTTTCCATAGCTCCTTTATCAAATTAATGGGTGCTACAATCCATCCTATTCGAAGCCCTGGAAGTCCATATGCTTTGCTTAAACCATTTACTGCAATCATCTTATTATACTTTCCATAAAATGAACTTGTTGGTTCAGTTTTCTCTCTCTCAGCTCCACCATACACCTCGTCTACAATCAACCATGCATTTACCTTCTCGGCTGTATCTATCAAGGCGTCCATTTCTTTTTCTGATAATATCTTACCAGTTGGGTTATTAGGATTTACAGCTGCTATGACTTTCGTATTGGGAGTAACTGCTTCTCGAAGCTCTTCAAAATCCAAAGCCCAGCTCATATTTTCGTCGAGGGAAAATGTTCTAACCTTTGCACCCAAATTAGAGGCTGCACCACTGAATTGCATATAAGTCGGCCTCATTACCGCTACTTCATCACCAGGTTCGAGAAGAGTATTCGCCAGGATATAATTAGCTTCAGATGCGCCTACTGTCACAATAATGTTGTCAGGTGCAGCATTATTATAAAGTACCTGAATTCGTTCTCTTAACTTAAGATCACCATTAACCTCAGGATAATTCAATGGTATGTCTAGAAACTCATCGAGATCAGCATCAGCGAAATTTAATAATTCCCTCAGCGGTACTGGGTGAACACCACTTTCAGCAAAATTAAAATCTACTGTTTGTTCCCAATCAGAAAGTAATCGTTCAAGTTCGAATGCTTTAAAAGTCATTATCTCATTTCCAAAATATATTTTTCGCTGATATTTTCTTTGTAATGGTTCTATTGTGTAAACACACTACCAAAGTAATTAATAACATTATGTGTAAATTATGTAGTCCAATAAATTTTTGAGGAGATTAGCATGGTCGAATATGACCTCTTATTAACTAATGGCCGTATCCTCGATCCCTCCCAAAATATCGACAGTATTGCTGATATAGCTTTTAAAGATGGCAAGGTGCAGGAAATTTCTAGCACCCTAGATAAAGAAAAGGCATCCCAGATTCGGGATATCTCGGGAAAACTTGTGACACCAGGATTAATTGATTTACATACCCACATTTACTGGGGAGGGACGTCAATAGGGATAGACCCAACAGACTATGCACGACGTTGCGGAACGACAACGATGATTGATGCAGGGACCGCAGGTGCCGGGAACTTTGCTGGTTTTAAAGCGCATATAATTGAACCATGCGAACCCAGAATTCTAGCGTATCTGAATATATCATTTGCCGGTATCTTCGCCTTTAGCGATACAGTGATGATTGGTGAATCTGAGGACATCAGATTACTTCACCCACGAGCCTGTCTTAACGTGGCTAAACTCCATAAAGATTTTCTTGTTGGAATAAAAGTGAGGGTTGGAGCCAAAGCAAGTGGCTCAATGGGATACGCCCCACTAGACATTGCACTTGAAGTTGCAGAAGAAGCTGGCTTACCTGTTATGTGTCACCTGGATTGGCCCCCACCAAACACAAAAGATGTCGTAAGCCGGCTTAGGCCGGGCGATGTTCTAACCCATTGTTTTCGACCTTTTCCCGGGGCACCCACAAAAGGCGATGGAGCAATTAAAGAGGAAATAATCGCAGCACGAGAACGTGGAGTTATATTTGATATTGGCCATGGAGTAGGGTCTTTTGGCTTTGCTACGGCAGAGACAATGCTAAAGGCTGGATTTTTGCCAGACGCCATATCAAGTGATGTTCACTCTTTAAGCATTAAAGGGCCGGCATATGATCAACTCGTAACACTTTCAAAATTTCTACACCTCGGGATGGAATTAAAAGATATAATAGCAGCAAGCACCACAGGGCCCGCAAAAGCAATTCGTCGCCCGGACCTAGGCACTTTATCACCAGGGAGTATCGGCGATGCGACAATATTAAAAATAAATAATACTCGGACTGACTACGTTGACTCACTTGGGGAAACTCGGACAGGCGACGCAGCGTTTAAGTTAGAAGGTATAGTATTAAATGGCTCATGGTGGCATGAACCAGATTAATCCATCAGCGTTACGCCAAAACGTCGCTTACAAATATCCGCTATGATTTCATAGTTAGAACCTTTTCGAACGACCTCGAAAGTCTCTACGTTTAACAGGGTCGAAGATTGCTTATAAAAATGATATTTCCGTAAACCATGGTCTATAACAACATCTGATATATTTATAATTTCTTCATCAATATCCTCTACCCGGAATTTGGTTCCAGCAAGAGAGATATTTGCGGACGACCCAAATATGGGATGCTTTTCCAGAAGCGACAGACGGCAAATTTCCGAATGAAATGGTCCCGCGTTTAAAAGCATGACTAATGTGCCGTCTTTTGTACTGGCTTCTAAGGCTGGTTTATCTAGAACCTGTAATAAAGGGTGACCTATTTTACACGGTCCAACTGCACCAAGTGGAATGTCATAGTCTTTAGTGATTACTTGTATGACGTCCCAACCCTTTTGACTCAGATCATACAGCTCATTTGCAATAGCCATATCGCCCACCATTGCATTTCGTTTAGAGGCAGCTCGTTTTTTCGTTTCAAATATTTTTTGTAAAGCTTCTGTCGATCCCCCTGCACATGTATACCCAACATCCATAGGTATGACAGCTATTCCACCGCCTTTGAGCACATCAAAAGCACGGCGAGCATCATTTTTTATAAAATCTGATATCATTATGGTCTCATTTTAAATGATGTTAATCCAACCTCTCTAAGTGGAGCCGCCGTTTCTGCAAAATCACAAAGAAGAGCCCTCGTATCCCGGGGGTCCACTATTTCTTCAATCCAGAATGTTTCTGCTGACCTGAAAGGCGAACGCAATTTATTTAATCTATCTTCAATTTCTAGAAGTTTTTCTTCCGGGTTTTCAGCTGCTTCTATATCAGCACGATACGCCGCTTCTATGCCTCCTTCTAAAGGTAATGAACCCCATCGCCCCGATGGCCATGCGTAACGGGTGCAGTACCGTCCCCCACTTTTATGCGCTGCGCCCGCTACGCCAAACGCATTTCTAATAATTACGGAGCACCAAGGTGTAGTTGTTTGCCACATCGCACTCATAGCTCGCACCCCTTCCTTAATCGTACCTGCCTGTTCCGATTGAAGGCCTATCTGGAAGCCAGGACAATCAACCAAATAAACAACTGGCAAATGAAATGTTTCTGCCATATCCACAAACTTTATAACTTTTTTACATGTTGCAGCAGTCCAGCAGCCGCCGTAGGAATATGGATCACTAGCCATCACCGCTACAGGCCATCCATCAAGACGAGCGAATCCTGTTATAACTGATTTACCATACTGCTTCCCTATTTCAAAAAAAGAACCTTCATCAACCACCGACTCTACAATCGGACGCATTTTATAAACTTTACGGATATCCCTTGGAACTGCCTCTATTAGCCCATCAACCCGACGATCTGGACTATCTTTTTGGGGCCCACGAGGAGGAAGGTCATAAACCGAGTTCGGAAGATACGATAAAAATTTGCGCGCGCATTCAAAAGCTTCTTCTTCGGTATCTACTGCGTGATCTACCGCTCCTGCCTTTAACTGTATTTGGTATCCGCCAAGTTCATTTTTAGTTAAATCTTGGCCGGTTCGAGCCACTACTGGTGGTCCCGCCACAAAAACGGCAGACTTATCCTTTATCATTACCGAATAATGTGACGCAGCTAGGTGAGCAGCACCGAGCCCAGCTACAGAGCCTAACCCTAGGGCAACTCGAGGGATGGTTCCCATATTGGCAACAACAGTCTCCCACCCGGCAACACCCGGCACATTCGCTCGACCGGTTGTTTCAATCGTTTTAACCGAACCTCCCCCCCCTGAACCTTCTACCATTCGAATAAGAGGTAAACGCAATGCATTAGCCATTTCTTCACATCTATTATGCTTTTCTTTAATCGTGGCATCAGCAGAACCACCACGCACAGTAAAATCATCTCCTCCAATAATAACTGGTCGACCGGCAACCTTCGCCTTACCAAAAATAAAATTAGAAGGCGTTAACTTCTTAAGATCGTTATTTTCATCATACTCCGCCATTCCTCCAATTTTTCCAGTTTCATGAAATGTTCCTGGATCAGCCATCAACCCAACTCGCTCACGAATTGTATAACGGCCACCATCTTTTTGTCGTTTTACGCGTTCTGTACCGCCAAGTTCTTCGGCAAAGGCCTCCCTCTTCCGGAGTTCTTCGAGTTCATTTTGCCAAGACATAATATTTTCCTATTTATTGATTTGTTATTTATTGTAATGATGATTAGTCGCAGATTAACCCGCTAGCGACAATATTGTTGTCACCATAAAAATATA
>TARA_B110000438_G_scaffold22656_1_pt1 | contig 10608 bp, 9 predicted proteins | sample TARA_B110000438 | Tara Oceans TARA_B110000438 (sample SAMEA4398413) | marine metagenome | biome: Polar Biome; feature: [MES] marine water layer (ENVO:01000295) within the mesopelagic zone...; material: water (ENVO:00002006), including particulate matter (ENVO:01000060) such as......
TGAATTTGACAAAAAAAAAGAATATTGTTATTAGATATATTTATTTTTATGAAGTTGAAAAAATTTACATATTAACCCAGTAAGAAAAGAAAATTAGGTCGAAAATAGGAGGATTAATTTTGTTCTGGAATAAAAAGAAAGAAGAAAAAAAGATGTTTGAAGTCCCAGAGGGTAATAGAGGTTCGTACCGTGTTTACCCCTCAGACGACGAACCAATCCTGATTAAAATTAAAGGGGGAAAGACATCAAAGGCAGTCGATATATGTGCAGGCGGAATTTCTTTTCCAAACGATGATCACGAAATTGGTTCAACCCACGAGTGTAAAATTAAATTGAGTCGCGACGTTGAACCTTTTGCCGCAAAAGTCATTATTCATAAAATTGATGATACAAACATTTGCCGTTGCTCAATTACTGACACTACAGACGAGATGGATGACATGGTTCATCATTATGTTATGGGACGACAAAGGGAAGACATTCAAGCTAAAAAGACTAAATTTTAATTTCTACCCAAGAATAAAACTTTTTAATCCCGTCTTTATAACAACTCAATGTGAACTTTAGCTACTGATTTCTCCCTTCCTGACAAACTATTTATTCAACTTTCTATGACCAAAAAAGCACCTATATCTGTCGAATGGTCTCCCCTGGAAGTCAAATTATTTAACACGGTAGATATTTTTTTACATAAACCAGCTATTATGAAAAAGGCGGAAGCCAACCTTAACTGCCTTAAGCAAGAGGTCATAAAAACTCTATCTCAGGCACCACACCCCTGCCCTCCTGAATCAGATATTGTAAAAGGACAGATCGTGAGAGGAGAGAACCACAATGGTTTTCCTTTTATTTCTTTGGATATGCCACAAATGTTCTCAAAGAGTAAAATGTTTACCTATCGTACCTTATTTTGGTGGGGTCATGATTTAATTTTTTCACTCATTCTTAAACAGGAAAATCAATCTGCCCTAATCGAAAAGTTAATACAGCTAAAAGATCACCCCGAATGGGAATATATTCAATTGGCAACCACTCCAACTCCTTGGGAATGGAAGAAGAGTATGAATAACTTTATCCCCCTCCACCAAGCTTCTGAAACAAAAATAAGGGACACCATCAATACTGTAAATTATATAAAGCTTTGTCGCTTCTATTCATTAGCGAGCCCAGACTTTTTAGAGCTAAATTGGACTGATGCGGGTTTAGCTACCTGGGAAACTCTCTCTAAAGTTTGTTCCGATTAAAATATACCTATATTTATTAAGTTTTATTACCCATGGCAACGCCTATTTCTGAAGAGTCTTTAAAATATCTCTACGGTCTGATCCCAAAAGGAATCAAACTGGGACTAAAAAATATTTCTTCTGTTCTGGATGCACTAGGCAACCCTCAACAAAAATCTCCAACGATTCATATAGCGGGCACGAATGGCAAAGGATCAACCGCAGCATTTTGTGAGTCCATCCTTCGCAATGCGGGTTACCGCGTTGGGCTTTACACCTCTCCACATCTGATTAATTTCAGTGAACGGATTCAGGTTAACAGGACTCCCCTTTCAGACGATGAAGTCACTAAGCTAATAGCTAAAGTCAAAAGAACTACAGAGAAGATAAAAACACCCATTACATTTTTTGAATTTTGCACAGTGATGGCATTTCTGCATTTTGCCAAGCAAGGAACCGATCTCAATGTGATTGAAGTAGGAATGGGAGGCCGTTTAGATGCTACTAGCCTTTGTAAAGGAAATATAAGTTTAATTACCTCCATAGACAAAGATCACACGTCCTACCTTGGTAACACGGTTCAAGAAATTGCCTTTGAAAAAGCCTCAATTATAAAGAAAAATGGAACGGTTTTTGCTTCTAAACTAAGTAAAGAGGTGCATGACGTAATAAAGAATATCTCAGATCAAAAATCAGCGACTGCACAATTTTTAGGGGAACATTTTGATGTCCAAATAACTAAAGGGAAAAAATCTCCCCTGCTTTCTATTACGTATCAGAACCAAAGTGTCTGTTTGAAAGACCTTGAGCTATCACTTTTAGGAGACTTTCAGGCAAGTAACGCAGCTTTAGCCTTGTCGGCATGCTTACATCATGCTCTCAAAACTGGAAAGGTAATTAGCGAAAAATCCATAAGAAAAGGATTAAAGAGTACTTCTTGGGCGGGGCGAATGGAGGTTATTTCATCTCACCCTACTGTACTTCTTGATATTGCGCATAACCCAGCCGCTGTCAAAGAAATGGCAAAGTCTGTGCAAAAACTTTTCTCGTATACAAAACTTATTGTCATTTGCGGGATCATGAAAGACAAGCAGTCTGATGAAATTCTCAAAGAACTCACTAATTTTGCAGATCATTTTATTTTAGTCCGCCCAAACAAAGAGAGAAGTGAAAACCCAGCTCGACTCAAAGAGATTTTAAAAAATTATAACGTCTCATGTGAGGTGATAGAAAATATACCGAAGGCTATTATAAAGGCAAAGAAAAACGCTCTCCCTAACGGAATAGTTTGTATTACTGGCTCAATATTCACAGTAGGAGAGGCGAAGCAGTACTTAATAAATGAACCTGATAATAAAATTAATTCTTCTCCTTTCACTGGTCTTCACCTTAACGGGTGAGGTTTGCGCACAAGAAATATCTCAGCCCAATTCTAGATCTTCTACATCCCAAGATAATAACCCTATTCATATTTCCGCAGACCATATTATTCAAGCAAATAAAAAGGGCAGCGTTCTTGCCTGGGGTCGTGTCAAAGTACAACATAATAATAAAACTCTGTGGGCGGACAAAGTATTGATCAACAACAAAACAGGCATTGGTAAGGCACGAGGGCATATTATTATTGAAGGAGGAGATGGAACTCGGATGAAGGCGAAGGAAACACTCTTTGATTTAAAGTCAAAACAAGGAAAACTATACGAAAGTAAAACTATTTTAGCCAACCAAGTTCGCTTAACTGCCAAAGAAATAAAAACTTTATCTGACAAACACTTAGTCTTAGAAGATGCCACTCTAACAACATGCAAAGGAGCACTCCCTGCTTGGAAAATTGAGGCTAAATCTATAGATATAAAAGCAGGCAACCGGGCTTTGTTTACCAAAGCCGTCTTAAAAATAAAAGATTTTCCTATTCTTTACCTACCAATTGGATATATCCCCATGGACACGAAAAGAAAAAGTGGTTTTTTGTTTCCAACTTTAGGGTGGAGTAAGATTGATGGAATTTTGTTTGATCAACGATATTTTTGGGCCATTAACCGATGGTCTGATGCAACCATTGGTACAAAACGCGTACTAGGAGGATGGCAGCATAGTTTAGATTATCGTTACGTCCGATCAAACAATACTCAGGGTATGATTAATGGAAAGCTTTACAAAGACAACCTAACGGGAAAGACCCTCTGGAAGGGAGGAGCCAGACATACTCAGGAACTACCTAATAATTTCAAATTCAAAGGGTCCCTTGACCTTGAAAGTCAACAAAGTCTGAATCAAGTAGTGAATAATAATGTCGAAAAACGAACACGCCGCAATACCGAATCGTATGCCTCAATTAATAAAAGATGGGAAAATAGCTCTATTGATATTCTGACGAGGTATAGAGAATCCACCGACTTCACACAAGATAACACTTTCGGTGAACTCCCTAAAATCACTTACAAAGTACAACAAACACAAATTGGAGACACCCCATTTTATTTCAATCTGAATGCCAGTACAGCGTGGTTTGTAACTGATCTTAAAACGCAACAAGATGAAGACCTAATGTTTAAAACCTCTCGTTTAGATTTTCACCCTCAATTAACAGTCCCATTGAGTTTGACATCTTGGCTATCAATGACCTCAATTATTGGAGTAAGAGAAACAATTTATGGAAGAGGTCTCACGACAACTGACTCTGAATATAAAAAAACTTCAGGATTCAGCCGTGAATCTTTCGATTTTCGTTCTATCATTCAAGGTCCAAAAATTAACAAAATATATCATCTAAAAAATTCACCCGAAAAAATAAAACACCTTTTGGAACCAAGGTTTACATTTAACTATGTACCAGACATGGACCGAAAAGATCGATCAAAAATCAGAACTTTCGACAGTATAGATACCATTGGTAATCCTGCTAATAGTATTACTTACGAATTTGGTCAACGACTTTTAAGAAAAATTAAAACAGGCGCTAGTCAATTTGAAACAAAGCAAATTTTACGATTCAACATTTCCCAAACTTATAATATTCGTGAAGCTACCAGAGAAAAACAAATCGGAGAAGACCGACTCCCCTTCTCTGACCTTTTTTTTGATTTTGATAGCCGACCTATCGAATCAATTATTATAAATACTGATGCATCATATAATTTTAAAACTGATTTAATAAACACTTTTAACTTTGAAGCGGGTGTAAAACCTGTAGAAAATTTTTGGGTTATAATGGAAAGACGATGGACAAGAAATGGGCCTAGTTATATACTCGGCACACTTGACCTAGCTTTAAAGCCTAATTGGCGGGCACAGTATAGCGCACGTTATGATGAATCAGTTTCAACTTTTCGTGAAAATCAATTTAGCTTACTGTACGATAATCCATGCAAGTGCTGGGGTTTTTCATTTAATATTATTGACAGAAATTTAAATATAGCCACTAACGAACGACAGGACCAGACTCAATTTTTATGGTCCATCAAACTTCGAGGCCTAGGAGATTTTGGACTCAGAGACAAAGAAAAATTTCTTCATAGAGACTTTGAAGAAACTTCATTCCCAAATACCATTAACTAAAATATAACGATCAACTAACCAACACAAAAATATCCGATGAACTTTTCTAAGGAAATCGCCAAAATTTCACTTGAGACAGGTGCGATTAAGCTTGAACCAGAAACTCCATTTTTATGGGCATCGGGTTACTACATGCCTATATATAATGACAATAGGCTATTACTTGGAAGCTCGAAGCACCGTCAGTTAATTGCTGAAGGATTTAAAGATATTATTATAAGCAAAAATATTGAAGTTGATGTTATCGCCGGCACAGCTACTGCTGGGATTCCACCTGCCACGAGTCTAGCAAACTTACTAGGAGCTCCATTAATCTATGCTAGATCAAATCAAAAAGAACATGGCATGAAAAACCAAATAGAAGGAATCTTACGCGAGAACCAAAAAGTAGTGGTGGTAGAAGATCTTATCTCAACAGGTGGAAGTGCTCTCAAAGCTGTTAGTGCCATCCGGAAGGCTGGTGGAAATGTTGACCATTGCCTGAGTATATTTAGTTACGGTTTCTCTAAAGCTACCGAACAATTTAAAAGTGCACATTGTCAACTACATCACCTTTTAAATTTTAAAGAACTTATATCATTGGCAAGGCAAAACAAAAGTTTAAGCCCCAGTCAGTTCTCCTTATTGCAGTCTTGGCATAGCGACCCATTCAACTGGGACGTTAATAACGGTTTTGTTGACAAAAAGCATTAATATATCCTACAATTTTCATTAATCTTACCTAATACCCAATCAGTTTTTCAAAAAAAGACACCAATAATATATTGACACCTCTAATATATAATACTAAGATTACCAGTCCTAAAATTCAGTTAAGCGCAAAAAACTTACGCGAATCTTGGGTGTTTTTACGAAAAATAAGGTCAATAACAGCTAACAAAAGTCATGTTGTTGATAAATGATTTAATTAAATTTTGCATTAAGATTCAGGAGACAAAAATAGGATGGGCAAATTTAAAGTAGGGCCAATAAGTTTACTACCCCCTTCAGCTACCATGCAGGGTATTTTCCAACCTGAGCACGGTTCAGGGATGCAATTAGTTGAAGGTGAACATATGCCAGAAGATCAGGCTATTGAACATTGGGCAATACAAATGCTTACTCGAAGAAATCCAACTCTTTTTCCCGGACCACTGATAGTTTGGGGATGGAATGAAGCAGCATGCCATAAAGCCACACTCAGTCTTGAGCTGGTAAAAGAAATTCCGGGATGCAATATAATTCCCATGCCTGATTACCGCCCTATTTATCCTAAAATTGATCCAGAGGCAGTAATTAATCCATGTCACCCTAACCTTACAGTTGATTACAATAAAATTGAAGTCTGTGCATTGATTGGGATACATTGCCATTTTGCAAATATTACATTGAAAATGATTCGAGCTAATACTAATTGCTATACAACCGCACTTTGCCAGTATGATGGCCACGAAGACGCTCTTATCTCAATACAAGATACCGACGGCAAACAGATAGAAAAACTTATCGCTGCTGTGAAAAAAGTTAAAAAAGACGGAAATTTTACTCCTTGGGCCCTGACTTCAGAAGGGAAGGAAGAGCTGGAAAGAATAGCTGAGTTTAAAAGGAAGAATGCCGCCCCAAACAAAGAAGATGCCACTTTATTTATGGCTGACCTCGAACAAGGCTTGGACGAAAACGCTGAGTAACAATCTATAAGGTTCAAAGAAACCAACTTCTTTTAGAGAGTTGGTTTTTTTGAATCTAGTTTAACCACACCTAGTAAAGTAAAAAAATTAAACTACATACTCGTGGGTTTGTTCATACAAAGTATCTCTCTCAATAGGTACACGCCCAGCTTCAATAATCATATCTGCAATCACGTTTTTATGGAACATTTGTCCTGTAACTCCCCCCGCAGCGTGAATAATCTTCTCTTCAACCACAGTCCCATCCATATCATTAGTTCCAAAAGAAAGAGACATTTGCGCAATTTGAGGTGTAATCATTATCCAAAACGCTTTAACATGTGCAAAGTTATCTAACATAAGACGTGATACTGCCAAGGCCCTCAGGTCAAGCTGACCTGTAGTACCGTTAAGAAAACTGAGGTTTGTATTTTCAGGATGAAATGCCAACGGGATAAATGTTAGGAACCCATTAGTTTTATCTTGAAGTTCACGCAATTGAATCAAGTGATCTGTTCTGTCATCCGCATTTTCTACATGACCATATAGCATGGTGGCATTACTTTTCATCCCTACAGAGTGAACTGCCTCGTGAACATCAAGCCAGTCTTGCGCATTAGTTTTTTCTGAGCAGATTTTTTTTCGCACCCGCTTAGCAAAAATTTCTGCACCACCACCTGGGATAGATCCAAGGCCAGCATCACGCAATTCAACTAAAGTATCCCTAAGGGATATTTGGGCAATGCCAGCTAAGTACTCAAGCTCTACAGCTGTAAAGGCTTGAATATGAACCTCGGGGAACCTTTCCTTAAGACCTAAAATCATATCCAAGTAATATTGGAAAGGAAGATCTGGGTGCAAACCACCTACGATATGAAATTCACTAACGTGACCACTTTTGTATTTTTCTGCATCTGAAAAAATTTCATCAAGAGACTTCGTATAAGCTGTTGGGTTATCTTCTTTAACTCCAAAAGCACAAAACTGACAAGTATTCACACAAATATTAGTATGATTTATGTGTCGGTTGTGTATGAAGTATGTATCACTGTCGTGCATCCGTTCTCTAACAATATTTGCTAAGTATCCAACCCCTAAAAGGTCAAACGAATTCCACAAAGTAACTCCATCATCAAATGAAAGACGTACATCAGAGCGAACTTTTTCCTCAAGAGTTTTTAAATTAGCATCTTCAAAATTAAAAAGCATATTATGTCCTGATAGTTTTAATTAGATCTATGTTAACACGTCAAATCAAACGCATAAAAAAGAACTGTAACTAACAAGCTATCGTTAAAAAAAATAAAAGTCATGTTTTTTTCTAAAAATTTAATACAAAGCGCAATCTATAATCACGAAAAACATCAACAAAATACTTATAGTTCCATTTACATTAAAAAAAGCTACGTTCACAAGCGACAAGTCATCTGCCCTTACTAGAGAATGTTCATAAAACAAAAGTCCTGCCGTAACGATTACACCAAAAAAATAAACCCACCCTAAAACTGGAATAAAAAGTAACAAAACAAGGAAAAGTATCATCATGCAATGTGAAATAAAGGCAAGTTTTAAGGCAGTTCTAACGCCAAATTTCTGTGGGATCGAATGAAGATTATTGACTCGGTCAGAGTCAATATCCATACAGGAATATATAATATCAAACCCAACTAGCCAGAACACAACTGCTGCACCAATAACGAGAGACTCTATTGAAACTTCTTCTCTTATAGCAACCCAGGCTCCAACAGGTGCTATCGAGATCGCAACCCCTAACCATAAATGAGACAAAGAAGTAAACCGTTTAGCAAATGAATAGCCAAACACTATTCCCAGGGCAACTGGAGAAAGAGTAAATGCCAAAGAGTTTAGCGTGTAGGCAGAGAATATAAAAACAACCGATGCTAGGGAAAGAAAAATCCAATACTGATTAACGGTCGATTTGCCAGCAGGCAAAGCCCTACCCTTAGTTCGAGGGTTTAATCGATCAATTTTAGCATCAGCAATTCGATTAAATGCCATCGCGCAATTTCTAGCACTAAACATTGCTATTAGAATCCATACTAATTTACCCAAATCAGGCATACCTTCAGCCGCAATAAAGGCACTTATAACAGCAAAAGGGAGAGCAAATACTGTATGTTCAATCTTAATATCAGTGAAAATTATTTTAATTTTTTTAAAAAAACTCAGTTCTATCTCCTCTTAAACAAGCTAACAAAGATATAATTAAAAAAATCCTGCAAGCACACCAATCTCTTATGTTATTAATAATTTAAATAAATTTTTTTGTTTTAACATAATTTTTTACAAATCAATCAAAACGTCCAAAACACATGAAAAACTATAAACGACTTCTTCTCCTACTTCTGCCATACAAAAAAGAATTAATCATTGGAACTGTTTTTTTAATAGCGGCGTCAATGACAAACCTAGCAGTCCCGCTTTATATTCGAAACCTTGTCGACATTGTAATGGTAGAAAAAAACCTAACCCATTTAAATAGCATTGCCCTAGCTATTAGCGGTTTGTTTCTAATTCAATTGATTTGCCAGACAATACATAACTACCTCTTTGATGTTACAGAAAAAAGAGTCATAGCAGATTTTCGAATAAAACTATTCAACCATCTTCATAAAATGTCAGTCAGTTATTTCGTTAAACGTCGAACTGGTGAAGTCATGTCTCGCATGACTAATGATGTGACAACAATTGAAAATATTGTAACAGACCTACCAGCGACAATGATTCAACAGTCGATAAGACTTTTAGGCGGAATAGTAATTATTTTATACATGAATTGGAAGTTAACATTTATGATTCTTATCTTAGCCCCCGCCCTTGCACTTTTTGCCAGAGTTTTCGGTCGCAAACTCAAAAAACTCTCCACGGAAATCCAAGATAAGCTTGCTGTTTCGACAACAATCCTGGAGGAAAACATATCTTGCTATCAAGTTGTAAAATCCTTTGTGCGAGATCGCCTAGAGTCAAATAGATTTTCAAAGGCCATAGAGGACAGCTTCATTTTAGCTCGTAAGCGTGTAATTATCTCAGCATTTTTTGGACCCTCAATAGGATTTATAGCCTTTAGCACGTCTCTCGTTCTCTTGTGGTACGGTGGGCGCGAGGTAATAACAGGACAGATAAGTCCAGGAGAACTAATAGCTTTTATTCTGTACGCCACTATTATTGCAGGGCCAATGGGTAGCTTTGCTAGAATGTATACAAAGCTCCAGGAGGGACTTGGAGCAAGCAAACGCCTATTTGAGTTACTTGATACCCAAAGCGAAGTTCGGAACCTACCAAACGCACAAATTATGCCTAAAATTTCTGGGCAAATTGAGTTTGATAATACCTGTTTCCATTATCAGGAAAACCGTGAGGTTATAAAAAACATTACATTTAATGTAGAACCTGGTCAAACAATAGCACTAGTTGGGCCAAGTGGAGCAGGAAAAACAACCCTCATAAGACTCCTTCATAGATTTTATGACCCAACACAAGGAGAAATACGAGTCGATGGAATACCCATAAAAAATGTAGAAATTTCTAGTTACTGGAAACAGATAGGCATTGTGCCTCAAGAAACAATCCTATTTGGTGATTCAATTGAAATGAACGTAAAATACGCCAAAGAGGGTGCATCTGAACAGGAAATAATAGCTGCTGCAAAAGCTGCAAACGCTCATACTTTTATCATGGAATGCCCAGAACAATACAAAACTATCGTTGGAGAAAAAGGCATACGTCTCTCCGCAGGGCAACGCCAACGAATAGCTATAGCTAGAGCCATATTAAAAAATCCAAGTATTTTAATCCTCGATGAGGCAACCTCAGCTCTAGATAACGAGTCAGAAGTTTTAGTTCAGGAGGCTTTAGAGGGATTGATGAAAAATAGAACTTCCATCGTTATAGCTCATCGTTTATCTACAATACATAACGCTGATAAGATTCTTGTAATGGACGATGGAGCCATTATAGAAGCTGGTACACATTCAGAGCTAACAAAAAAGAAAGGGCTATACCATAGGCTGTATACCATTAAAAACTTAGAGTTAGATCCAATGCGTAAATAAGACGTAGAAACTCACACTTAATGATCAGCTAACTAGCTTACTTACAAAGAGTTAAAAAAATATAAAAATAAAAAAAAATATATCTTGCTAAATTCTTAAAAAGTTATA
>TARA_B110000438_G_scaffold39206_1_pt1 | contig 10600 bp, 9 predicted proteins | sample TARA_B110000438 | Tara Oceans TARA_B110000438 (sample SAMEA4398413) | marine metagenome | biome: Polar Biome; feature: [MES] marine water layer (ENVO:01000295) within the mesopelagic zone...; material: water (ENVO:00002006), including particulate matter (ENVO:01000060) such as......
CCCATGCGCGCCCATGTTTCGTGATTCGATGGACGTTGGGCGAGCAGTTTCCCGGTTAGTTCGAGATACTCATCTTCATATCCGTCCTCAAGCAGGCGTTCCATTCGACGGGAAAACAGAATGTTTGCACGCTGATCAGCAAAATCCAGTTTTCGGACGCGTTCGATGAATGATACAACTCCGCCATCTGCACTTACCCTTTCCCACCATGTATCTGGGTCTAGAGGGTCTACTGAGAGAGCACCTTCTAGCAGTGTTTTGGCAGAGCCTGTTAGATTGACCCCGTCGAGTTGAGCAAGTAATTCAGGGTCCCGACCGAGAATAAGGAATAATTCTCCTAGAACGGCTCTGATGCCGTTAGCATCCTGCGCTTTTACCTTGATTTCAAGCAGAATGCGCCAATTATCTGGATGTGTAAAATCATGTAGAACAGCTTGCCTAGCACTTTGTTCAGCCCAACTAAGATTACTAGGATCGGTTTCAGAAAGTTTGAGGAATTTACTGGCCTGACTTCTATGGCGATTACCAAGGCTTCGGCGGGGATGTTGTAGACTCGCTCCGATGTCGGGCGCGGTCATATCATCACCTCATAGGACGCTCTCATACGGAGAGAGGTCAATTCCTAGTGGTAGAGTCGCGTCGATACCAATCTTGCTAGTTAGGCCGTCAGCCCCTCTACTAGGGTCGAGACTCGAGCCTTTCTGACCCGAGAGAATTACTGTATCCTTGTCTGGTTGCCATCGAGTCATCAATGCCCATTCTACCCGAACTGGATTCGAACAATCGATATCGCTGTTTACGACGGTCACTTGTTTCATTGAGCGATGGCCGTCGAGTGCTGCGTGAATCGCTTTCACCCCATCTCCTTCCTTTACCGGTTCGATAGCTACGACAGCCGAAAGCCAGCCGCTACCTCCGTCGGTCATGTAGACATCTGTACATGGGACTACAGCGTTGACTGCTGCCTTGATGGTCGGTGCACGAGGAAGACCCATGAGAGTTCTATGTTCGACCTCGGCGGGGATTAATGCGTGGAAGATGGGTGAATCTCTGTGGTGTACTGAATCGTATTCGATAACTGCTTCTTGTCGTACGTCGTCGACTGTACCCGTAATGTCAACGTATGGCCCTTCGTTGTCATCGTCCAAAGTGATACGGGCACACATTGCATATTCTGCATCTGCCGGTACTTGGATTCCATTTGAAAGAGTAACGAGCTTGAGTGGCGATCCGTGAAGTCGCTCGTGGAGGGCGGCAGCGACCTTGAGTTCATCGAGGTCGTAAGTGAATGACATAGCAGCCGCCAGTAGAACAGTCGCGTCGGCGCCATTGACTACTGCGATATTGACCTCATCACCATTCGCTCGCGCCTTATCTGTGATAGTTCGTAGGTGGCGTGGAACGAAGCGTGCGACACAGTGGTTTGTATCTCGGAGAAATTGTCTATGGTAGGACATATTTCGGACTCCATCATACTCCGCGATAATGATAGAGGCTGATTGGTATCGCCCGCGATCTTCTCGATAATGCCAAGGGATGGGTAGCGCATTCAGGTCAACCGAGGCCTGTGTATTCTCCAGAACCTGAGCAGAGTGGGCATCAATAATTTCTGGTTCAGACGGGTTGGCCATAGCCCATGCGAGTATGTCGATGAGTTCTCCTGGTGTAACTTCGAACAATGAGCATAATCGATCACGAGCTAGCACATTGAGGGCGGAACGTTGCCCAGGAGCTTCAGTGATTGAATTGAACAGAACAGGAGCGTGGGAGGTTGCAGAGGAGTGGTCAAACATCCCATGTTCAACGCTGATTTCATCATTTACTTCAGCGATGCCATCAACCAAATCCCTGAAGGCCATGAACACAACCCGTTGCGTCATCTGTTTGAATGTTGGCGAGAGAGGAGCAGTGCCTCACATCACCTACGGTGAGTCCGTCACGCTCTTATATGGGGGGTAGGTCGGCGGGGCGTTCCTTCGAGGTGCTGTGTTTTGGGTCGTGGATTGTTCTCTGGACCAAAGATGAAGAAGGACCGCAAGCGGTTTCGCTGGAAGGAGCGGAAATTCAAGAGTCGAGAGACCAAGAGGCGCCAAGGTGGAATCCTCAAGCACGACCCACTTCGCGGTTCGACTCAAGCCAAGGGAATTGTCATTGAGAAGGTCGGAATTGAGGCTAAGCAGCCCAATTCAGGAATTCGTAAGGCAGTAAAAATTTCACTGATTCGCACAGGTAACAAACTGACTGCGTTTGCACCAGGTGATGGTGCAATTTCATTCATTGATGAGCACGACGAGGTTCTCGTCGAGGGTATCGGAGGACGCATGGGTCGTTCGTATGGTGACCTTCCTGGTGTTCGATTCAAGGTCATCAAGGTTAACGGAGTATCTCTAGATGAGATGGTCAGGGGCCGAAAAGAGAAGCCAATCAGGTGAGCATCATGTCGGAAACGGAAGAAGTTCAGCAGGAAGCTCCAATCGCGGGTATCGGTACTATGGTCTTCGGAAAGTGGGATGCTTCCGATGTTGTTTGTGATGATCCAGGTCTTGCACCTTACATCAATCTCACAACAATCGGCACCCCGCACAGCGGTGGTCGCCACGCCAATGCTTGGTTCGGAAAGGCTAAGCTTTCGGTCATTGAACGCTTCATCAACAATCTGATGCGATCAGGGAAGTTCAGTGGTAAGAAGCAACACTGTGCTAAAGCCTTCGAGGCGGCTCTGGACAATATTGCTGAGCGCACCGGAGAGAATCCACTTCAGCACTTCATCAACGCAATCGTTCACTCTGCTCCTTGTGAGGAGACTACTCGCATCAAGTTCGGTGCAGTCAGCCAGCCAAAAGCAGTTGATTCATCTCCAAGTCGCCGCCTCGACGTGGCACTGCGAAACCTCTCCAAGGGTTGCGCTTCCGCCACTGCAAAGAGCACACGCACACTGACTCAGGGAATCACTTCCGAGCTCAATAAGGCGGCTGCTGGTGATGTCGCTTCTTTTGCAGTCGGCAAGAAAGACGAGATTGAGCGCATCGCTGCTTCAGCACGCTGATATTCAGCATCTCGACTTTGAGTTCATCAGAATCGACAACCCTTGTATCACGTAGTGATACAATCGGCTTTATGAACCAAAGTCAGGTCGCCGGGCCAACCAGAGGTTGAGAGAATGGGCCGTAAGGAAGACAACATCGCAAGAGCGACCGAAGTCATGCACACTCGAGAGCGAATTCGCAACCTTGCTATTGCTGCTCACATCGACCATGGTAAGACCACACTATCAGACAATTTGATTGCTGGTGCTGGAATGATGTCCGAGGACCTTGCGGGAAAATCCCGTGTCCTTGACTTCGATGAGCAAGAGAGCGCTCGTGGTATCACAATCAACGCAGCGAGCGCTTCGATGGTTCACGCTATTCAGGAAGCAGATGATGATGGCAACCTTCTCTGGGATGACAAGGAAAAAACCAAGCCAAAGACGAACGATTACCTGATTAATCTCATAGATACGCCCGGTCACGTCGACTTCGGTGGAGACGTTACTCGAGCTATGCGAGCCGTCGATGGCTGCATCATCCTCGCTTGTGCAGTCGAAGGAACCATGCCTCAGACTGAGACTGTGGTTCGCCAGGCTCTGAAAGAGAAGGTTCGTCCTGTTCTTTTCATCAACAAGGTCGACCGCTTGATTAACGAATTGCAAATCGATGGACCAGAGATGATGCAGCGTTTTGAAAAGATCATCGTCAAGGTCAACAAACTAATCCAAACCTTCGCTCCTGAAGAAGTCGCAAAGGATTGGCAAGTCAGTGTTGGTGCCGGAACCGTTGCATTTGGTTCTGCATACTACAATTGGGGAATGTCCATTCCTTACATGAAGAAGACTGGCCTGAACTTCACGGATATCTTTGAACACTGCGCTAATGACGACCAGAAGGCTCTTTCAAAGAAGGCTCCAGTTCACGAGGTTCTTCTCGACATGGCTGTAGAGCAGCTTCCTTCTCCGATCGTGGCACAGAAGTACCGCATCCCGAACATCTGGCAGGGTGATCTTGAGACAATTGAGGGTAAGGCGATGCTCGAGTGTGATATCGATGGACCTCTCTCTCTTATGATTACCAAAATTTGGATGGACCCTCACGCAGGAGAGGTTGCGGTTGGCCGAGTCTATTCTGGCTCTATCAAACACGGTGAATCTCTCTGGGCTATAGGCGGCGCTAAGGCTGAGCGAGTTCAACAAGTTAGTATGATGGTTGGCAGTGACCGAATTCAAGTTTCACATGTCAGTGCTGGAAACATCGCCGCAATAACTGGAATTCGTAGTGCTGCAGCCGGTGTAACAATCGCTCGAGAAAAAGATGCTGAGCCATTTGAGGCAATCCGCCACTACTCGGAACCAGTCGTTACCGTTGCTGTCGAACCGAAGGCGATGAAAGATCTCCCGAAGTTTATCGACGCTTTGCGTGGATTGGCTAAGGCCGACGCATCTCTACAAGTTTCCACCAATGCTGAGACTGGTGAGGCTTTGCTTGCTGGTATGGGCGAGTTGCACCTTGAAATCACAGTTTATCGCCTCGAAGAGGAACAGGGAATCAAGGTCAAGGTCAGCGAACCGATCGTCGTTTACCGAGAGTGCATTGAATCGAATAATGACGGCCGAGCATTCGAGGGCAAGTCCCCTAACCGTCACAACAGATTCTACATCGAGGCTGAGCCTCTCTCAACTGATGTCGTCCAAGCTATGCGCGAGGGTCACTTCGGCGACGGTACTGTCCGTAACAAGGATTCAAAGTCCGTCGGAGACAAGTTCGCCGAATTTGGAATGGAGAAGAACTTGATGCGCAAAATCTACGCAATCAACGGAACAAATGTGCTGGTCAACGATACAAAGGGTATTCAGAACTTGCACGAAACTCGTGAACTCATAATTGAGGGCTTCAATGAAGTCTGCAAGAAGGGGCCTCTCGCCGAGGAGCCACTAATGGGAGTCATGATGCGACTCGTTGACGCAAAGTTGCACGAAGATGCAATCCACCGTGGTCCTGCTCAGACTATCCCAGCGGTCCGCAATGCCTGCCGTGGTGCACTAATCCGCTCTCGCCCAGTTATTCTCGAGCCGATGCAGAATATCCGTATTGACGCTCCTAACGATGTCATTGGCGGTGTTACACGCGAGGTTACCACACGCCGTGGCGTCATTGAGGACATGCCAGTAGATGGTGGTACAGCCTCAGTCATCGGAAAGATGCCAGTCGCAGAGACATTCGGCTTCTCTAACGATATTCGCGCAGCCACTCAGGGTCGAGCAGTCTGGAACACCGAGAACGCCGGCTTCGAGATTTTGCCCATGTCACTTCTCGATAAGACAGTCGGAGAGATTCGTGAGCGCAAGGGCTTGAAGCCTGATACACCTGACGAAGCTTACTACACCGATTGATTGCAGAAAACCCACGCTCTAGGGCGAGGAACTTTTTCAATCGTCAGTTTTTCTTAGTTGATTCTAACGAGTTGGAAATCCGTCATATCTCGCAGAATTTCAACTGCAGGCGATTCGCTTAGTGAATCAAGGCAGTCGTGAGCGATTTTGTGATGTTCCATGGCTCTGTCGAGGGCATAGCGAATCGAACCATTCTCTTGTAATTCAGCAACAGCGTTTGCCAATTCTTCATTTGGATCAGACTCTGTGCCGAATAATTTGCGAAATGTAGGTAGGTCTGCCCCACTCTCAAGTGCATGGATAGCAATTAGTGTGCGCTTGCCCTGAACAATATCTGAGCCGGCTGGCTTACCCAGTGTCTCAGTATCACTGACCATATCGATATAATCGTCCATAATTTGGAAGCACAGACCCAAATTGAGTCCCCACTTGGCCATATTATTGACGGTCGGAGTGTCAGCACCAGCCAGAATCGCTCCGGTTTCAGCGCAAGTTTCGAACATCGCACTGGTTTTACCTGCAATCATCGCGATGTATTCATCTTCGGAGACTGAATCACGATCTTCGAATTCAAAATCTTCCTGTTGGCCTTCGGCAACTTTCCTTACCATTTCGCCAATGGTGCTGACAACGTGGCGAAGTTGTGAGTCTTCGATGTGTTCGCTATCAGCAAGCATCTCGAAGCCAAGAGCGAGCATGGCATCTCCTGCATTGATAGCAGTCGCATCATCATAGGCGATGTGCACAGCATCCAAACCGCGGCGTATCGGATCTTGATCCATGATGTCATCATGAACCAAAGTGAAATTGTGAATGATTTCGATACAAGCTCCTAACGTGTAATGGCCTTCATGGCCATTACCAACAGCATCACCCACGAGGCGCGGCATAATTGCACGCAATCTTTTGCCGCCGCCGGTGAAAAGGTGTGACATTGCACTTCGTAGTCGCTTCTGCTGAATTTTACCGAGATTTTCGTGAATGACTCCTTCGACAATATCACGGTGTTCTCCCAAAGCAGCTAGAACATTAGCAGCAGAATTAGAGGGATGCGTCACTGACAATTCTCCACACCTAATTATGTCCGTGCGCGCATTAGAGATTACTTCATCGATGTTTGCATCGCCACCATCGAGGTAATTCTCAAAGATTGCCTCAAACCAAGGTGCGATTAATTGGCTCTTCCATCGGCCTTTTCGGGTCATCATTGCTTTCAATCCAGCATCATCCAACCATTCAATGGCTTGAATCTCATTACGATTGAAATCAACTTCACAATCAGCTTTCACAATCATCACGTGATCAATCTCATGTTCGACCCATTCCGCGTTCCAGCGACACTTGTATTCGAAGCGACCAATGTGATTGAATTCCCATGAGTCGGTTACTGAGCGAGGGATACCAAGTTCCTGCTCCAATTTTCGTTGAGCCGCCTCTTTGACTCCCTCGACCGCATCCCCATTTTCTCCGGCTATGTCCAGTGGATGACTGCAACACGAGTTAGCCCAGACGCTAGGGAAGGTGATTTTCTCTGAGGCGCGTTGTTGAACAAGAAGACGACCTTTTGAATCGTAAATCAGCACACTGAAAGCACGGTGGCGAATACCCTCTCCAAGATGTGTCTGCAATTTGCTTGCCGTATCAATCACAGCATCGTTCTCATCGAGACAGAGGCAAGCCTCTACCATCATCCCCGCTTGGGATGAGTCGTAGTCGGTGAGTGCGCGGTCTGAATCAGACATATCTCTCAATTCGCTCGGGATGGGAGTCCCATATAATCAGAATGGCCAGTAGTCGAAGGTTGATTGTGTCAAAGCATGATTCGCGTTCCGCGAGTTGTGCCTTCAGTCAGTAATTGCATTACGCGGCCAGTTTCCCTTCCATCGAGCAACCAAACATGTTCAACATTTTGTGCAATCATTGCTGCACTTTCAAGCTTGAGAAAAATTCCTCCAGTTACATCCACAGTGGAGTCATGCTCTCCAGAAATCTCGTGTTTTGGCTTCCAAATTGGGATTAATTCTGCCGACGAATCAGAAGGTGGTGCACTGAGTAGACCTTCTGCGTCTCCAAGTAGGAAGATACAGTGAGTGATTGATTGAGATTCTTGAGCGATTCGGACCATTAGATCGTCTCCTGAGAGGATTCCAAATCGCTTCGGGGGTTCGCAGTCCACTACATCACCAAAGGTGACTGCGACGATATCTCTTGGACAATTTGTAATCGGTGTTAGTGATCCGGTGAAGTCAGGTCCAGTTTCACGTGCCCATTGTGAGGGTGGGAGATTTCGTATCTCGATGTTTTGTTGTTCAAGGGCTTTGCAGAGGATTGAGTCTAGTTCAAGCATATCTTGCCGAATTGAATCAACTGCGAGGATTTGTTCGGTCAGAATTGTCTCATCAGCACCCTGGGCTATTCTCCACTTCTTGGCTTTTAGATGACCAAATGATCCTGCCCCGTGAACTATTGTGATAGCGTGCCCTTGAGATATGAGTTGCTGAGTCAAGTTCGCAAGATTTGCGATGACATCAGCGTCTATTGTCTTCATTGCAGACTTGTCGGTAATCAAGCCGCCGCCGAATTTGATGAGCAGATGAGCCATCTTCGTCATCATCGCCACATGGCTCGCCTCTTTGGCTTATGCGGCTGAGCGACATCTGGAATAGGTCACCTTCATTGCCTCTGGTTGCTTCGGGAAATCATGACGAGTGATGGCGAGCTTGAGCGATTCCAGCGTTGGTTACAGAGCCGTTTGGCTGATGCTGAGAAGATTGATTCAAAGGCCGATCGTCATCGAACAATGACGCGTTTGCAGAGTGCGATTCAGGAATGTATCAATTTCCGGCAATCCCTTGAGGCGCATCAGATCGTCGAAGACCCATTCATTATGCGTGAATCTCCAGTGAGGGCTGTCACAGAGGGCGAAGTACGCTCTACCGTCAGTGCTGATGGACACTGTTCTTCATGCGATGCACAGATGGCTGCAGATTTGGAATTCTGTCCACTCTGTGGTAAATTCGAATGAGCTTAGAAAGGCTAATCGAGTAAATTCACTCTTCTTCTTCGACCCAGCGTGCGCGTGCGAGAACGTACTCAGGATCGTCGTTATCGATGACGCTGATGTATTGTGCAGGGACATTTTCTGTCAGATAGACTGTAATTCCTGCGTGCCAAATGGTTTCGCCGGCTGCATTCATCTGAGCGGTATCGACTTCGAGGATGGTAGGCAGGGGGAAGTGTACGTGGCCGGCCTCTGCTGCTGTGCGAATCGATGCAGAAAGGTGGACATGAGCGCGGCCGCCTGGTGAGATGCCTACATCTAACAGATTCTCGGTTTGTTCGGGGTCACAAGGGAAGTATAGAGCATCAGGGATGTTATCTGTGGGTAAATCGAGTTCAATCTCCACCGTATGGCCATAGGTGGCGCGGATGGTGTTGCCACGAACTTCGTAGCGACCCTTTGGGTCGGTTTCGACAATCGCTCGGAAGTGGTGTGGTCGAAGCCAGTGGAATCTCTTACCTCCACTCTGCTTGAATTGGCGAATGATATCCTTGACATCGATCCATCCGTTGATGTCCATTTCAAGGTCAAACTTTTCAGGTGCATGGCGTAGAACAAGAGCGAGTCTCCGAGCGAGACTATTACGCTCTCCAGTACGCATTATGAAGCGTCCTTCTGCGTTGCATGCAGGGCAAAGATGGTCGTCAGCATAGAAGCCGTGGTTGGTGCATTCGCGTATCATATGGGCCGGCGAATTGTGACCCTTTCATGAACCCGTCGGTCGAGTCCAAATGACTCGGGGCCACGCTATACTCAACGGTTATTGGGCGAGAGCGCGGCGCTTGGTGCGTGAAGGCAGTCATTGTCGATTGGATGCGTTCCCCATTCCATCGGGCACACAAGGGCGCACTCAAGGATGTGCGTCCCGATGAGATGGCTGGGCAGGTGGCTCGTTCACTGCTTGAGCGCACTGGGATTTCTGGAGATGAAATAGATGATCTCCTGCTCGGTTGCGCATATCCTGAGGGTGAACAGGGGTTCAATGTTGGAAGGCTCGTCTCATTCCTTGCTGGATTGCCAGACACTGTCCCTGGTGCTACATTCAATCGTTTGTGCGGCTCTTCAATGCAAGCAGTTCATGTGGCTGCCGCAAACATTCAGGCCGGTTGGGGAGATTGTTTCCTAGTCGGTGGTATGGAGTCCATGTCACGAGTCAAAAGACGCGGCTTCAATTGGTCACCACACCCTAGTTTAGAGGAATCATATCCAGAAGCTTACATCAACATGGGTATTACTGCGGAAAATGTAGCTGAGAAGTATGGGATTTCGCGGCTACGTCAGGAAGAGTTCGCACTGGCCTCACATGCGAAATCTACTGCTGCACAGCAAGCAGGTCACTTCGATAGTGAGTTGTGTGAGATTGTACATGGTGGAGATTCGATAGGTGAGGATGGCTGCATCAGGGCTTCAACCAACCTAGAATCGATGGCGGGTCTCCGCCCGGTCTTCAAAGAAGACGGTTCAGTTACTGCCGCTACATCTTCCCCACTTACTGATGGCGTGGTTTTCTCGATTATTTGCAGTGAGGAATTTGCCCTTTCCAACGGCTTACAACCAATCGCAACCATCGTCTCGGCTGCGGTTACAGGATGCCCTCCTGATTACATGGGATTAGGGCCAATTGCTTCGACTAGGCTATGTCTTGAACGGGCAGGATGGTCAATAGAAGACATCGATGTTTTTGAGTTGAACGAAGCTTTCTCATCTCAAGGGTTAGCTTGCATCGATGAACTTGGAATAGATGCGTCAAAGGTGAATTTCGATGGAGGAGCAATCTCGATTGGTCATCCACTTGGCGCCTCTGGTGCACGAATCACTTGCAAAGCTGCTTCACTCTTACAGCGAACCGGCGGCAAGAAGGCTATTGCAACCATGTGCATCGGTGGCGGAATGGGAATCGCAACTGCCCTTGAGCGGTATTGATTATTCCTCTTCATGACTGGTGATCAGGAATCCTTCGCAATTTGGACAGCGGTCTTCGATTGATAATCTCGTAGGGATTACGGCGAGTAAACTGCTACAATGTGGGCAGGAAGCATAGACTTCTTCTCCAGCGAGTTCCGACGATGATCCGGACCCTTGTGAAAACCATTGGACGAACATGGGATGACGAA
>TARA_B110000438_G_scaffold4211_1_pt1 | contig 10598 bp, 4 predicted proteins | sample TARA_B110000438 | Tara Oceans TARA_B110000438 (sample SAMEA4398413) | marine metagenome | biome: Polar Biome; feature: [MES] marine water layer (ENVO:01000295) within the mesopelagic zone...; material: water (ENVO:00002006), including particulate matter (ENVO:01000060) such as......
GTCGTTTCGCCGAGCTTAGTTTCTGTTTGTTTGCTGACCTTAAGTTTCTGCTCGACCACCTTGGGTGCATCTTGGCTAAGTTTTCGAGTCTGATTCAAATCGGCTTCGGCTTGGCTGACAGTTGTTTGGGCTCCCTTGAGTTTGCTTTCTTGTGCGGTAATTGCCGAATTGGAATTGGTGAGGTCTTTACGAAGTAGGGCGAGGGTTTCACCGAACTTTGCATTGGCTGCTGCGAGTTCCGTATTGGCGGCTTCAGCGGAGGCTTTTGTCTTTGTGGCGGTAGCAAGGGTTTGCACCTGATTAAGGAAACCTTCTTTTTCGGTGGAGTCTTTTCGGGCTTTTTCGAGCTTATTGCTTTCGATTGCCATGGCCGATTGTTGCTTTGCCAAGGTTTGTTCCTTGGCCGTGACCTTGAGGGGGGCTTCGACCAGAGCCTTTCGGGCTGCCTCCAGAGCTGCAAGTGCGGCGTCGTGAAGAGCCTTAGCCTCTGCTGCGATTACGGATAAGCTATTGAGCTCGGTTTGAAGATCTTTGAGTTTACCGAGTTCGAGATGCCGATTTACGTTTATGGTTTCGGCTTTCCACTTGTTTGCAGAGTTGACTGCTGAGGCGAGAGATACTTCCGCATCTCGTAGATTTTGGGCCGGGGCCTTCTCAGCTGCCGATGCCGTAGCCTGTTCCTTTGATTGTAGGGTCAAGTCTGAGTTGGCTGTGTTGTTGGCTGCAAGTTTGGCGGCGTGATCAGCGACCGCGGCTTTTACTGCAGAGTCTTTCTCGCTGCAGGTGTTTTCATGAGCTGCAAGAGCCGTTTCAGCAGCCTTAAAGGCGTTTTCGGCGGCAGTGAGAGCCTCTGCGTGAGCGGTGGACTGTTTGGAGAAGGTCTCGGCATTGGCCAAATGGCCAGCAGTTTTATCCCGAGCTTGGACGAATGCGTTATCCATCGCCGCCAGAGCTTCCTCTTGCTTTGCAACTGCGTCCTTTAGGCCAATGTCTTCGGGGATGCCAGCGAGGGCTTCCTTGGCCTTCCGATGGGTTTCTCGAAGAAGGCTGACTTGCTCGGAACGAAAACTGCTTCTCTTGCCCCAGTCGTCACCTTGTGCCTTGTGGGTCTTTTGTGCGGCTTGTGCATCGGCTAGTTGCTTGGCAGTTTTGTCGCGAGCGACTTGTCGGGTATCCTTGACCGTTTTGGCTTTATCGCGATTCACAGTGGCTTGAGCTAGAGTAGCTTTTGCAGCTGTCAATTTGGTTTCCGCTGCTTTATGAGCAACAGCGGCGCTAGCAACAGTCTTCTTGGCCTCGGCTAATTTTGCATTGGCGGCGGCTAGAGCTTGGGCAAGGGGAGCGTGTTTTGACTTTGCGGTGGCGGTTGCGGCATTACGTTCGTCTACCAATTTCAGGGCGGTGGCGATTCGTGATGTAATAGTGGGAGGGTTGGCGGAGAGGTTGCCTACTTTTTTTCCGTCGTTTGCGTTCCAGACGGTAACGGAACCTGTCCAGTCTCCTGCAATTATACGTGTTCCATCGTGGGAGTACCTCGATTCCATGACCATTTCGGGAAAACCGGAGATGGTCCGAATGGCAGCGCCGGTTGGGTTCCAAAGCTTAACTGATTTGTCTCGGCCACCAGTTGCTAAATTCCCTTTCTTATCGAAGTGGACGGATAGCGAACCGCCACTATGAGCCCCCCAAGTACTTATTTGTTTTCCATTGATCATTGCCCAAGTGCGGACACTTCCTTCCTCCGAAGTGGAAGCGAGTACGTTTGAATCCGCTCGCCAAGAGAGACCGGTTACGGACTGCTTGTGACCATCCAATGTGTAGAATGTGTTGCCTGTTCGGGCTTCCCATATGTGCAGTCCGCCATTGCGGTCTGCGGAGGCTAAAAGGATTCCGTCCGGCGAGAACCTGACCTGAGAGACCCATTCGGAATGCTTTTTGATCTTGTAGAGGATTTCACCGCTGGCGAGATCGTAGACCTTTACCAACTTAGAAGGTCCCCCGATGGCTACCAGCGATTGATCTGGGGACAGATCGGCGGTGAGAATGGTGTCGTATTCTTCTCCAAGGGTTAAAATGCGTTTGCCCGTTTTCAATTCCCACCCTGCAACCTTGCCGGCTTTGCCTCCCCGACCACCTCCTGCAAGTACGATTTTCCCGTTTCTGCTGAAGACTAGGGACTCGATGAATCCTTCGTCGTAGGGTAGAATGCCCAAGAGGCTGAGGTTGTCAGTATTGTAAAGGAGAACCTGTTTTTGTCCCGCAATGGCTACGATAGGGGACCAAGGGGATACGGCCATTGCAGGAGGGGCGAATGCTCTCTGTGAAACCACGCTGGGCTCTAGAGAAAGATATTCGGGCATGGGTGGAGGCCCTTCCGGTTTTCCTATTGAAACTGAACCAAGAGCAAGATTCGCCGAGGGCTTCTTCTTCGTCATCGGCTTACCGGATGCCGTGGCAAGTAGCCCTTGATCTATCCAGAGTTTGATCTGGTCAAGGTTAGCTTTGGGAATCTTGTCTCCTTTCGGAGGCATGTGAGGTTCCTTCAGGCGAGCGGCCAAGAGGTACAGCAAACTGTTGGATGAATCTCCTGGTGAAGCGACCGCCCCGGAACTTCCTCCGGCGAGGACTCCGTTCATACTGGTGAGGTCGAGTCCGCCCTTTGCCTTGTCCGGGTTGTGGCAGGAATTGCATGATTCCTCGAAAAGCGGAATCAGGTCATCTTGAAAGTTAGGCTTTTCCGGGGTCGAGCTGAGCGAATGGGCGACGAACAGGGAACTGATTAGAGAATTTCTTAACGAAAATACCATGGTTCGTTATGATCGCTTGGGCGAAACGATCCGGAATTAGTGGTTGAAGATGAATTCCTTTGAATTGAGAAGCGCCCAAAAGACGTCTTCCAACGGTTCGACCGGTGAGTCGGTCCCGACTAAGGAAGCCATAAGATTTGCCTTTTCCTCGGCTCTCGGTTTTCGGGAATAACATCGCGCGTAGAGATCGTCGACGATTGCTTCCGGAGTCTTGCCTTCTTTGATGAAGTTGGTCACGACCTTTCCTTGTTTGATTCTGGAGTTGGTTACGTCGCCATTGAGTAAATGCAAGGCTTGGGAAAGACTGGGTTCCATTACCACTTCGCAGGAGCAAACGGTTTCACGCGTAGCTCGACCGAAGGTTGTAAGAAAATAATTGCTCACTCGCCCATCGGCAATCTGAATGGCCTTGGCTCCGAGAGGCAGTCCTTGAAATTTATTCTTTGTCTGGGTCACTTGGGAAATGGCATCGAGAAGGACCTCCGCCCTCAATCTTCTCAAGTGCGATCGGGCAAAATTACGAAGGTCATCCTTGTTCGATTCAGTTGTGGCGCTTGATAATTGGTAGGTTCTTGAATTGCAGACGTCCCGGACGAGTTTCTTGAAATCATAGTTGTACTCGGTAAAACGCTTGGCCAGTTCGTCTAGCAGTTGGGGGTTGGAAGGTGGATTGGACACGCGAACGTCGTCTACGGGCTCGATGATTCCTTGACCGAAAAAGTGCGCCCAGACGATATTTGCCAGGTTTCTCGCGAAGAAAGGGTTTTTAGGGGAAGCAAGCCATTCGGCCATGACTTCCCGCCTGTCCGCCCCTCGCTTGATTTCCGGAGCCTCGCCACCAAGGAATTTCGGTGGCATGGGCTTTTTGTGAACAGGGTGATTGATTTCGCCGCTCTTCCGGTTGTAGATGATTGATTCACGAGGATCGGCCGCCCTTTTGCGACCAATCTGACTGAAGAAGGAGGAGAAGGAATAATAATCGTCCTGCGTCCACTGGTCGAAGGGGTGATTGTGGCACTGGGCGCATTGTAAGCGCATGCCCATGAAAACTTGGGCAACGTTTTCGGTGATCTTAAGGCCATCCCGTTCAACCTGATAGTAGTTGGTTGAGGGAGTGACGAATGTTCCTCCGGTAGAGGTCAGTAATTCCCGGACGATTTGATCCATAGGAACATTGTTTGCGATCTTATCCTTAAGCCAGTTGAAGTAGAGCAAGGTTGCCTTGTAGCTCATGCCTTGGTTGTCATCTGTTTGGATCTGCAGGAGTTCGGCAAATTTCATTACCCACATCTCGGTGAATTCCTTGCGTTCAAGTAGACGGTCAATCAGCTTCGAGCGCTTGTCGGGAGAGGAGTCGGCAATGAAGCCCTCAAAGGTTTCCTTGTCGGGTAGGGTTCCCGTGATATCGAGATTTACACGACGTACGAAAACCTCGTCCGTACACAGTTCCGATGGAGTGATGCGAAGTTTGTGAAGTTTATCGTGCACGAGAGAGTCGACGTAGTTGTTTGCCGCCAATGAGGGACGTTCATACTTGAGACCCTCAGGTATGACGACTACCTGAACGCCCACTGTAAACACATTGAATCGGGCCATGACGAAGGACTCTCCTCTTTTCTCCGCAGTTACCAATCCTTTCTTGTCGACGGGGGCCGAAACCTCGTTGCTGGATTGAAAGACAGTCAATGGGGTGACGTCTCGGGTGGTGCCGTCGGAGTAATGAGCAAGCACGGTCATTTGCTGGGAGGAGCCTGCGCCCTCAAGTAAGGCGGAAGGGGGGAACAGTTCAATCCTTTCCGGTTTGGCAATGTCTTCGGGATCCTTGGGAGCTCCATCCCGCAGCCATCCAACAAGGGTTTTCCAGTGCTTGCTTTCCTTCTCAAAAAGTTTTCTTCCTGTATGCGGGACTGCCTCGATTGCTTTTTCCACAAGCAGGCTTTCCTCGGGGATGGCCAAGTTGATACGTCGGGTGCCTTCTTCTCGGGTAATTCTGTAATAGTCTCCTTTCGGATCGTAGCCAAAGAGCGAAAGCATAAACCGGTCCTGCCCCCTTGCTGATCCATGACAGGAACCTGTGTTGCAACCCGCTTTCAAGAATATGGGCATGACGTCGAGTTTGAAACTTACCGGTCTCTCGGTCGCAGCCGCCTTTACTTCAACGGGGATGGTTTTGGACATTCCTTGAAAAGATATCTTTATCTCGGTTTTACCGTCCTTCAAGGGGTAAAGAATCATGTCTTTCCACTCAACTACTCCAGCTTGGCTGAGAGAAAAGGATGACTCTCGGGTGACGTCCCGTGTCACGTCGTCATCGTATTTGGCTTGCACCACGATGGAGTTGAAATCCTCCTCGGTTTGCAAAAGAATTTTTGGGGGATAAGCCTCGAGCTGGATTATTTTTTTTGCCACCGCTTTTTTTCTCAAGGCCAATTCACGTTCCGATCGATGGTGAAGCTGGGATCCGGCAGGCCAATTCCCTCCTGTTTGAATCCACCTCGTCAAGACGTCTTTCTGAGCGGCGTTCAGAGGACCGTTCTTCGGGGGCATGACGTCATCGTCGTCGGCAGGGAGGTTTACTCTTTCGAGAAGGAGGCTGTTTGCGGGATCATTGGCTACGAGGGAAGGGCCTGACCCCCCTCCTTTCCTTGCAAAATGAAGGGTGTCCAGACGAAGTTTTCCCTTTTGCTTCTCGATACCATGGCATTGGATACATGCTGCTTCCAAGATGGGACGCACTTCCCGATGAAAGTCCGGGGCAATCACGGGCTGCGGTGGGGGAGCGCTCGTTTGAGTGACCTTTTTTGCAGCAGGTTTGGGTGCAGGTGCTTGAGCGGCGGGTACTGCGGGCTTCGCTTGGGCGGGAAGAAGATTCGCCTCAGCTTTGACCTTGGTTGCAGCGGTAGTCGGTTCGGTTTTTACCAGCGGCTTGTTCACCTCTTCGGCACTCCATGCAAACGAGCTAGAAATAAGGGAAAAAATGCAGAAAATTCTCATGCCTTAATTTAGTTCGCGCCCCCTTGAGCGGCCAATCTCAGTTGCTCGAGACGGCTAAGCGGTTTTTTCTTGGCTGGTTTGACCGGGGCTTTTGCGACAGCCTTTGGTTTTGGTTTTGCAGGTGCCTTCGGCTTTGGCGGAGGATTATCCAAGCGGATTTGTCCACCTTGGCCGACTGAGTGAGAAATCAGTTCACCCGAGTAGGGAATCTTGACGTAGCAGAAAAGGTTCTTGGTCAAACCGGCTCTGGATTTGTCTTCGGTCTGGATGGGGAAACTGATTTGCGAGGCATTGGAGTCGAACTCGACCTTGGTAGTCGCGGAAAACGGTGGAAGTCCTTTGAGCTCAGCGGTAGCCATACCCGCGAAAGGCCTTTGTACGCTCAGGTCGCAAAGCATCTCGCCTTCTTGTCCGCGTTGAACGGCAGTCAAATTGAGCTTCATGGACAGGTAAGGTTCCTCAATCTTCAAGTCGATGAAATCAGAAGCGGAGCGCCAAATGCCACCGCCGGGAGCAGATGTTTCAGCCTGTACTCCAATCTTCCAAACGCCAACGGCAGCACCACCATTGGCTGTAAGAGGGTAGTATCCTACGCTTTTGCCGGTGGCTATGCTTAATGAACTCTTCGCTCCGATCCCAGGAGGGCGCGTAAGAATGCGGACGGTCACTGCCTTGGTGAAATTTGCATCCCTGATGATTTCGACCTTCAAGTTGAGCGATCCGCTCTTTACGATAGGGCAGACAGGTTGGTGAAGCTTGACCTTGTAGGGCAGGGGGGCGACGACTGCCACGGCGAGACGGTCGACCTTTGTATCGTAATAGGTCCTATTGTTGGGCGGACCGTAAACCAAGGCGACGTTCTGGACGAAGTTTCCTTCCACAAGCTGTTTTTTCTCTGGGTTTTCGTACTTGAGGCGGAGGTCGACAAGCGAGTTGGCCAAAGGGGCGTCGGGGGCGGCGCGTAAGAGAATAGGAGAGCTTGTGAAGTTAGTGTTTACCATGGGGGCTTCCATGGTTACGCCTGCCGGAAGGTTTTTGGCTAGAAATTGGATGTCCCCGGTGAAGCTCTTGCGAGAAATGTTGAGTGCTGTGGCCACTTGGTTCCCTCGGGCGATAGGCAACATCTGCCTGGTTTGAGTATCCCGGTTACGGAATTGGGGGATGGTGGCGAGCACCTCGGGAGCAAATGCTTCCGTCTCTATCCGGTAAACGTGCTTGGGGCTTCCCTTGCCAAGATGGTCCGTGATTCTGAGGAGGTATTCGCCGTCCGAAGTAAACGTAAAGGTGATCAAGCTGTCGGGCCCATTGTTGGCATCGTCGTTTCCTTTGAGCGAAGTCGCCTTGCCGTCGCTCCCGATCTGGTAAAGGTTTAGTACGGGATCAAGAGGTGAGGATACGGAACGGGCATGTGCCCGGATGTTGAACTTTTGACCTTTTTTTGCCTTGAACTTGAAATAGTCATAGTCCATGTCTTCAGAAATTATTCCATCGAAGGCAAGTGGTAGTGTCAGTTCGGTGGCGGTCGCAAGTTTGTAGCTGTTGTTGGGCTCTTTATCGCGAATGGAGGGAAAGGGTGAGACGCGAATACGATTGGGGCTTGGTGAAGAAAGGTTGCTTTCAAAGTGATAATAGGCGAACTCATCGTCCTTGGAGTCTGATGGTAGGGATATTTGAGTTTTAAATTCTCCCTTGGCATCGCCGAGAAATGTGAATTCTTGCGTTTTTCCAGCTTCGCCGCCTGCAGGAAAAACAACCAGAGGGCGGGGGAAGTTGCCAACATGCAAGCGGTAATTGAAGTTGCTCGAGCCCTTGTAAGAGGAATCGCGAATCTCGATCCGGTAGACTCCGTCCGAGGGTGCTATCAAGCTCAATGTGCTGTCCTGGAGAAGCAATTCACTGTCATCCGAGGTTGCGAGCTCGAAGCGCTTGTCGTCTAGAACGGCGACGTAAGGATCGAAGAGGGCTCCGGACAAACGAATGGCCTCGACCTCTACGCTCAGGCGCTGGCCCTTGGTCGCATTTATTTCGAAGTAGTCGACGTCCTCGTTAATAATTACTCCGTTGACCGTAGTATTGACCGGGATGCCTTGCGCTTGATCGAATGCGGAATTCGGTTCCTCTTCCTTTAAGTTCGGAAATGGACCTACCCAAAAGGTATAAAGGTTGCTCAATCCCTCGTTGGTGCGAACCCTGAGATTGTGTTGTCCAAAAGCAGTTTCCTTGGAAATGGACAAGGAGGCTTTTAGCGAAGTGGATTTTTCCACGACGATATTCGTAGCCTTGATTCCCTCGGAATAAAAAAGCATTTCGGCCGCTTCATCCAGCCTTTGTCCCCGTATCCGTATCTCCTGAACGGAGTCCCGCATTCCTCCACGAGGAAGTAGGGAAGTGATTGTAGGTTCGACCGCTTGCAGAGACAGAGAGAAGGCAAGAGCGAAAAGCAACAAACGAAGGAATGTATTCATAATTGTGCGTGTAACGGTTTGCTCCTCAAAATTAGAAAGTTGAGGAAACTCATGCTAGGCTTGAAAACTCCTTGGTGAGGCTTTCTCAGGCGAGAAGGTCCTTGATGACCTTCCCTCCGTCCACGATTTCTATGGGCCGATCGCCGGGTGCCATCAGTTCCTTATCCGCAACAATTCCTATACGATCGTAAACGGTTGTTGCCAGGTCTTCTACGGACAGAGGATTTTCCTCGGGTGCAGTGGCGAAGGCATCGGAAGATCCGTAAACTTGACCGCGAGCAATCCCACCTCCCGCCAGCACGACGCTGAATACGCGCGGATAATGGTCGCGGCCGCTGTCCTTATTGATCTTGGGAGTACGGCCGAATTCGGAGGACATCATGATGAGGGTGCTATCCAACAAGCCTCTTTCTTCCAAATCCGAAACCAAGGTTGCGAAGGCTTGGTCAAGCTCGGGACCTTGCTTGTCGAAACCCGCTTCGATGTTCTGATGCATGTCCCATCCTCCGTAGGTAAGAGAAACAAAGCGTACGCCGGCTTCTACCAAGCGGCGGGACAAGAGCATGCGCTGGCCAGCCGTATTTTTGCCGTAGCGTTCCTTCATCTTGTCCGTTTCCTTGGTCATGTCGAAGGCTTCGCGCGCTTCCTTGGAACTTATGATCGAGTAGGCGTCGTTGTAAAACTTGTCCATGGCTCCAAGCGCATCGGATTTCTCCATATTACGGAAGTGACCGTCAACCGTGTCTAATAGACTGCGCCGCTTGGAAAAACGGTCATCATCAATGCCAGTGGGTAAGGAAAGGTCTTTTACCTTGAAATTATCTGAAGCTGGATCGGATCCCAGACCAAAAGGTCCGTGGGATGAGCTCAAGTACCCACTACCTGCAAATTCATTTGGCATTTTGGGGATGCAGACATAGGGCGGGAGGTTTTTCCTCGCACCGAATTCGTGGGAAATGACGGATCCGAAACTCGGATAATTCAAGGCAGGGCTAGGACGATACCCCGTGAACATATTGTGCGTACCACGCTCATGTGCGGCTTCTCCGTGGGTCATTGAACGACAAACGGTGATTTTGTCGGCAATTTTAGCCGAGTGCTTGAAATTCTCACTGAAATGAACTCCCGGAATCTTGGTCTTGATGCTTTTGAATGGACCGCGGTACTCGAGGGGAGCGTAGGGCTTGGGATCCCATGATTCTTGATGTGCCATTCCGCCGGGTAGGTAGATATGGATAACGTTCTTGGCGGTTCCTTCCTTACTCTCGTAGAACTTCTGCGCTCCGTGTGCCTTCATGCTCAAGAACTCGGGTAGACTCAGACCAAGCCCGCCGATAAGGCCGACGTGCATGAACTCCCTGCGAGAAAAATGGCTGGGGAGGTCGCCGCATTTACCTTGAATGCCCGATAGTGCTGATTTCTTCATGAATTTTACGGAGATTGTTACTTGTAACGAGAATGTTTTTAAAAGCTTCCAGTATAGTATCTAGTATACATAGCTTCGCAAGCTGGTTTTAGCCTAAAAAAGTGAAACTTTTTTTACAGGTCTTGAAGTTTGTGCGCAAGTCATTGCAATTGAATATAATAATATTACTTGCAAAAGGATTAAATAAGATAAAAAAGATTGCAATGTCTTGCTGCTTGGCTAATTTGGTATTTTAAGTAGTGGCCAAAGGCAAAACAGTAACGATTCGCGTACCCGAAGAGACCTTTGATGAAATCAGGGAGGTCTGCTCCTCCTTGGGCGAGGCTTACAATTTCAACCAATTCGTGAATCAAAGCCTCGGTGCCATTCTCGAGGTCATTAAGCACGATGGTGAGGAGGTGCCCATTCCGAAGTTCGCCATGATGGCGCGTTGGTTGAAGGATTACGAACCGTCCGAATTCACTGCTAAGGGTAATGGGAAAGGAGGAGGCTCATCATGAGCGCCGCAGCTTCGGAACCTAAGACACGGTTGTTCTTCGGATCCAGATCCTTGGGGAGGATGTGGTTTCCGTTCTTGGTGTTCATCGCCTTCTTGACTGCCCTGCTTTCGCACGAGGAACTAGTCGGGCGATTCCTTGGAAACGCCTCGCTCATTGCCCGCAATACATTTGTCTATGGAGTGCAGATCGGGATGTGGGTGTCCGGGGCTTTCCTGGTTCAGCGTGGCATTACCACCTTTTTCTGGGACGGCTTGATTCCCAACCTAACTGGTCGCCGGGTGCCCAGACTGCCCAAGGACGTTACGGGCATAATCATTTTCTTTTTCGCGGGGGTGGGTGTCCTCGCAACCGTGTTCGATCGCTCGGTCACCGGCATCTGGGCCACATCGGGAATCATGAGCGTGGT
>TARA_B110000438_G_scaffold284868_1_pt1 | contig 10597 bp, 11 predicted proteins | sample TARA_B110000438 | Tara Oceans TARA_B110000438 (sample SAMEA4398413) | marine metagenome | biome: Polar Biome; feature: [MES] marine water layer (ENVO:01000295) within the mesopelagic zone...; material: water (ENVO:00002006), including particulate matter (ENVO:01000060) such...
CCAGCAAGCGCATATAGCGTGGCGGATTGAAAAAGTGGGTGATCATAAAATCGGGGACAAGCCCATCGTCCATCGCATCGGTTAAATCTTTAAGCGGGATAGTTGATGTATTGGACGACAGCACGGCACCCGGCTTCTTCACCTTACCGATTTTCGCGTAAAGATCTTGCTTGATGTCTAAGCGCTCGATAACCGCTTCGACGATCCAATCGCAGTCTGCGAGCCAGTCCATGTGGTCTTCAATATTTCCCGGCGTAACCAGCTTAGCAGCGCGCTTAGACATAAATGGCGCGGGCTCGGTTTTAAGCATTTTCTTGATGGCGCCTTCCGCGATAGCGTTCCGGTTGGTCGCATCCTTTGGAACGATATCGAGGAGCACCACTGGGACCCCGGCATTGGCCATATGGGCCGCTATTCCGGCGCCCATAACACCGGCGCCGATCACCGCAGCTTTTTTGATATGGGCCATTACAGCGTCTCCAAGACAGTCGCGATGCCCTGGCCTCCACCAATGCACTGAGTTGCCAAGGCGTATTTCTTGCCTTCCCGCTGCATGATCTGGGCCGCTTTGCCGGTTATACGTGCGCCGGTCGCACCAAGAGGATGACCCAGCGCTATGGCACCGCCGTCGATGTTTGTTTTGCTGAGGTCGATGCCAAGATCATGGATGACCGCGAGGGATTGGGCTGCAAAGGCTTCGTTGAGTTCGATGACATCCATGTCGTCCAACTTTAGACCCGCACGCTCGAGCGCCTTGTTGGTGGCATTGACCGGCCCGATGCCCATGATTTCTGGCGCGCAGCCGGCCACGGCGATGGACTTGATCCGGGCTAATGGTGTGAGCCCATGGGTTTTAGCGTAGTCCTCTGTCGTGACCAGAACAGCTGCTGACCCGTCCGTAAGCGGTGATGAGGTTCCGGCGGTGACGGACCCACTTTGGTCAAACGCGGGCTTAAGGTCTGCCAAGATTTCCATGGTGGTGTCAGGGCGAATACAGCCATCCTTGTCGACCACACAATCTCTGGAGTCGATGGGCACTATCTCATCGTCAAAACGCCCGTCACTCTGGGCCGCGGCTGCGCGCTTATGACTTTCAACCGCGAAGGCATCCTGCTTTTCACGAGAAATATCATATTTATTGGCCAAGTTTTCAGCCGTTTCGCCCATGCCCATGTAGGCTGCATGCCCAGCGTCAACCAGCTTCGGATTGAGCATGGGGTTGAAACCTGGCATGGGCACGCGGGTCATGCTCTCAATCCCAGCACAGAGGAAGGCATCGCCCGCACCAAGAGCAATGGCACCGGCGGCCATGTGAATGGCCTGCATCGACGAACCACAAAACCGGTTGACGGTTGTTCCGGCAACGCTGTTAGGTAGGTCCGCGAGAAAGCCAATGTTACGGGCGACATTCAAGCCTTGCTCACCCTCAGGAAATGCGCAGCCGACAATTAAGTCCTCAACGGTGTTGTGATCGATACCCGTTCGCTCCACAAGAGCTTTTACAACGGCAGCAGCCAGCTCATCCGGGCGAACGCGTGTCAGCGCTCCTTTGTTTGCAAGTGTCAAAGGTGAGCGTGCATAGCCTGCAATTACGGCACCGGTCATGAGTCCATTCCTTTCTGCGGAATACTTGATTGTTCAATTGTTCGTATGTTTTGAGAGGTTGCGTCGATCTCGACGCCTTTTTGCGAAAGCCGATTGGTGGCATCCAACTCAATCTGCTCCAGTTCCTCTAGTGATGCTTCGATATCCAGCAATTTTGATCTTAAGTCGTCGGCGCGTTCACGGGCTTTGTGACGTACATGATGAAGTTGGCTGACGTGGTCTGGGTCAGCTTCATATAAATCGAGATATTCCGCTATTTCACCAAGTGAGAAACCAAGCCGCTTGCCTCGTAGAATGAGAGCGAGACGCGCTCTGTCCCGATAAGTATATACGCGGGTAGAACCAGCCAATTGCGGGCGCAGCAACCGTCTGCTTTCATAAAACCGAATAGTACGTGCGGTGACACCTGCGTCTTCAGCAAGTTGGTTGGTGCTGTACAGACGGTCTGGTTGTGCTCGGTCCTTAGTAGCTGCCAAGCTCGTCATGCCGTTGCCTCCGCTGATGACTTTCCGTCCTCTTCTTCTGCCTTGAGTTCTTTCTTAGAGAGCTTTCCAATGAGTGTTTTGGGTAGTTCGTCACGGAATTCAACCAATGACGGCCGTTCAATGGCCGACAGGCGTTCTTTCAGAAAAGTATTGAGCTCTCTTTTTGTTAAACTGGCACCTTCTCTTAGTTTGATGAACGCCTTTGGTGTTTGGCCACGATACTTATCCTCGACACCTATGACGGTGACTTCTGCCACGGACGGATGTTCATGAATGGCTTCCTCGACGTTACGTGGGTAAATGTTGTAGCCACCGGCAATGATGATGTCTTTGAGCCGGTCTACTAAGAACACATAACCGTCTTCGTCGATGTACCCAATGTCTCCCGACCGGAACAGGCCATCAACCATGGTTTTGTCGGTTGCTTCTGGGTTTTCCCAATACCCCTTCATGACCTGGGGTCCATGGATGCACACTTCGCCTTTTTCTCCGATGGGCATCTTCTGTGTGGGATCTTCGAGTGAGCGGATTTCAACATCCGTACCTGGCATTGGAATTCCAACAGACCCGGGTTTGTTTACTCCGACGGTAGGGTTTGTGGTGGCAACTGGGGAGGTTTCGCTTAGCCCATAGCCTTCCACAACGACGCACCCAGTGATCCGCTCAAACTCTTTCTTCACTTCGACCGGAAGCGGCGCGCCACCAGAGATACAAACCTTTATGGATGACAAGTCGTATTTTTCCACGTCCGGAAACGTATTGATGGCAGTGAAGATGGTTGGGACCGCAGGAAAGAATGTGGGTTTCTTTTGGTCAATCGCGCGTAGGCAATCTTTAAGGTCAAAGCGCGGTAACATGATGATCGACGCGCCGTAGCGCAGAGCTGTCATCATGGCGACAGTCATCGCGAATACGTGAAAAAACGGTAACGCTGCGAGAAAACTTTCGTTATCAAGTTTCGCGTTGTCATACCACGACGCCACCTGTATGGCGTTGGCACTGACGTTAGCGTGGGTCAGCATTGCTGCCTTTGGTATTCCTGTCGTCCCACCTGTGTATTGCAGTACCGCCAAATCGTCATCGCAATTGATTTCAGCCGGTTCGAAAGAGGCGTCGTTTTCTATGAGGTCTTCAAACCAGACTTGGCGGTCGTCATCATCGACTCTGGCCAAAGTTTTCCGGCGAAAGATATTAAACAGTACGGCTTTGCGCCACGGCAGGACGTCGGTCATGGAACATAGAATCAATTTCTCGATATTGTGTTTATCTACTGTTTCACGGGCCTTCGGATACATGGCATCCAAGTCCATGGTCACCAACATACGTGGCCGGGAATCCTTAACGATGTCGTCCAACTCGCGCGGTGCGTAAAGTGGATTGACGTTGACGACAATGCCGCCAATGAGCAGCGTCGCGTGAAACATGACGATGTAATAGGGCGTGTTGGGCAACATCAATGCGACGCGATCGCCCTTGCCAACGCCAAGGTCTTGCAAACCTTTCGCGGCACTACGGATCATCTCTCCTGTTTCCCGGTAGGTCCAAGTCCGACCGAGGAACTCCATGCAAATTTTTTCGGGATAGGCCGCGATGCTGCGTTCCATGGCCGCATAGGCGGGCTCTGATCCGATGGACATCGCCCAATCAGCAAAGTCCGGATAGCTCGCTAACCACGGCCGGTCAGAATTAGAAATATGAGCTTCGCCGTCCATTGGAACTCCGCGATACGTAAACGCCGCACGATTACGGTCTTCTCCTAAGTTAAGGAATTCGATTAGCAGTGCAATGAAAAATAGTGACGTTAACGTCACTTATTCGTGACAGAGCGAAACTCCCTATTTATTCTTTTAAGAATCAATGGGTTATGCCCTTGCAGCCATAGTGACCAAGCTGAGCATGAACAGAAAATGAGCGTCTAAGTAGGAAGCTGACGCCAGAAATGGAGAGGAGATACCCTACTGATCGAGCAGACTCGAGAGCTTCAGGGCTATGCCTTTGGAGCCGAAAACTTTCAGTTTCCCCATGGTGAACGCGACCATTGGGTTTAATTCGCCCACCATCAGCTTCTGTAAGTTTTCAGGAGACAAGACGAGCGTGGTTTCAGCCTCATCGTCATCTGGATTGGGCGTGACGACGACAGAGTCTCCGGTGGCATCGACCAGAATTTTTCCCTCGTCTTCCAAATCAAACAATACGGAATGGCCGAGTTCTCCTAGGTCCTCTGCGCGTGCCCGTACTTCGTCTACAATTTGATCAAATTCCATAATCTACTAGCCTGAGCTTTGTTTGCGGTATTTACGGCGAAGGTTGTGACGTAGTGGGAAGCCGCCCACTAGAATAGGCATGTAAGCATGATGTTGGCGAGCACGCCTTCTAAGGAGCCCACCGCGCAATGGTCGATGAGGCCATAGCGATTGGTTCAAAGAACTAGCTCCTTTAGGGTCCGGCCATGCGCATTCTGAAGTGGATTTTCATTGGTGTCGGCGCCTTGATCTTGGCGCCGGTCGTCGCGTTCGCAGTCCTTTACGTGTTTGACCCGACATTCTATGGGCGTATGGCAACAGTCTTCACCATCGACCCTGTGAAAGATGTTGATTGGTATGAACCGTTAGGGCGTGTCCCCGGTAAGCCCGGCGCTCCGCTCTCGCGTGTCGAGGAAGAAGCCAGCACTATTTCAGAAGAGGCATGGCAAACGGCCTTAGATTATGCCGTCGCGACCGAGTCTGTCGCGTTGGTGGTTTGGCACAAGGGCGCTATTCAGTATGAATACTATGGCCCAGGCTTTGACCGGACGTCACGGACTGACCCAGCATCAATGCACAAGTCCATCGTCGCTTTGCTGGTCGGAGCAGCCATAGCCGATGGGACGCTGCCCTCAATTGACGAACCGGCAGCGACATACCTGACCGAATGGGCTGATGACGAAAGATCGATGGTGACCATTCGCCATTTGCTTCAAATGACCAGCGGAATGTATCGCGATCCGTTCAGCCCCAGTCCGTTCGGAACGACCATGAAGTTAAATCTGGGAACAGAGATAAAAAACCTTACTTTAGAGCAGCCTTCACGTCGCCCTCCTGGTGAAGAGTTTGACTACAATAATTTCAATCCTCAAGCGCTCGGAATTATACTGGAACGGGCGACGGGGCAGCGTTATGCCGCGGTCTTGTCAGACAAGCTATGGTCCAAACTCGGTACCGGTGATGCCTATGTTTGGCTTGACCACGAAGGCGGTTTGCCAAGGACATATTGTTGTCTGCATGCCACGGCTGAAGATTGGGTAAGGGTTGGTTTGCTTCATCTCAACAAAGGGCAGGTAAACGGTGAACAAGTTCTGCCTGAAAACTGGATGGATGCCGTTGTAACGGGGTCAGAACACGGACCTAATTACGGCTTCCTGACATGGCTTGGCACACCTTATCGAGCGCAACGGGACTATGGGCCGTACGTCGGCGCTTACGTCCGCCATGTCGAACCGTACGACGCCGATGATGTCATATTCTTTGATGGTGCAGGCGGACAGAGAGTCTACATTATTCCGTCTTACGATATGGTTATTGTCAGAACAGGAACGGGCGGTATTGATTTCTCGGCCGGGTCGTTCCTTTGGGAAGATTCTATTATTCCTAATGCGCTTATGCGCGGTGTGAAACCGCAAGACTGAATTAACCAGTCTCACTAGAAAGATTTGTAGGACCAATGCACATAGTTAAACGCGTTCTCAAAGGTATCGTCATTCTCATAGCCGTAGCCATGGTTGGCGGCGCAGCATTCTTGGCGTCGGACTGGCTATATTACAAACGGTTATTCACCTTCGATCCGGCGACGTCCATGACCAATATGGATTGGTACGAACCGGTGGTCGAAGTCAAGGCGGGGACTCCTTCGATCATTCCGGCCGCACCGGTTGATGCGAGCACGATCACAAACGAAACACTTGAAGCGGCTATCGAGTTCGCTGTCGAGAATAAGTCGATGTCACTTCTCATCTGGCATCGTGGCGCGCTGCAACTCGAATGGTACGGCGAAGGGTTTGACGAAACGTCTTACATGGAGTCTGCCTCCATGCATAAGTCGGTGATGGCGCTGCTCTATGGCATTGCTATCGATGAAGGTTTTATTCCCTCGGTTGACGAGCCAGCCTCAACGTATCTGACTGAATGGCAAAATGATTCACGATCAAAAATCACAATACGTAACATGCTGCAGATGGCGCATGGGTTGAGTCGTGCGCCCGGAGGTTTCAGCCTACTGGGCGATAACATGAAGCTCGGCTTAGGCACTGACTGGGGTGAGATCGCCTTGAGGGCGCCAGCAGAAGATCCCCCGAATACAATATTTGCTTACAGCAATCTCAACGCGCAGCTTCTTGGATTGACTCTGCAGAGAGCTGTGGGAATGCCCTACGCTGAGTTTCTTGAAACCAGACTGTGGTCAAAGGTTGCTGAAAGTAGCGCCTGGGTTTGGCTTGATCGCCCGAACGGCCTAGCGAAAACGTCTGGGTCACTTTTTACCCCGGCGCGAAACTGGTTGCGTCTCGGGTTACTGCACCTCAACAAGGGCCGGGTCGGTGACGCACAAATCGTTTCGAGCGACTGGATCAAACAGGTAATCACACCGTCACAGGCAAACCCCAACTACGGTTTTCAGACCTGGCTGGGAACCGAATACACGCCAAAAAGAGACTATGGAAAAGGTGTCGCTGCCCACGTTCCTCACTCCGAACCGTTTCTAGCCGACGACGTTGTCTTCTTCGACGGATCGGGAGGTCAGAGGGTTTATGTCATAGCATCGGAAGGCCTTGTGATCGTTCGTACGGGGCAGGGGGGGATGGATTTTCAAACCGGCGCGTTCAAGTGGGACGAGTCGTTGCTACCCAACCTTGTGATCAAAGGTCTGCGCGGAGATGTATCTGAAGGCTAACAACCAGCGTTCAGGATCGAAGTTTTTGGGGCTCAAAACCAATCCATTCATCGGTCAAAGCCACTTAATCCTTAATTTCTATAGCATTAATTGAACGGTTGTAGGAAACACTGATACTTGTCCAGTGGTAAGGGCTCGGAACCGCGCGCGATCTCAAGGTCGAGATGCCTTCCGTGGTCAAACACCCTACCGAGGCGATGTTACCCTCGTTGTCGTTAAGTTCGAACCCAAAACAGAATAGTTCCAAATCACAGTGCCAATGCCCCTCCACCTCATAAAATTAGCAGTTGGCATAGAACATATTGATCACCTCAAGGAACGGCAAAGCCGCTTCATCAATGACGCTGGTAATGCTCAGCATACGACACGCATGTTTCCCAAGCGCAGCGATGCTTTGCTTGATGATGGTTCCATGTTTTGGGTTATTAAGCGAATGGTGCTGGTGCGGCAACAGATCATCGCACTCCACAAGGGCACCAACCAGGAAGGCCGCAGCATGTGTGTGATAGAGCTTGCTCCTCACCACATTTACGTTCAGCCGCAGCGCAAACGTCCGTTTCAGGGGTGGCGTTATTTGAAGCCGGGCGAAGCCCCCAAAGATATTGCGGACGGTGACGGTTACATAGACCCTGACATGCCTGACGACATGCGTGCCGAACTGAGCCGCATCGGCCTCATTTGAGGCCCAGGCTTGTTCTACATAATTTCAGGGTGTTCATGTTTGGGTTGGAGACACTTCTCAAACGCGTCTTTTGCAGCGGCGTCGTGATCCCAAAACTTGGCGATGACTCGACGACCCGTTAATCCATTGGTTTCGTCAGTACACATCCATACGGCTGGTGGAACGATCACGTCGCCTGGCAAAATACGGTCAGCGCGCGTGCCGACTGCACCGGCGACCATTTCCTGTGAAATGAAATCGGTATCAGAGGCACCGCCGGGCAATAATATATTGACGTCGACGTTATGATCTCCGAGTTCACGTGCCCAAACAATATGTGCCGTTTCTAGCCCAGACTTGGATGCCCCGTAGGGTGACAGTCCTGTACCAATCATGGTCGTTAAACTTGTTGATATGCTAAAAACTTTACCAAATTTCCGATCCATCATGTGTGGAACGGTGGCTTTAGTCATCTGGAAGCTACCCGTAAGATTAGTATCAATTACGGTTCGCCAGGCCTCAAGGGGAACATCCCAAAAGCGTGTTGTGTCGTCGCCCCCCGTTACCTTGTATTCCCTACTGCCTCTCCCGGCATTGTTGATCAGCACATCGATCTGACCATAGGTATCGAGTGTCTCATCTACCGTGCGTTGACAATCATCCCAATCCCGCACGTCTGCTTTTATAGCTATGCAATGACCAGGGCCGGCAATTGCTTCGGCTTTGCCGGTTACATCGTTCCACTGGCCTACGTCCCGGGTTCCCGTGAGGGCGACTTTGGCCCCCCCTTTAAGCAAGGCTTCAGCGATGAACCAACCGAACCCGCGGCTTCCCCCTGTAATGAGGACCACTCGGTCTTTGAGCGAAGGATGGAGAATGTCCGACATCGGTGTTTCCTTTGGATTTTCCATTGTGGATTGCTGCGGTACTGTGGCCCGCAGCGATCCATCTGTCACGTGTGACAATGCACACAACAGCGCTGTGGATCACAACGTGAACAGGAATAACTATCGCCATCATGAGTGACTCTGAACAGTTAAAAGGCGAAGCCGATATAGCGTTCAGAGCCGGAAAGCTCGCCGAAGCACGCGAATTTTATCAGGCGGCTTTGTCTCTTAGGCCCGATTGGGTGGCGGTACACAACAATCTTGCGATGGTTCTACGGCAATTGGGTAATCGGGGAGGTGCTGAACGTCATTTTTGTCGCGCCTTAGCAGTGGATTCAGATCAAATAGGAACGCTGAGCACTCTTGGCGCACTTCTTGTCGAACAGGAGCATTTACAAGAGGCTGGTGAGATACTTAGTGGTGCCCGTTCTCTAGCTCCCGACAATCCTGGCATTCTCTACAACTGTGCGCTTCTTTCATTCGCGGGGAGACAACACGTCTTCAATTGTAACTGAAAATATTAACCGCACGCCGTCATAACAACGGCGGCAAAATAATCAGCGGGACGCCAACAGCGAGGAGCACGATTCCGACAAGTTTGTGCTTGGTCATTGGTTCGTTGAGTAAGATACGTCCCAGTATCAGCGCAGATAACAGTCCGATGACGCGCTTAAGTGACTCGACGACCCCAATGAGCGTTAGTTGGTAGGCGACAAGTTGGCATCCATAAGCAATTCCGGCTGACAGGGATGCTAACGCCGCAGGTGTTGCGGCATCGCGTATGGTCGCAACGGATGCAGTTTTCCGGAACATAAACAGGTAGACAATCATGGTTGCTGAAATCAAGCACACCTGAATAAAGGCATGGGTCGCCGGGGATGACAATTGAACACTAGTTTTGTCGAGCGGCGCTGTTGCGGACCAAAGTAGAGCAACAGCCAGCATGTAACGTGCCCCTTTATCAGTGGCGAATCGCTTAAAAACGGCGACAATCCGCGGGTTGCCTTCCGGCAGGTAAAGCCACATCAAACCTATGACTGAAACCAAAATGCCCATGATCTGTTGATTGCTGGGGATTTCGTTTAGCGCGACCGCGCCGAATACGGTCGTGAGAACGGGAGCCAATGCGAGCACGGGCACGGTGAGACTCAGAGAGCTGGCCCGCAAGGCCATAATAAAAAATAAATTAGCGAATAGACTCGTAAGAGCAGTCGCTAGGCCAATGGGCCAATATTCGGTATTCAGCGAAAAAGAATCGGTGACTACCATCCAAGCGCCAAGCAAGGGGACCTGGCCAACCACGAAAACCGTCAGCAACGTGGTTGACGGAATAGAGGCGCTAGCAACCTTGCGATAATAATCGCTTGCGGCAAATGCAATCGCGCAGGTAAGAGTCAAAGCGAGGGCTGGAATGGATACCGCGAGCATAGAAAATAAGGGCCTTTAGCCTCACAGCCTTGTGATGAATGTTCAAACGGCATGACACAATGTTGCCTGGGCGGGCGTGTCTTATGGTCTCATTCACCATCGCACGGGAGATCAATATGAAACCAGTCATTATCAGGACATTTGTGTTCATCTCGGCCGCACTCTATGCGGCAAGCTCTGCAGTGGCATTCCAAAGCGGCGGCTACGTCAGCGGTCAGTCAGGCACCGGCTCTAAAGGAGACGCAGCACTCGGAGCACCGCTGTATGCCGGAGACACAATGTGATTGCTATTGGTGGGGGCCGGTTCAAAGTTCTAGAGGTCGCTTTTACTTGCGGGAACCAAGAACTCCGCGCCAATGTGCCCGAAAAGTTGCGCCCAAAACTTAGATGCCGATAATCCCCATCATTTCACCAACCCGCCGTTGACCTGCGCTTTCTTCGGCCCCATGTTGAGGGGGTTATGGAAGCTATTAAAACCCGTATCGTCGAACTCCTCGGCCGTCTCTCTGAGGAAGTAAAGCGCCTCGTTATCCGTGATGCCACTGAGACGCCATCGCCCTTGCCGTTGCGTATTGGCGCTGCCGCTATTGCGATAATCGTTATTTATT
>TARA_B110000438_G_scaffold206826_1_pt1 | contig 10593 bp, 3 predicted proteins | sample TARA_B110000438 | Tara Oceans TARA_B110000438 (sample SAMEA4398413) | marine metagenome | biome: Polar Biome; feature: [MES] marine water layer (ENVO:01000295) within the mesopelagic zone...; material: water (ENVO:00002006), including particulate matter (ENVO:01000060) such as......
TGATAAAAATGTATAATGAAATAAAGAATGCAAATATCATTTCCAAAGAACTATTATCAGATTCAAATATCAGTCTCAATGATCTTTTAACATCAAAAAAAATCGTATTTGAAGCACCTATTAAAGGATACAGCATAAGTAGCTTTGACAAACTTAAAAAAGATGTCAGCTCTTTATCGAAGACAACTAAAGATAAAAATTATAAAAAGACCTTAAAAAAATCCCTTGTAGAAATATCCCAGCTTGAAAGAAATTTTTTAATCGTTCAAAATCTGAACAAGCACAGTATTACTGATCAACAAAGACCTCTATATTTTTTCCAAAACAAGGACAGAATCACAGTTGGGAATATTAAAAAAAATACAGCTCGTAGAATTGTACCTTTTGAATTTTATAAGAAAAAATTATTGTATGGTTTAACAGCTGCTGGTACATCAGATCTTGGTTCACAACCATTTAATGGTAGTTATCCTATGGTTGGACTTCACGCAAACGCTTTAAATACAATCTTATCTGATATTTTTATTACCAGGACTTCAAAGATTATTGTTTCAATAATCCTATTGTTTTTAGCGGCGTTATTAGCATTTGGAATTCAAAGACTTAGCCCTGCAATTGGTGGAATCGCTGTTTTAGGACTTATAATAACATATACCGCATCAGCTTTTTGGGCATTTTCAAATTATTACTTATGGTTAGATTTATTTGCTCCAGTTGCGACCATAGGACTTGGTTATCTAGGAATAACGGTCTACAACTATATCCAAGAAGAAAAAAATAAACAATTCTTAAAATCCTCATTTGGAACATATATATCTCCTGAGCTAATTGATGAAATGTATGAAAGTGGGAAAGAGCCTGAACTCGGTGGAGAAGAAGGTTATCACACCGCATTCTTTACCGATATTCAAAGTTTCTCGGCCTTTTCTGAAAAACTTTCTGCAAGTGACTTAGTCAGTTTATTAAATGATTACCTAACAGAAATGACTGACATCCTAATGGAGAATAACGGAACATTAGATAAATATATTGGGGACGCTATCGTAGCCTTTTATGGCGCTCCACTTGATTTAAAAAACCATGAACTGATGGCTTGCAGGACTGCAATAAAAATGCAAGAACGCTTAGCTGTATTAAGACAGCAATGGCAAGAAGAAGGTGACCGTTGGCCAGAAATAGTTCATCATATGCAAAATCGGATAGGTATAAATACAGGCAAAATGGTGACTGGAAATATGGGTTCTGAATCAAGAATGAATTATACAATGATGGGTGATACTGTAAATCTTGCTGCAAGGCTTGAAAGCTCAGCAAAGCAATATGGAGTTTATATACAGCTATCTGACAGTACCTATGAAGCAGTAAAAGATCAAGTGGTTGTTCGAGCCCTTGATTTCGTAAGGGTCATGGGTAAAACAGAACCCGTAAAGGTCTTTGAATTAATCTCTGAAAAAGGACAAGAACCAGAACCATACAAAAAAATTCTTCCAATATTTCATGAGGGCTTAGAAAATTATTTCAAACAAGATTGGGACAAAGCAATTGAAGCGTTTAAAACAGCTGATGAATTAGAAGAAATGTTTCCAGGAAGAAAAACGAATCCTAGCAGAATATATATTCCTCGCTGTCAGAATTTTAAAGCGAATCCCCCTGGAGATGATTGGGACGGTGTCTGGACTCAAACCTCTAAATAGGTCTATGTTCCTAAATAGAAATTTTTTCTTTAAAATATCTTTTTTAATCCTTCTCGTTCAAAGAGCAGTTTTTAGTGAAGAGGTATTCGAGATAGATGCTGACCGTAGCTCCATATTACAAAATATAATATCCTCAGATATTGGTATTGCAGATTTAAATAATGATGGTGTTAATGACATTATACTTTCTGGTTATAATAAAATTGGAAATCAAGAAGGGTTATTTTTAAATACCTACAGTATTTCATCTACAGGCGTAATCGACACACTTCAGATGAACCTACTTAGTAATTATTTTACTTACATCCCTGAAAACCATTCATCAAAATATATAGGCGGGGATGGTGGATTATCGCTTGGCGATTATGATAGAGATGGACTAATTGATGTATTAATCCATGGCGCTGAGTTTATGCTTTTGACACGAAACTTAGGTGGTAACCTATCTACAAATAATTATATGCCTGGTGACTTTAGTGAAAGTTTAGGCGAGAGCTCTTTGCAATGGGGCGATGTTGATAATGATGGAGATCTTGATCTTTTTTGGATGGGATTAAAAAATGGAAGAACAACAATAACAAATAAGCTTCTTCTTAATCAAATAGATTTTGAAGGGAATACAAATTGGGCGTTTGATAATTCGATTGTAATGCCTGACCTACGTAATGGGGCACTTGCTTGGGAAGATATTGATTTAGATGGAGATCTTGATCTGCTTACAAGTGGGCAACAACTTACTGTTGAATCTGGCGTAACTAAATTATACCTAAATGACCCCCTAGGAAGATTAGGCGAAGATACAAATCAAGAAATTGCAGCATTAAAAGGAACAGCAATTTGTTTTTCAGATTTAGACAATGACACAGATTCAGATTTAATTATTTCTGGTTATAGTCCTATAGATTCTTCATTAAAGACATTGATATATATTAATGAACCCACGGGAAACTTTAGACTAGCTGATGAACAAATTAATTTTGGAACCATATTTGGTTCTATTAAAGCAATCGATATTAACATGGATGGATTTAAAGATATTGCGATAAGTGGAGCTGTTCAACATAGTATTAATTATGATAGTGTATATCTAATTGACACACTTCAAATGAGTGAACAAGGCGATGTTTTAGAAGCAGATACTACGGTGCTTTTGCTTAACCCTAGAGATAGTGTTTGGGCATTAGAAGGAAAAATATTTTTAAATAGTGGTAATGGTGAACTTGAATTCAATGATATTCAAACAATTGAAGGTGCTCGAACTATCTCCTTTGTTGATGTTAACCAAGATAAAAAACCGGATATTATTGCTTCTGGAACTACTGAGGTTGGAGATAGTGATAGCTCTTTTGTATCGGTTCTGTTAAATGTTTCGGTTGGTTCAAATAATAAGCCAACACCCCCAACAATTTTAGAGTCATTCGCAATTAGTAATAGAGCTATTTTTAATTGGGGTGCTGGCAGTGATGACATCGCACCTGCCCAGACTCTCCACTATAACCTTTCGATCGCAAGAGTATTAGATGGAAATGAAACCAAGGCACTAATTCCAGAGATTGTTGCTTATAATAATTCTAACGTCGGGACTAGACTCATAAGGGAGTTTACCAATATCCCATGGGGTAATTACAATTGGAAGGTTCAAACTATTGATCCATCAGGTGTTATTTCTGATTGGTCTGAAGAAAAAGAACTATTTATACCTCGATTAGTAAAATCCTTTCAATCTATTCCTGGTTACTCTTATGGTATTTCTAGGTGGAGCGATATTAATGATGATGAACTTTTAGATTTAGCCATAACAGGGAACCTTTATACAGGGTCGAGTAAAACACAAATATATTTAAATGATGATGGAATTTTAAATGTTGATAACCTCCAGCCTCGCATGGCAAATGTCTATGGCGGTCATCTAAGCTTTGTTGATTATAACAATGATGGGTTTTTGGATATCTCCATGACAGGGATTGCCACAATAAACTTTTCAACATTTACAGCTCTTCTGCTATATAAATATGAAAACGGAAACTTCGTGTTAGATGAGCAAGAGAATCAGCTATCTGCTTCCAGCGGGTATTGGGGCGGTCAATACAACCACGATTGGGGTGACTATGATAATGATGGAGACCTCGATTTAGTTAGTGGAGGTATAAGTATTTTTGACAATACTAATTATCTAAACGTATTTAACAATTCAAATGGACTATTATCAATTGATACAACACAAACTGATTTGGTGCCCTTATTCCCCTCCGCAGTTGTGTGGATTGATATAAATCGTGACAATCATTTAGACTTGTTGGCTTTGGGACGGCTAGGCTCTGACGGCATTTCGCACATGTATATTAATGATAGCACAGGAAATTTAACGCTATCATCAGAACAACCATTTTCAATTCCCTCTACATTGCATGCTATTTCTGTAGGAGATTATAATAATGATAGCTTTGATGATATCGCCGTCGCACACCTTGATGGTTCAAATATGCATACAAACATTTATACTAACGAGAATGGAACAAGATTCACGCTTCAACAAGAGCTCGAAGGAGCAACCTATTCAAGCTTAGACTGGGGTGACTATGACAATGATGGCGATCTTGACTTAGTAAGCAGTGGATATACCGGAACATTAATTACTGACTTAGGGCAAACAGAGTATATCAATCCTATAACAAACATTTATCAACAAAATGAAAATGGCCAATTTATATTAGACTCTTCATTATATATGCTAGACAGCGTCGGCCTCTCTTCTACCCAATGGGGTGACTATGATAATGATGGAGATCTCGACTTATTAGTAACTGGAGAGACAGAAGAAAAAGAGCTTATTACTAGAGTCTATGAAAATTTAGAAGGCTTTACAAACCCTAACAATAAACCCACAAAACCAATAATGCTTTTAAGTGACGTAAATATAGATTCTGTTTACATCAGTTGGCAGGGTGGTATCGATACTGATAATCAAAGTGGATCAGGAAGAACTTCTGATATCGCTTTGAAATATCAATTGCAAATGGGCGAAGACCAAAATTATAGCCTTGCAGGAAATACTCATTCAATAATCTCAGGAAAATATGGAACGGGGAGAATGGGTTCTAGATCAGGGACAAACCATGTAATAAATAGCTTACCAGAAGGCAGGTATCAATGGAGAGTGAGGTCTATTGACCACAGTTTAGGTTCCTCAGAATGGTCTAATTGGGATTATTACTATATTGACCAAACCCCTCCAGAAGTTGATACAATTCAAGTTAATTATGGTGTTGGTGGTCAAATAATTATTATCGTCAATTTTAAAGAAGAATTTGAAATGAATAATTCTTCAGAAGCTGAACCATTTATCTATGCCGTACATCCAGATATGAATGATATTGATGGTGACCAGATAAGCGATACTTTAGTTGTGGTTAAACAAAGTTATAGCGCCACTGTATGGACCGGGCTCCTTAGCCTTCCAGATAATTATATTGGAAAATCAATAAAATTACATATCTCAAATGCGAAAGATATGCGTGGAAATATCATGAAGCATTCTGTATACTTTAAAACTCCTCAAAAAATCATATCACAGGCAGGAGGAAGTGTTGTAAGCTCAGACGGGAATGTTTCAATTTTATTTCCTCAAAATGCTGTGAATGAAGATGTTTCTATTTCAATAAATCCATTAATTGAAATAGCAGCCATCGACACAAATCTTATATCAAATTTTTATACAATATCACCCTCTGATTTAGAATTAAAAAAACCAACTATAATAAGAATAGCAGTTCCTGCTAATGAAATAGACGGCAGTCAACAAAATCAAAACTTACATATTGGAAGGTTAAATACAATAACTGGAGAGAAAACAACTATAGGCGGGTCAATCATAAGTATAAATGGAACTCCATACTTACAATCGCAATTATCACAGTTAGGCGTTTTTGCAGCGTTCAAATCTGATAGTACAATCAGTGTTGATTCACTAAAAACGGATAAGATAATATGTCAACCAAGGATATTCTCTCCTGCGGGCTCTGTATTTGAGTTTCCACATACAAATATTTTATTTGATCTACCTAGTTCAGATAATGTAACTGCAAGAATATTCAATGTTTCTGGAAAGATAAAGAGGACATTAAAGCCTGAACAGAAATTAGGGCCTGGAAGCAATGTGATTGTCTGGGACGGTAAAGACTTTGATGGTAGCGTGGTACCTAGCGGTTTATATATTGTGACTCTTGAATCTTCTGAATCGATATTCAGAACTACTGTCGGGGTCCTGAATCGATGAAAAAATTAATTTTTACTTTTTTTGTTATTTCTTCAGCGCTCTTATCCCAAGAACAAATATTCGTTGGAACGCGGCCACTAGGAATGGGTGGTGCTTTCATCGCTGTAGCTGATGATGGTAATACAATTACCTGGAACCCTGCGGGACTTCCTCGCTTGCGAAGAAAAGAATTTACATCAAGCTATGCTGACCTTTATGCTATGGATATTACACATTCATATACCGGTATCGTTTGGCCATTCGGTGACCGTGTTGCCGTAGGGTTTGATTGGTCTAATATTGGTTATGATGATCAAGAGCTTAACTATAGTGAAAATAAATTAAACTTCTCCATAGGATATCAACCGTTTAAACTTGTTTCAATTGGTGGAACATTTAAATATATATCCAGAGATATGGGTCTTGATGGAACGTCATACGGAAAGTCAACTGGAATTGGATATGATTTGGGACTTCTAGTTTCTCCACACAAAAAATTGCGATTTGGTCTCGGTGTTTATGATCTTGGTGGCACAGATGTTACCTACAAACAAAATAAAGTAGATGAACAACTCTTAGGGCAAGCATTTAAACTTGGTATCGCCTATTTCCCAATAGATGGTTTAACGCTTGCGATGGATATAGATAATGATAGGGCTCATGTTGGTGGAGAATATTTTGTAAAAAATCGAATTGGATTCAGAGCGGGTTTTCAACAAGATCTTAATGGAGAAGAAAAACTATTAATCCCTTCTGCGGGTATTACCTTAAAATTTAAAAGTATCGTTTTTGAATACGGATACGAATCACATCCTTATTTAGAACCAACATACAGATATTCATTATCATTACAGTTGAGTCCAGCTGTTGTCAGTATCAATTCAGCAAAAATAAATCATAATCCTATATTTAGATCTTTACATAGATATTATGAAGGAACTCCTTTTGTGAAAACAAATATCAAAAACATTTCAGATGCTGAACTCCCTGTTGATATTTCGTTTTTCATCCCTACGATGATGGAGAACCCGCATACTGAATCAATTACTCTTCCGCCAAAATCTGATGAAACGTATAACCTGGGTGTCTCTTTTTCTTCAGACGTTTTAACATCGGCAAAAGCTTCATTTGATAATCTTGTTCAGCCTGATATAAAAGTCACTTACAAACAAGACGGCGAAGAAAAACTTGCTCAGAAAAAATTAGAATCATCCTATGTTCTTGGAAAAGGAAAATTAACTTGGAGTGATCCTGAAATGATTGCTTCCTATTTTACAACCCAAGATGTTGTCGTAGATAAATTTGCTAGAACAAATATTCAAGCATATTCTGAAGTCCTAAAAAAATATTTTGGAAAAACGAATTTAGGAAGAGCTATCATTTTGTATGATGCTTTGGGAACATTTGGCTTAGTTTATAATGTCGACCCTTCTACTCCCTTCCTTCAAATATCTGATGATAAATCAGCTTTTGATACTGTTAAATACCCCTGGGAACTTTTAGACGATAAAATTGGTGATTGTGATGACCTTGCTACTCTATATAGTACTTTATTAAATAATATTGGTATTGAAACTATGTGGCTTGATGTCTTTAAACCTGGGGAAGGTCATGTTTTTTTAATGTTTGATAGTGGCGTCGACCCAGATGATGTGGATCGATTATTTTTAGATAGAAATGAAGTTGCGGTATTTGATGATAAGGTATGGATTCCTGTTGAAGCTACCTTGGTCGGCAAACCATTTTTTAGTGCCTGGAAACAAGGAGCACTAAAATATTCTCAAATGAAAGCAGATCAATTTGTAAATGAAATAAACATGACAAAAGCCATGGCAAAATATTTACCTGGCTCCATTGCTCCTGAGGAAGTTTATATACCTGACCCAACAGGGGTTAGTGAGCTTCTTGAAGAAGATATTAGACAATACATAAAGTGGCTTGATCAAGTAGTGGCAAAAGGTATTGAAGGCAAATTAGAAACGGCTGATGATTATTATGATGTGGCTGTTCTTTATATGGAGTTTGGAAGATACCAGAGCGCAATTGACAATCTAAATACGGCAATGAACATCACACCAAATTTCCCTGATGCATTAAATACCTTAGGTGTTTGCTATACGAAGCAGGAAGAATATGAGAAATCTATCGAATTTTATAATAAAGCCTTAGAGCAACAATCAAACCATCCTGGCTTTATGTTAAATATTGCAATTTCACAGTTCATGCTAGGAAATAAAGGATTAGCAAAACAGACCTATGATGAGGTTGTTCAGATTGCTCCTTCCTTTTCAGGTAAACTAGAAGATATTCTTGGCGCAGCAAAAGCATCAATGGGACCAATGGCCAGCTCAAATACAATTAGTCTATCTGCGGATCTGGAGGCGGATCTTGATGCAGAATCTTCAAAAGGATTAAATGAACTAAAAGACTCCGCTCCTAAGCTTGAGCCAGAAGCTGTCCAACGTGCTTCATATAGAGCTCGCAGAGCAAAGAGTGATAATGCCGTAGGAATTACCTTTGCGCAAATTGGAAATAATGCAATGGCAGTAGATTATTTTAGAAAAGCGATGGACAAAGATCCGGAAAATGATGAATATAAAATCAATCTAGCTGTAGCATTATACCGCATCCGAAGCTACGATAGCGCTTTCCAACTTTTTGAAGAAGTCAAACTGAAGAGTCCAGAATTGGTGGGGCAAGTGAGCTTTATAGAAAGTATGGGCGAAAAACCATCTAAATACAAAAAATTTGATTCATAGTGCACAATGTCGTAATATTTAAATAATGAAAAAGTTCTATTATATATTACCTATATTATTCTTTTCTCTAGTAACTGCTCAAGAAGACGAAGAAGACATCAACATGGATGATCTTTGGGACACTACCGTTTGGGAAGAAATCGAAGAAATAAATGAAGTTGAAGGGGAAGTTGAACAAGTAATAACTGTGGCTGGTGTTCGCGGAGCTGAAGCTGAAGATGAAGCTCTACATCATCTTTATTATAGAAAATCTATGAAAGGCCCTAATAAAATGGAACTGCAGTCGGCTTTAGGAAAACTTATGAAAACACTTAGCAGGTTAGAGAAAAAAAATAAGGACCATGCTAAAATTCCTGAAGTTAGGCATTATATGATTCAAATATATCGGAAGCTAGGTGATGAGAAAACCGCTAGAGCTAAAGAACAAGAACTGATTACTCTTGCTCCAGAGTCAAAATGGGCAAAAGCTTACGCTGCAAAATAAATAATTATTTTTGTATCCTTAATCCAAATCCAAGTTGCATGCCGGTCGCGTTATTAAATATTCCACCTAACTGACCTCCACTGATATCGAAAATTACTGAGCCCATTTTAAGGCTCATTCCAGTCCCCCATCCAAAACTATTTTCGCCTCCGAATAATAATCCGAAATAGATTGGAGATTTAGAGTTAGGATAAAATTCTGATCCTAAAGATATGAGTGGCGTACTGCTGGCCCAATAACTTTTCCCAAAATCAATTCGAATATTTGCATCTAAGGTCACCCATTCTACCGCTTTATAGGTACCGCTAATATTTATAGAAGTTGGTAAACTTGTTTTATAGCTAGAACTCTCTTTTACTTCAGATTGATTTAAAAGATTTGTTATAGAATCTGCTTCCGCTATATCTTCCGGTGTAAGCTCTCCTAATACACTAGCTGTATATACGGTTGCACCACTCCACTTAAATGAAGCAAAAATATTATCGATGCTAGCACCAATAGTTAGTTTCTCATCAATTTCTGTTATAATACCTAGATCAAAACCAATCCCAATTGGAAAAGAACCTTTTGGAATAGAATCATCTATGGAAACTGGAAGCGATGCACCTAATTCTATATCAGCATCAATTAGAGTATTGGCATCGGTTCCTTGGATTTTTCCATTAACGCTTGCTGTATGTACTTCCGCAAGGCCAATAAGCAGGTTAGATCTTAAGCCAGCATAACTTTTCTGCCCAAATGGAATAATACCTGGTTTAAGTATAAACCCTTTTGAATAAGATATCGGCAAGTAAGTAATGTGCTCCATTTCTAAAGAGCTAATATTTAATTCTTTTCCTTTTTCTAATCCTATAAATGGAACTTGAGCAAGCCCGCTTGGAATGTTTACAGAAGTATAGCTAACTACTTGTCCAAGGCTTACCACATTTGATCCAAAACTAAAATTTATTAATGGGAGACTAGAGAAAACAGGAACTTGAATATTAATATCATTAGAGATACCTTTTAAAAAGTCTTTTCTTTCTTGTGCATTCCTTAAATCTTTTCCACCAAATAATTGATTACTAATCCAATTCGGTGTAATTGAACCACTCCCCAAACCAAAGGACACGTTAAAAAGACTCATACTAAAATTAGATTCAGAGATTAATGAATCCGCTAGCAATGAGTCCGCGGATGCAATGATATCTTCTATTTTTATTGAAAGGGAATCAGGACCACCTTCATCAGCACTTTCAAATTCTGAAAACTCATTATCTAGGCTATCACTATCCGTGGTGCTTATATCTTGAAATGCATTAACTAACTCACCCGATTCTTCTAATGGCAGATTATTAACTGTGGCTTCACTATCTAATTGAGCTGCTTTATACCCTAAAGTAGCAGGGTTATGAAAAACAT
>TARA_B110000438_G_scaffold303783_1_pt1 | contig 10593 bp, 10 predicted proteins | sample TARA_B110000438 | Tara Oceans TARA_B110000438 (sample SAMEA4398413) | marine metagenome | biome: Polar Biome; feature: [MES] marine water layer (ENVO:01000295) within the mesopelagic zone...; material: water (ENVO:00002006), including particulate matter (ENVO:01000060) such...
CGCCATCTACAGGTACAATAGCACCATTTAGATAACTTGCAGCATCACTCAACATCCAAATGAGTGTTCCTTGATATTCATCAGCTCTTGCGAGTCTTTCCATAGGAATTCTAAATGAAACATTCTTTATGAAATCATCTGGTTGATTGTTTGCAACCCCTCCTGGGCAAATTGCATTACATCTAACATTTTTATTAGCCCAATATGTTGATAAATAACGAGTTAGCCCAATGATTCCAGATTTTACGACAGAGTATGTAACAGGTTTAACTGGTTGTAGGTCCTCCTTAGTATTCTCTTTTGAATATAGACGCTGATCTGGAGCTATCAAACCTAAGTCAGAAGAAATATTAATTATAACTCCTCCATTTATATTTTTAGCAATAATAGAACCATAGTGCTTTGAACAAAGAAAAGCCCCTGTTAAACCAACGGAAATATCTTTATTCCATTGATCTAACTGGAAATTCTCTAAACGTGAAAAGTTCTTATCAGAATTATGTTCAACATTAGGGTTATTGGCTGCATTGTTTATTAGAGCGTCTATTTTACCAAACTCATTAATTAGCCATTTAGCATTCTCTTTAATCTGATTTTCATTTGTTATATCTACAACTTTAGCAATAACTCTTGATTTATATTTTTCCTCTAGTTCATGAGCAAAAGATTCTATGGATTTCTCAGTAATATCTAATAGTACTGGAATACCTCCAAAGGCTATTACAGCTTCTGCATGTTTTCTTCCTAATAAACCACCTGCTCCTGTAATTACTACAATTTTTTCCTTAAGGCTAAATAATTCTTTAGGTGTATGCATCATTGATTCTTTACTTTTGGTTTAACACCTTTCCCAACCAACATCAGTTCTCTTGACCACCTTAGGAATTTATTCTTTGTTCTAACTGGTATGAAGGGGCTTATAATAGCTGAAATATAATTCAAAAATGGGTACTTCCAAACAATTGGTAATTGCCTAAATTTAATAACATCAATTTCTTTAAACTTAAATATTTTATAAAGATCATTTAGTGATATGAATGTATATGGGGTTACATGTGTATAATCATCGTAATATATTTTATAGTTAGATTCCCAATCTGGAACTAAAGTTAATAATACTCCTCCTGGCTTGAGAACACGATAAGCTTCGGTAAGATAATTATCAGGACACCTTAAATGTTCCAGAAAAGACTTACTATAGATAAAATCAAAATAATTATCAGGAAAAGGGATAGATTCAGTTTCTAAATTACATATTGAAACTGGTAAATCTTTAGATAGTCTCTGTGCATCATCTGAAATATCTAGACCTGAAACTTCTAAACCTAACTCTTTAAAATTTAGCAGAAACTCGCCTCTTCCACAACCCGGCTCTAACAATTTCATTCCCTCTTTCATTTTATATTTATTAAATAAATGAGTACATAATTCCATGGGGTATGAAGTATATGGATGTGATTCTTCATCATAAACAACTTGTAAGTAATCAGTCATAGACCTAACTCATTTATAGAATCTGCTATACAGTTTTGAAATACATTTAATCCTTCCATTAAAGCTTCTTCTGTAATAGATAATGGGGGGCCTATTTTTATAGACTCTCTTCCTGTATGAACAATGAGCAACCCTCTCTGAAAAGCCATTTCTGCTATAGAATCACAAAGTGAAGCTAATGGCTCTCCCTTATTATTTTGAAAAACTACACCTGCTAATAATCCTTTACCAAAAATATATTTAATATGATTAGGAAATTGTAATTGCATTAAATTTAATTCTTTATGTAAGACTTCTCCAAGAATATTAGAATTATCTATTAACTTGTCTTCAATCAAAGCCTTAAGATTAGCCTTTCCTGCTACACATGACAGAGGATTAGCAGAATGTGTTGAACTCATAGAGCCAATATCAGGAAGGTCCATGATCTCCTTAGAGCCAAGCACTATTCCCAAAGGCATACCTGAGCTTGCACCTTTGCCACAACATAAAATATCAGGCTCAATATTATAATGCATATACCCAAAAAGCTTTCCTGTTCTTCCAAAACCAGCTTGCATTTCATCAAAAGCTACTAATAATTTATTTTCACTCGCAAATGTTGAGATTTCTTCAATAAAATCATCTGGATAGAATATACCTCCCCAGCCTTGAAATGTTTCCAACATAATTCCACAGAAATCAGTCTCAGGGTTTAATTTCTTTAAGTCCATAAGCTTCTGTAATTGAATACTGAAAAAATTAGCAGAATCTTCTTTATACTCATCAAGCCACTCATAAGGAAAACTTAGATGATGAATATCTGGATCATGATAGCCTATCCATTCTTTTGCAGAAGGATTACCACTCAACATCTGGGCACCCATTGTTCTTCCATGAAAAGCTCCATCAAAACAAATAATTCCTCTTCTTTTTTTACCTTGTTTTATGCCATTTAATCTCATTAACTTAATTGCAGCTTCAGTTGTTTCTGTGCCTGCTGATAATAAAAAAGCTTTTTCAAATTGTTGTGGTGTATTATCAATTAAGTATTTTAAATACTCAGCTCTTTCTTTACTGGCATATGTATATGTATGCATTAATGGCTTGTTAATAACTTCATTCAATGCTTTTTGTATTCGCTTATTACCATGGCCAGCATTAGCAACAAATATAGTGCTTGTAAAATCTATCCATTGATTTCCCCAAGCATCTCCAATTAGAAAATCCTCAGCATAATCCCAAACCATTGGTAACTGCCCATGCATAGAGTGTGACTCATATTTATACATCTCTTCTAAAATTGGTAGACTTTCAGGAACAGGTATAGGTGTAACAATTTTTCTATACTTTGATTCTATAGTTTCTACTTTTTTAGGATCATGAGAAAATGAAAACCCAGCCATAAATACCTCTAGTTAATATTTTAAATTTAATTCATCAAGTAATAATGAGCCATCTCTATTGAGCTGAAACTCTATATAATCAAGTTCTTCAATTGAATCAATTTCTGAACATACCTTTGTTTCAAAGCCTATCATATTTTCTCCATGTAAATTATCAGAGTTCATTACATGTGAGGATTTTACAATATCAACATAGCCATTAGGTATAAAGACAGTATCAAATCTTTCCTTAGGTTGATTATAGTATTCAAGATCATTATTACTAGGTAATAGTCCTTGAAAAAAACCTTGTTCATTCAAAGTAAACCACTTTAATGGTGATTCAGGGCTAGGATGGCCTGATCTAAGAGATGTTGCATCTGATGAATTTATTAAAATATTGATAGCTTCATCAATAATATAGGAGTCTCTCAATGGAGTTGTTGGTCTCAAGTGCACAAAATATTCAGGTATAGACCCTTCATTCTCTTCTAGCCATTTCATGGCATGTAAGAAAAAATCTCTATCTGTTGAATCATCCGTTGAAATTTCCTTTGGTCTAATAAATGGAACCTCAGCACCAAATAATTTAGCTATTTTTGCATACTCTTTCGAATCTGTTGAGACAATAACTCTTGATATATTTTTGGATAGTTGAGCTGCAATTAAGCTATATGCAATTATTGGATAACCTGATAATTGAGTAATGTTCTTATCTATGATAGATTTTGAGCCACTTCTTGCTGGAATAATAGCAACTACTTCATTCATTAAAGCATCTCAACTAGCTCAATTCTCATTCCATTAGGGTCAATACAAAAGCATACTATTGCTATACCTTCCGAGGATAAAATAGGCTCACTAATAAACTCAACATCATTATTAGATAAATTTTTATAGGCTTTTTTAATATCTCTCACTTGAAGAGCAAGATGACATAGGCCAACATTATGAATAGGTAATTTAACTATAGAAGTAGGATGTGTAACATACTCTAAAAGCTCGAGAACTGTTCCATCATCAGCCTCTAATTTTATCATGTGTACATTAGAGTTCTGAAGCCCAGTTATTTTATTAATATAATCGCTGTCATCCCAGAAATCCTGAATAACTCTAAAACCTAGTAAATCCTTATAAAAATAGAGAGATTTCTCAATATCTTCACATATTATACCTGTGTGTCTATAGCCTTTTACTATATTATCCATAAAATTAAATTCTTGTCTTAATCTGTAAAAAAAGTATTTATCAAGTGTTATATTTTATTTATTTTTCCCAATTAAGATGCTGCCTAAGATTCTCTGCAATTGGTATTTCTTCATCTAGTATTCTGACTACACCATCTCCCATAGCAGTTTCAATTTTTCTAACGGCTCCAACTAATTGTCGTAACCCTGCTGGTTCAATTGAAGCAGCTTGATCTGAACCATACATAGCACGATCAAGAGTTATATGTCTTTCAAGAGAGCTGATTCCCATAGCTGCTGCTGCATAAGAAACAGCTAAACCACTCTCATGTCCACTATACCCAATACCGCACTGAAATTTTTCTCTAAGCGTATTAATTGTATTTAGATTAGCATTCTCATCTTTCATCGGATAGGTTGAAATACAATGCATAAGTTCAAATGAACAATTCTCTTCTCTAAAAATCTTAACAGCTGTTGAAATATTTTCCATAGTAGACATCCCTGTAGAAATAAAAGTATGCTTTCCTTCTTTAGCTACCATACTTAGTAAGTCTTCATCTACTATCATAGCTGATGCAATCTTATTATATTTACAGTCAAATTGTTTAAGAAGGTCTTGGCTATTATGATCCCAAGCTGATGCAAACCATTCGATATTCTTACTTTTACAGTAATGATCTATTTCAACAATATCATCATAATCAAACTCAAGTCCTGCTTTTTGCTCTCTTTGTGTTGTACCCCAGGGACTTTCCCTAGGAGAATCTAGAAAGTCTTGAGTATAAACTTGATCTATATCTCTTTTTTGAAACTTAATAGCATCACACCCAGAATCAACCGCTAAGTCTACTAATTGCTTGAAAAGCTCTTTATCACCATTATGGTTAATACCAATTTCAGCTATTACAAATATACTCATACTTACTTCCTCTTTTTATAAATACAACATCATATCTATTTCTAGAACTTGTTCTACCAATTCTCTAGCTACTCCCATTCCACCTTTTGTTTCTAAAACAATATCTGAATTTGCTATTATCATATAGTGGCTATCAGAAGGACAGGCAGTATAACCACAAAGTTTCATAACATCAAAATCATTTAAATCATTTCCTATATATAATATATTTTTCGCACTGATATTTTCTTTTTTTTCAAGTGCTATAAGAGTATTTACTTTATTCTCAACTCCTTGAATTACTTGTATCTCTAGCTTTTTAGCCCTTGCTGAAACAACTTTATTTTTCTCAGATGAAATAATAAATGTTTTAATGCCAATAGTATTTAGCACATTAAATGCCAAGCCATCTCCCCTATGGCAAGAAACAAATTCATTTCCATCCTCATTAAGAAAAACACGATTATCTGTTAAGACACCATCAAAATCAAAAACCAATGCATCCAAGTCTTTTAAATTAATATTCATATTATTCGAGTGAGAATTAATCTCTTAAACTTATAAAACCGTCATTTATTAGGTTGTCTTCAATATATTCCATAAGTGCATGACCAGCAGTAATATGACTCTCTTGAATCCTACCGGTATCTTTACTCGGAATAATTAAAGATTGATCACATAGAAAAGCAGAATCTCCTCCTCCACAACCTAGAAAACCAAAAGCCTTTATCCCTATTTTTTTTGCAGCTACCAAAGCTAAATTTACATTTTCTGACTTGCCTGAGGTAGTAATACCAATAATTACATCACCTTGATTACCAATCGTTTCAACCATTCTCTCAAAAAGTACTTCATAACCAAAATCATTTGCACAAGCTGTAATTGTAGAAGTATCTTGTGCCAATGCAATTGCTGGAAGTCCTTGTCGATTATTATTTGGTCTCAGACGTATAAGTAACTCTGCTGCTAAATGCTGAGCATCAGCAGCTGATCCGCCATTACCACATAGAAGAAGTTTTCCACCATTTTTTATCGACTCAACTATCACATCTCCCATATCTGCTATAATTTCGAAATAATTACCATCTAGCATTTCTTTCTTTACAGAAATAGAATCTTCAAATAATTTTTGAATATGCTCTGTTCTCATTTTTTGACCCTAAATAAAAAAAAATTATTAACTATATTATCTAAATATAACAATTTTTTACAGCCTCACAGTATTTAGAATGACGGACTCTCTTATCACCAAATTCTTTGATTAAAAACCCCTGATCAACATCAAGTGGTGTTTTAACCTCCATAATTGAAAATTTCTCAAATGACTTACTTCTTATTTTTGGGATCTGTTTTATCATATCTAGTGCTGAATATTCAATATTGTAATCAACCGTATATCTGTAGTCATACTTATCAACAAAGTAATCTCTCCTATAAGAAACCTTTACAACTGGCTTAAGTGGTTGGTCAACTATATTTTCGCACATTTCAAATATCTTATTATAGTTTATATTCTCAATCTTAATATTATCCTTGTCCCTTGAGTTTTCAAAAGTTTTTTTTACCTCTATTGACCCAGTATTAAGCATGTCAGGAGAGTTGTACCATCTATACCTAATCTTCTTTCTAGGCACAGTTCCTTCCTCGCTATCAATAAAATAATCTAATTGATTTGTATCAAAATATATAGAATTAACATTCCTAACAGGGTAAGTATGAAGGGCCGATAACTGATTCAAATATGTAGTAAAATCATTATAAGAACCTCTAAATTTTATCTCATTCCTCATTTCTAAATATCCTGTAAATAAAAATCTGGTTGAATACTTATTTGGTCATATAAATCTACTTTAACTTTATCTCTTTCGTAAATCTGAATTGTTTGAATCTTTTCTTGGATAATTGGTAACTGAACATCTGAATGACAATTACTACTTTGGTCCAAAATATTGATTCCATTGCTTGTCAAATCATTTTCCTGCTCGTTATTTTTTAATACTAGTGCAACTGAAATAACTGATTGATCTAGAACAAAACAATTCCTAGCTTGAAATAAAATGTGGTTTTTGAAAATACAGAAATCTAGTTGATTAATTGACCCTAAATATAGACAAATATCTTTTTGATCTAAGAAAATTTTTGATTCTTGATCACTAAATATACCTCCTCCCTTTTCTAAATTATCACAACGAATCTTACTGCCATAGATATTGCCTCCATCAAATTCCTGTTTTTTTCTATATGCTGTTAAACAAACATCTTTCATATTATTAATATTTAAATTATGGATATAAGCTATGGAAGAATCTTTAACTGCTATTCCTATTGATCCATTATCAAGATAGCCTTGATTTACAGTAACTCTAGATTTCTCTCCTATGCTGATACCCTTATCTCCACAATTTACAGCATTCACTACATAAAGATTATAATTCCCTGATGACAAATCTATACAGTCATTCTTTGCATTAAGTATCTCCAAATTTTTAATGTTAAGTTTTGAAAAATCAATATCAAGTCCATCAAATTCTGACTCACGAATATTGATAGAATCAATGTTTCCACTAGATCGAATCAAGTTTATCGAATCCTCACATGCACCTCCAGTCATACTCATACTTCCACCATTAAATATAGTGTCTATAAATGTTATACATGCAGTTAAGAGTCTTTGATCATAGCGGATATCACTATTACTAGTATTTTTTCTTGGGGCCTTAACATCAAGATTAAATTTATCTCCAATAAAACCTTTAAATATTACTCTGGAATTAAATGGATCATTAAGAACAATATTAACTTTTTGAACTTTTTCTGTGGTTTCTATTAAAAGAGTTTCATTACTATCTATAAATATTTTCTGTGGTTGAGATGAATTTAATAAAATAGATTTTCTAAATATCTTAGATTTTGATTTATCATCTTGTTCAATCACCAATGGATAAACTTTTACATTGTTAAAATTGTAATGCTTGCTATTACCTGAAAGATAGTTAACTGAATCTTCAAAATTCTTAAACTCACATGAAATTATCTTATTTGAGTAGTCTTGCATACTACATAATTCAAACCTCTCATCATTATAGTTATATCTAAATAATTCTGGTGAAGATCCTATATAGTTTTCTAGATTTGATAAATCTATTTGGCTTCCAGTCCCAATAAATTCTCGAGTAAAATCAAATGTATCTTTTGGTTTACTTTTTCTTGGAAGAAATGTTTTCACTTCATATTCTTTCAAATTAGTTGAATCGGTTATAATTTTTTTTGCTATACAGCTCTGTATATAGTTAACCTTGCCTTTAGCTCTTTCAATAAAATTATTAGTGAATTTATTAAAAATCTTTCTTGTTTCCTGGTCAGAATATACCCATTCTTTGCTTACTTTATTGCAATCAATATTACGTTTCTCAGCATAGTCGCTTTCTTGAATATCAATTGTTGGATTGCCATCAAAATATAAAGGTACTTTGTAGCCAAATATTGGATCATATAAGAACCTCCTATTATTAATTGCTAAACCATGTTTAGCATATTGGCCATTAATTTTATAAAACTCTTTTAACCGATAATAATTATCAGCAAACATAGCTTCATAGGCTATCTTTAATGCTGTACTATTTTTAAGAAATGCTTTATTTAAAATTGATGGCCCATAATACTCTGGTCTTTCAATTTGACTAAATTGAATATTTTCCATTAATTGTCTTTCATCAATACTAATAATAGGACTCTCCCTAAAGCCCCATCTTTCTATAAATTCTTTCTCGATAGACTCTTCAAAAATAGCAGAGTATTCTGTACCAAGTAAATTAACCGTTACAATTTTCTTATAAGGTGTTGGAAATCCTAAAGTTTCCATCAAAAGAGACCAGAATATTTCATCAGTCCCTCCTTGTGTTTCTGACAGTAAAAGGCGAAACTTAGTGATATTAGCAATGTTTCCTTTTGTGAGTTTTATCTTTAATGATGACTTAAACTCTGAAGCATTAATATGTTTAGGGTCATCTCCTGTAATTCTAACTTTGGATCTAATAAAGTTATCTGTTAGAAAAGCATCAGTGCTAATACTTGCTTTAGTCCATTTCTTATATTTGTCCTTAATTATAGGAGCTGACATAGCTCCACCATAAATACGGCTTATATGCTTTTCAACCTTGCCTTTGTCAATTTGTACATAAAATGTATCAGGTACTTCTGGTTGATATAGAGGCTCATATGAAATTGATTCAGAAGAGTAAACAAATAAAAGTAAGGTTAGTAGGTAAACGAATTCTCGTCTAGTAAATTGCACACATCACCTATACTGAGGAAGCATTGATATTTATTTCTACTACTTTATCTACTTCTTTACATTTAGTCTTAAATCTAACGGCATCATCCATTGATTCAAATACAAAACTTAGCGTAGTTGAAGGTACTCCATCAAATGTTATTTCATCATAACTTCTAAGATATTTATAATAACCTCCAATCTCATCTATTTTTTCAAATGTTCCATCTAAGCGTAAAATTACATCTACATGATCTGTTCTATGAGGAATTTCTGGTCTTACTAATTTAGGGAAATATGAACTAAAGATTAGTATTAATGGAGCAAGAAGTGCTATAAAACAAGAAAGAGCTATAGCATCTCTAAGATTTACCCCTCCTACCACCCCTATAGTAACTAGACAAAATAAAAGTGCTAACTCATAGCCACTCTTAACAGGTGTTCTATATCTAATAATGGATAGAGCTCCAATCATTCCTAGTGATAAAAAGAAATTAGTTGCTATTGTTTTAGTTATGATCATTGCTATAGGAGGTAGCATTAAGCTCATAGCAATCATATTTCTATTTCTTAGAAAAGCATTGATTGTAAAGCCATGCGTCAAAAAAACAAATGCTCCTAATGAAGAAACAGAAATTACGCTTAGAAACGTATTGAGCTGTATAACCATTATAAATGCTTCTATTTTTTCCATTTTTTACTACTATTTATTTTTGAGAATAATTGATTATACATTTATAATTGGACATATCTATTCTAAAGAATAACTTTCTAGGTGATCACTTTATCGCGATTATAGTTCTTATAGACAATAGTAACCAGAGCAATAATAATCCCTATAAAAAATCCTAGAATAGTGCCAACCATAACAATTACCCTTCTCACTGGACTGGTTCTTCTTTCGGCGGGAATAGCTTTATCTATTATTTTAAAAAGATATTGCTCTCTCGAGTTTGCCACCATTATTTTCCTTGTTTCTGTCTCAATTAGGCTATATAAAACTAATTCAGCAGCCTTTAATGATGTTTTTGGTAGCTGTTGTTCTAAATAAGCTACACTCCTTTCACTTTCCTCAATAGCTGTAATTTTTAAGTGATTATTTAGTTTATCAATAATATTATTTGCCCATTGTGCAGCTATTTTAGGATCATTCCAGCTAAATGATACCTCAATAATTCCAGTCTTAGGATCCTTAGAAATATCCATTAATCTTTCAAATTTTTCATATGCTAACCAAAAAGATGGTGGTTCCTCACTCTCCCAATTATCTGGAAACAAGATAGGCATAATATCTTGATCTGCTATAAAGCTTTGAATAAAGGTTCTTGATTTCAATATTGCTATAGCATTATCAACTTTTAGGCTATTTCCATC
>TARA_B110000438_G_scaffold198156_1_pt1 | contig 10578 bp, 11 predicted proteins | sample TARA_B110000438 | Tara Oceans TARA_B110000438 (sample SAMEA4398413) | marine metagenome | biome: Polar Biome; feature: [MES] marine water layer (ENVO:01000295) within the mesopelagic zone...; material: water (ENVO:00002006), including particulate matter (ENVO:01000060) such...
AGGATTTTGCACTCCAAGTCGTCGGCCATCTATTTGACCGCGTCCTTTCAGCGCGTAGTGAGCGCCTTACGATTGTGGGAGCGACCTCTGGCGATACAGGGTCCGCTGCCATCGCTGCCTGTGCTGACCGGGATGCAATCGATATTATTATTCTGCATCCCAAAGGCCGTGTGTCGGAGGTGCAGCGGCGTCAAATGACAACGGTCGAGGCCGGTAACGTTCATAACGTTGCCATTGATGGCACTTTCGATGACTGCCAGGCGTTGGTCAAAGCCATGTTCAACGACCAGCCCTTCCGAGACGAACTTCATCTCTCTGCTGTCAACTCCATCAACTGGGCGCGCATTATGGCGCAGTCGGTGTATTACGTTGCAGCATCGCTGGCGCTCGGCGGCCCCGACCGGCCTATTGCGTTTGCTGTGCCGACTGGAAATTTCGGCAATGTGTTTGCTGGCTACTGTGCAGCTAAAATGGGCCTGCCAATCGCGAATTTCCTGGTCGGCTCTAATCGCAACGATATCTTGACCCGCTATTTCGAGAGCGGTGCCATGACAGTGGATCAAGTTGTGCCGACGCTTAGTCCGGCCATGGATATTCAAGTGTCCTCAAATTTCGAACGTCTGCTGTTTGACGCGTATGATCGGGATGCTACAGCCATAAAGCGGTTGATGGACGGTCTGTTGCAAAGTGGGTCTTATACGGTTGAACAAGTGCCTAAGGACAAAATAGGGTCTCAGTTTATCGGCACGCGGCTTGATGACGAAGGCACGAAGCGAGTGGTAAGAGAGACCTATCTGGATACGGGGCACCTTATTGATCCGCACACGGCCATCGGTGTTCATGCGGCTCAATCGTCTTCTCTTGATCCATCTATACCGCGCGTTGTTATGGCGACAGCGCATCCGGCCAAGTTTCCTGATGCCGTCGAAGATGCGACCGGCATTAGGCCGCCTCTGCCTGATCTTATGGCAGGGCTGTATGATCGCGATGAACGGATGACCGACCTACCGAATGACTTAGAACGTGTGCAGGACTTTGTTCGTGCACACGCGCGCGTATAGGGAGATCGGTGTGACAGTAGAAACCACCACGCTCGAGACGGGACTGAGGATTGTTACGGACTCTGACACATCCGTTGAAACAACCGCGCTTGGCATTTGGGTTGGCGCGGGTACGCGTCACGAAACCCTTGAGGTTAACGGTATATCGCACCTATTAGAGCATATGGCTTTCAAAGGGACGGCTAAGCGCACGGCCTATGACATTGCCGAACAAATGGACAATGTTGGCGGCCAGATCAACGCCTACACAAGCCGGGACCATACGGCGTACTATGCAAAAGTTCTTAAAGAAGACCAGCCGCTTGCACTCGACATTCTGTCCGACATTCTGCTCAACTCGACAATGGATGCAGAAGAGTTTGCCCGCGAACAGAAAGTCGTCGTACAGGAAATTTTTCAGGCCGAAGACACACCCGACGATATTGTTTTTGACCGTTTTCAAGCGACGGCATACCCCGGGCAAGCGATCGGTTGGCCAGTGCTGGGCACGGTCGATTCTGTCAACGGATTGACGGCAGAAAATTTGCGGGACTACATGAGTGCTAACTACACCTGTGGGGACATTGTTGTCTCAGCTGCAGGCCGCGTTGATCATGAAGTGTTTGTAAAGTCCGTCGCACAATCGTTTGCCGGTTTGCCAGAAGGTGATGGGCCGGCGCTGACCACCGCCAAATACGCAGGCGGAGACGTGCGAGAGTCCCGCAGCGTTGAGCAACTGCATTTTTTAATCGGTTTCGACGGGGTCGGCTATCATGACCCCGATTATTATCCGCTATCAGCGTTGTCTGTGTTGTTCGGAGAGGGAATGTCTTCCCGTTTATTCCAGGAAGTGCGGGAGAAGCGCGGCTTAGCTTATTCGGTTTTTTCGTCCGCCAGTGCATGCGACGACTCGGGTCTGTTTACAGTTTATGCCGGCACAGGGCCGGAGCAGACCGACGAGCTCGTGTCCGTATTGTGCGACGAGATCAAGAAAATGTCGGATGGTGTCTCTGATGAAGAGGTCAGCCGGGCCAAGGCTCAACTTAAGTCCGGTCTCCTCATGGGGCTTGAGAGTCCCGGTAGCCGTTGTGTCCAGCGCGCACGTCAAATCCTTGTTTACGGTAGACCTTTAGAAACTGATGAGATTATCAAAAAGATAGACCGGATTGATGCCGCGGCCATATTAGCCGCCGCACAACGGCTTTTTGGCTCAACTCCAACCATCGCCGCTCTCGGTCAAATCGACCGGCTTGGTGACTACGGTTCGATCGCCAGTCAGCTGACCTAGGGCAGGTCATAACGCGGTCATAGTCGCAAAAATGGAATAGGTGGGTTCGCAACCTCGCTGCTCTTCGTTAGTCTGCCCCAAAATTCAGCCGCCAAAGACCAGAATATATAGGAGAGCCGTTATGGCTACGTATCTTAAACGTGGCGCTTCCGCCGCCGACACGGAAAGCGCAGCTGCGCAGGTGCGGCAGACCGTTGATGACATTCTCGCACGCATTGGTACCGAAGGAGATGTAGCGGTTCGCCACTATTCGAAGACGTTTGACAAGTTTTCCCCAGAGAGCTTTCGCTTGAGCGACGCAGAGATTAAAGCCTGCGTTGACTCTCTTGACCCGCAAACCATTGACGACATTAAATTCGCCCAAGAACAAATTCGTACATTTGCGGAAGCCCAGAAAGCGTCCCTGCAAGATATCGAAATCGAGACCATACCTGGTGTTCGCCTGGGGCATAAGAACATCCCAATCGAAAACGTTGGCTGTTATATACCGGGTGGCCGATACCCGATGGTTGCCTCTGCTCATATGAGCGTTCTTACCGCTCGCGTGGCCGGCTGTAAGCGGGTCATTGCGTGCACACCTCCGACGAAAGGGGCGGCCCATCCCGCAACAATCGCGGCCATGCATTTTGCCGGTGCGGACGAGATTTATCTCATCGGGGGGGTTCAAGCGGTCGCCGCTATGGCGCTGGGTACCGAAACCATTGCTCCTGTGGATATGCTGGTCGGTCCCGGAAATGCTTATGTGGCGGAAGCCAAGCGCCAGCTATTTGGCCGTGTTGGCATCGATTTGTTTGCCGGCCCCACGGAAATCCTGGTCATCGCAGATGATTCCGCTGATGGAGAGATGGTCGCCACTGATCTGCTGGGCCAAGCCGAGCACGGCCCCACATCGCCTGCTATTTTACTCACGACGTCGCAACGGGTCGCGGATGAAACAGTTTTTGAGATTGAGCGTCAGCTTGGTGTGCTTGCAACTGCTGACATTGCTGGTGCAGCCTGGCGTGATTACGGAGAAGTTATTCTTTGCGCCGATGACAATGAAATGCTGACTGAAGCTGATCGCATTGCTTCCGAACATGTGGAAGTGCTCACGGAAGATCCGAAATGGTGGCTCGATAATATGACTAACTACGGCGGTCTATTTCTCGGCAAGGAGACCAATGTGGCCTATGGCGACAAGGTCATTGGCACTAACCACACGCTGCCAACTAGCAAAGCTGCCCGGTACACTGGCGGGCTCTGGGTTGGAAAATTTATCAAGACCTGCACGTATCAGACCTGCACCGAAGAAGCATCTAGAATTATCGGTGAATACGGGTCTCGGCTGTGTGCCATCGAGAACTTTGCTGGTCACCAAGAGCAATGTGATTTGCGGGTGCGCCGCTATAGCAATGCTTAAGAAAACCCTATGACCTCCCCCATCGCAGTCGTTGGCGCTGGTTTGGTTGGGGCAGGCTGGGCCATTGTCTTCGCCCGGGCAGGGCATGATGTCCGCCTGTATGACGGCGATGAAAAGATCAGAGCTACAGCTCTAGATGGGATACGGGCGAACCTTGAGGGTTTGCAGTCCTTTGACCTGATCAACGATGCAGGAGCGGTGGCCGATCGAATTGCTGTGCATGATGACCTGGCTTCAGCGGTTACCGGGGTGTCGTACGTTCAGGAATCTGTGTTTGAAACAATCCCGGTCAAGCAGGAAGTCACACAACAACTAGATGAGGCGTGTGGTTCTGAAACCGTTATCGGCAGTTCTTCATCGGGTATTCCAGCGTCTGCGTTTACGGAAAATCTGAAGGGCAGGTCACGCTGCCTTATAGCCCATCCAGTCAATCCACCGTATCTGGTGCCCCTGGTGGAGTTGGTTCCTGCGCCGTGGACAGACTCAGGCGTTATGGATTTCACATTTGAATTAATGGAATCCGTTGGTCAAAGCCCCATTCGCATTGATCGCGAGGTTGAAGGCTTTGTGCTCAACCGTTTGCAAGGCGCGCTTCTGAATGAAGCCTGGGCGCTGTTCGAAGAAGGCTACGCCTCGGCTGAGGACATCGATAAAACAGTTTCAGAAGGGCTAGGATTGCGCTGGTCTTTTATGGGCCCGTTCCAAACCATTGATCTCAACGCGCCGGGAGGCGTCAGCGACTATGCAGCACGGCTCAGCCCGCTTTATCATGCGGTGGCGGAGTCGCGCACCGATCCTCAGCGCTGGAGTGATGCTTTGGTTGCCTGTGTTGAACACGAGCGCAGGCAACATGTCAGCGCGGAAGGCCTTAAAGACAGGCGGGAATGGCGGGATCGGCGGTTGATGGCGCTTGCCGCTCACAAAGCGAAGGCTTCAAAGAAACTGGGTGACTGATATGGCAGAAACACGCTCTCCATTTGATTTGTCGGGCCTCACTGCTTTGGTAACCGGCGCCTCTAGAGGAATCGGCGCTGGGTGCGCAATCGCGCTAGCCAAGTCTGGTGCCGACCTCGTGCTGGCCGCTCGGAATGCAAACGACTTAGAAACTATCGCTGATGAAATTCGTCAACTTGGCCGTAGCGTCAACACTATCGCCGGTGACGTTACGGACGGCACGGCAATGCAAGCTGCGATTTCGGCAGCACCGCCTATCCATGTGCTCGTCAACAATGCCGGAACCAATATTCCCGGGCCCTTCGTGGATGTCACTCCTGAGCATTTCGACTCTATTATGGATATCAATGTCCGGGCCGCGTTCTTCATCGCCCAGGCCGTTTCTGCGCGGATGATCGAGCAAAATATTAAAGGGTCGATCATCCACATGTCATCGCAAATGGGTCACGTGGGCGCGGTTAACCGTACAGTTTACTGCACGTCCAAACATGCGGTCGAAGGTTTGACCAAGGCTATGGCCGTTGAGCTGGCACCTCACAGCATACGTGTGAATTCTGTCGCACCGACGTTCATAGAAACGCCGATGACCAAGCCTTTCTTAGACGATGATGCATTTAGGGAGTCCGTGCTTGCGCAAATCCCCTTGGGTAATGTCGGGCAAATAGAAGATGTGACCGGTGCGGTCGTTTATCTTGCGTCACCGGCCTCCAGAATGGTCACAGGATCCTGCTTGAAAGTAGATGGTGGCTGGACGGCACGTTGACACGGCATCCGCACTGACTTCTTTCACAAAGCAAGAAATAAACACAAAGATTTAGGCGTGCCCGGCATCGCCGACCAGCATCGCTGGGCTGATACCTAGCTTGTTCAAGGCAAGATCCCATTTAGACTCATCGTCGAAGGACCAAAGAAGGTCACTGTCAGCAGGAACATTAAGCCACGCATTTTTCATAATTTCTTCGTCTAACTGCCCGGCACCCCAACTAGCATATCCCAAGGCCATCAGGCACTTTTTTGGTCCTGTCCCAAAAGCGATTGCTTTGAGCACTTCTGTTGTAGAGCTGAGTGCAACTGCTTCGTCGACCACCATGGTTCCATCCATTTGGTAGTCGGAGGAGTGGAGGACAAACCCTCTGGCCGACTCAACCGGCCCGCCACAATGCACCGTGATCTGGTCGCACGCGGGCGTGGATTGAATACCCATCTGATCGAGAATGTCTGGAAACCTTAGTTCTTCAAGGGGTTGATTAACGATCAGCCCCATTGCCCCCTCTTCCGAATGCGCGCACATGTAGATGACAGATTTCTCGAAGCGCGGGTCGCCCATAGAAGGCATGGCGGCGAGAAACTGCCCAGAAAAGTAACGCGGGTCCGAAGAGCTACGGATCATTATTTTAGGATGCGCTTCCGCACAGTTTAAAACAAGACCCACTTTTTGGAAGAAATTCTTGCAATTTTTGTAGGCAAGAAAATATGCAGTGGGGGCGTATAGTGTTTGTTTAGGTAATTGAATCGAAGTTAAGTTTATGATGAAGGTTGGAACACGCATACCAAATGCAGAGGTTTATGTTGCTGGTCAGGATGGGCCAAGTAAGGTAGCCACTGCAGAGCTTCTCAAGGGGAAGCGAGCGGTTCTCTTTTCCGTTCCCGGCGCTTTTACACCCACATGTTCGGCCAAGCATTTGCCGGGATACGTTGAGCAGATTGATGCTTTCAGAAGCAAAGGCGTGGATACTATCGCCTGTGTGTCAGTTAATGATGTCTTTGTCATGAGCGCCTGGGCTGAGCAAGCGAAAGCACAAGATTCAATTCTGATGATTGCTGATGGAAATTGTAGATTCGTTCGCGCAATGGGCCTGGAGGCCAATCAATCAGAGCGTGGGATGGGGTGGCGCGCGCAGCGGGCAGCGATTGTTTTGGATGACCGTGTCGTCACGCACCTATTCATCGAGCCCAAGGGAAGTTTTGCCGTATCCAGCGCAGATCATGTTCTGGCAGCACTCTAGAGCGACACGCCTCAACCTCCGTATTGAATCATTTCAGCTTCTTGGCGCGCGAGGTCATCAACCCGTTCATTTTCTGGATGACCCGCGTGCCCTTTGACCCACTGCCATGTCACGCTATGCCGCTCCTGGGTTTCGTCTAGCTCCAGCCAAAGGTCAACATTCTTAACGGGTTTCTTGGCCGCTGTTTTCCAGCCTCTGGCTTTCCAACCGTTAATCCACTCGGTGATGCCTTTTTGCACGTACTGGCTGTCGGTGTAGACGGTGACCGTGGATGGACGCGACAACGCCTTAAGTCCCTCAATGACGGCTTGCATTTCCATGCGATTGTTCGTGGTGTCTGGATCGCAACCAGAAAGCTCTTTTTCTGTGCCGTTAAAACGTAGCAATGCGGCCCAACCACCGGGCCCCGGATTGCCCAGGCAGGCGCCATCCGTATACAACTCAACTGTCGAGGGAGGTTCTTCTGTCATGACAAGCCGTGGCCGACTTCGTTGAATATGGTCATTTAACTTCCCTATGCGCCCAAGGCGCGTGGAGGATTAAACGTGACGTTCTCATCGGCGACCTTGATTTCTTTAACGGAGATCTCAAACGCGTTTTGCGCGCGTGCAATGACTTCCTCAACGAGGATTTCAGGGGCCGAAGCCCCAGCCGTGACACCTAAGGTCATGCCATCTTTCAGGTTCTCCCATGGAATTTCAGTGGCCCGATTCACGAGCACCGCTTCCTGACACCCTGACTTAATGCCAACTTCAACCAGCCGCTTAGAGTTGGATGAATTAGCAGCACCAATCACCACGAGCATATCGCATCTTGCAGCAATGGCTTTAACGGCGTTTTGGCGGTTAGTGGTGGCATAGCATATATCTTCTTTTCGCGGTCCGACGATATCGGGAAAGCGCCGCCTCAAGACGTCAACAATATCCGTCGTGTCATCAACCGATAGTGTCGTCTGGGTTACGAATGCCAGATTTGAAGGATCCGCCGGTGAAATGTTTTCCGCCTGCTCAACGGTCTCGACGAGAACCATCGAACCCTCCGGGACCTGTCCCATTGTGCCGACAACCTCAGGATGGTTGGCGTGGCCGATTAATATGGTCTGCCGCCGCCTGCGGTGATGACGTTCAGCTTCAAAATGAACTTTGGAGACAAGCGGGCAGGTTGCATCAATATAATCCAAGTTGCGGGCCTCGGCTTCAGCTGGCACGGACCTGGGCACACCATGAGCGGAAAATACGACAGGAACCCCGTCTGGCACCTGATCGAGTTCCTCGACGAACACGGCGCCTTTAGCCTCAAGGTTTTCAACGACAAAACGATTGTGCACGATTTCGTGGCGTACATAGATTGGCGCACCATGGGCTTCCATGGCCTTTTCGACAATTAAGATCGCGCGGTCGACACCGGCGCAGAAGCCGCGTGGCGCGGCAAGAAGGATTGTCAAAGCAGGTTTTGTCATATCAGACCGAATTTCTATGGCCCCTTCGGGCCGCATTGAATCTAGAGTCTATGGGCTTGGGCCGTTATGGTTGCTCAGCGCTCAGGGGGTTGGCCAAAGCTGATGAGGCGTTAGGCCGATCCCTTAGCAGAAATAGCCCAGTCAAAAAAGGCCGACCCCATGTCCGATACATCTAGTGCCTCAATACCTGCCGACAAAGCTGTGGTCGCTCAAAGGGCTCCCTTCGCTGTAGACGTGGAATCTGGCAAAAAATACTGGTGGTGTTCCTGTGGTCGCAGCGCGACGCAGCCTTTTTGTGACGGTTCACATAAAGGGACGGATTTCGTCCCACTTGAGTATGCGGCGGATAAAGACGGGGCGTTATATTTCTGTGGTTGCAAAGCGACCGGCAAAAGTCCGCTTTGTGACGGAACGCACGGCAAACTCTAGACTGAGCTTGCGCCCACTTATACGTGTTTTATTGACTAGGTTTTATCTGTGAAAAAGTACCTCGCTCTCCTTGTCTTTTCGATCCTAGCCGCAGCTCTTTCGGGATGCGCAATAGAGCCGGTGCCGCCGTGTCCCAATATTCGAATTGACTCCGTTACTGCCGGATTCACCGTGTTTGGCCCCGGCGGCGGACAAGATATTACCGATATCGCATATCAAGCAGAAATTGTGTCCTTTGAAGGGACGTGCTCCTTCGATGACGATGGGGTCGAGGTGTCAATGGACATGGATATCATCGTGAGCGGCGGCCCAGCGGTCGAACCCGGAAATATCGATCTGTATTACTTTGTTGCTTTGCCACGGTTCCACCCTGAACCTGCAGGAAAGAAAATATTTACCCGCCGTCACAAAATTCCGAATAGTGGCGCTCGCCGCAACCGAATCGCCGAGTCGAATATCCGCATTTTTATCCCCCTCGAAGACCGTCTCACGGCTGCGGCCTACGACGTCTATCTTGGATTTCAGCTTACTGATGAACAACTTGGGTACAATCGATCGCGCAACCGTTAACCAACGTTGACGGGGCCATCTGACTCGGTCTAAGCAAGACGTCCCGGCACACCCCCGTGGAAGAGTTCGAACGCCTCAAAGTGACGAGGTGGTTTGGCGCCGAAGGAGCAACCGCCCTCGGAATCTCTCAGGCAACAGGACCGTAGGGGTAGGGGACTCTGGAAAGTAGGTGAACCGCCCTGTGGGCGTTTCAACTCACCGACGGGGAAAGCTGGCTCCACTTATTGCCGGCCAAACTCTCAGGTATATCGACAGAGGAGGGCATCGATCATGGTGAAAACCGTGGTAGGTGGCGACTCCGTTGTTTTGATAGAGTGTGAGAGTTTTCTGTGCCTTATACCGCTGCTGCTGAAGTCCCTCTAACAACGCCCCTTGATGCGCTCCATCGCACCCTGGGTGGAAAAATGGTGCCCTTTGCTGGTTACAGCATGCCGGTTCAGTTTCCACTCGGCGTCCTTAAAGAACACCTCCACACACGCAAGGCGGCGGGTCTGTTCGATGTCTCTCACATGGGGCAGGCGGACCTGGTTGGCGACAATATTGCTGTGGCTATGGAAGAGTTGGTGCCGGGAGAATTGCTGGCGCTTAAGCCGGGACGCATCCGCTACACCCAATTGCTGAATGAGAACGGGGGCATTGTCGATGACCTCATGGTCGCGCGTCCGGTTAACGGTGCGTCGGACCGGCTTCACTTGGTCGTCAACGCAGCGCGCAAAGACAAAGACTACGCTCTCATAAAATCCATACTCAACGGCCGCATGATCCTTGAACGAAAAGATACACACGCGCTGCTTGCCCTTCAGGGGCCTAAAGCTGCGGGTGTCTTGGCGACGTTTGATTCAGGCTGTACGGAAATGCCATTCATGTCATTCCGTCCCGTCATGTTGTCTGGTGCCGACAGTGTTGTCTCCCGCTGTGGATACACTGGTGAAGACGGATTCGAAATCTCGATTCCCACGGCGTCGGCTGCGGCGTTTGCTCAAGAACTTATTGATCATCCCGATGTAGAGCCCATTGGCCTCGGTGCAAGGGATTCTCTCCGTCTTGAATCCGGTCTATGTCTCTATGGTCATGATCTGGATGAGGACACGTCACCCATCGAAGCGGACCTAACGTGGTCAATCGGCAAACGCCGCCGCGCGGAAGGTGGTTTTCCAGGGGACGAGAGAATTCTGCGGGAGCTTAATGAAGGGCCGCCACGTCAGCGTGTCGGCCTTAAACCTATAGGCCGCGCGCCTGCACGTGAAGGTACAATTATCGAAACACCAGAGGGTGAAGCGGTTGGCGCAGTCACGTCCGGTGGTTTCGGGCCATCCGTAGGGGGGCCGGTCGCTATGGGTTATGTAGCGAAGACGTATGCCGCATCGGGAACCTGTCTTCATCTCATCGTACGTGGCAAGGCCATGGAAGCCGAAGTCGTCGCCATGCCGTTT
>TARA_B110000438_G_scaffold274429_1_pt1 | contig 10562 bp, 7 predicted proteins | sample TARA_B110000438 | Tara Oceans TARA_B110000438 (sample SAMEA4398413) | marine metagenome | biome: Polar Biome; feature: [MES] marine water layer (ENVO:01000295) within the mesopelagic zone...; material: water (ENVO:00002006), including particulate matter (ENVO:01000060) such as......
AATAAAAAATAGGGGAATGGTCTACTCAGAGAGCAAATCATTCCCCTAACAACAAGGGGATTCTTTAAAGAAGGAAATAACATAAAAAATGTTCTTCTTTTATATAATAAGGAGGAGAATTTCTTATGAATAAATGTACTAGAAAAAATGATAATAAATGATTAACTTCAAGTTGAAAACTATTAATATTTGCTTCTGAAGAAATTTATAATCATACGCTCATAAGTGTGGAAAATATTACAAGTTTTTTTTATTAGACAAAATATTAATTATATTATTGAATGAGAAAGTTGGTTTTTTCTTGCATATAAACTGAGGGGAGGTATTGCTTAGGGTCAAGTATAGTGTTTTCGTAAGTATCGCGAACAAGCTTTAGATTGTTAGTAATCCATAGAGTTGAAAAGTGCGGGGGAAATTTTGCAAAGTGTTTTATTTGCCCGATCATGACCCGAGTGTCTCGATACCAAGAAATATTTTTTTTCGCCTTAAATAATTTATTAGCTTTTAAAAGGATTTTGATTGCGCCTTCTGAATCGCTACTTCCAAATAGCGATAAACCAAGCCCTACATGGCTCAAACCTTCTGTAGGTTTTAGAATGATGGTTTTTTTATAGGCTTTGATAGCATCGGGGAAATTATTTAATGCACTTAAAGAATTGGCAAAACTAAAATGAGCATCAAAATTATCAGGGTATGATCTTGTGGTTATCTTTAATATGTCAATTGATTTTTGGAATTGTTTAAGTTTTAAATAGGTGGTGCCTAGTTTTATATGAGCATAAATTGAAAAATCAAGACGGCTATCTACTTTTCTGAGCTTTTCCCATGATTTTGTGGCTTCTTCCAAAAAACCATCACCTTCTAGGGTATGCGCTTTTTTAAATAACTCTTCAGGACTTATTGCAAATACCTCGGTTGTTGCTAAGAAATTCAAGAAAAATAAAAAAAATAATTTTAAGAAAAACATGGCTAAGAATGGACTATAAGGCGAAAGTTGGTTCGTCGGGTATAGCTGAAATAGATGTTTCTTGTAGAAAAATTTCTTTTGTATTAACTAATTGTTCTAGAGCCAGTTTAAGGGTGCGCAAAAAGTGCGCCTTATTTTCTATTATATAGCGGACATCTTTTGGCCTCATATAAAAAATATTTGAAGCTGTTCCTTCTCGAGTGTCTAAGACAGCTCGCTGCACTTCCATCTTAAAATGTGAAAATACACCTGCCAGAATCATAAATGTTCCGTGTAGGTCGTGTGTTTCCACTTTAATTGACCGCCCGATTAGTTTAACTTTTAGTTTTATTTCTTTCGCTTTGGCTTTTTCTTGGGAAATGGGGAATGACTGATTTTTGAAAATTTGGGACAGAGGCTCCTGGTCAACGTATACACGTTTTAGGTCACCCTTAATCTGATTCTGGAGAGCGAAAATATCAGAATAATCAATGGGGGCGCCTGTAGAGTTGACAACTTTAAACACATCAAAAACGTGGTCGCGTAGAGTGTGGATATTAGCTTCTACAATATTAAGTTTATTAAAGGCGAGGACTGCCGAAAAACTATAGAGCAAGTTTGGGCGATCTTTTGAGCAAATAATCAATTCTGAATTTTTTGCTGGCTTGAAGAGGAGTTCACAGGCAAACGCTTCATTGGAGCGGCAGAATTCACTATAAATTTCTAGATGAGACTGCATGTCCCTAGGGAGTCGAACCATTTTAAGAAAATCGGCCTTAATTGGACCTGGAACAGCTTGTCGTTTTTTATGATACAGGGTGTGTTGATAAAATATTTTCAACTGCTCAATTTGGGAAAGTGACATCTTCATTTTAGTGCCTCCCCGGTCAGAGTAAGTGAGAAGCAAAAGCATTTTTAGGCGCTCGATATCATTATTAACTAGGTCCCAAATCATATCGTAGGTTTCATCTTCTTCTGGATCGAGAAGAAGGAGATCATGCATCATCAAATGCTTTTCAACTAAAAATGAAACATCCTTTACACGCCTACTATCTTTAGCGTAGCCAAGGTTTTCCAAAATTGCAGGTACAAGTTGGGCACCTAGGATTTCTTCATTTTGACCGGGGGAACGAATTCCTTTACCAATGTCGTGAAGAAGTACAGAAAGTTTGAGAGTTGTTTTATCTCGAATTGAATGATAAAGGCTTCTCAAAAACGGGTCAGTATTTTCGTCTACATCTAGATCATTTAAAATATCTAAGGCAGAGAGTACATGTATGTCAGTTGGGAAATGATGAACATAGATATCTTGCAAAAGCCCACATATGTTTTTAAATTCTGGAATATAGAAATTCGCTAGAAGCCCAAACTCATGTAAAAGTCGAAGGGATTTTGAAAAATATTTCCCATTAATAATTCGTTTGAAGCATAGTTTGACTTCCTTCTGAGAATCTTTGTTTATGAAAATCGGGCACATTTGATCTACATGATCTTCGATGGATCGAACAATAGGGTAAGATAAATAATAATTTTTCTCTGATATCCATGCGAATATTTTAAAAATCCTGATGGGGTTTTGGGAGAAAAGTAAGGAAGGGTCATTGTCTAGAATGATTTGGTTTTGTGAGTTTAAGGCAAAATTTTTGGAAAGATTTTTTACCTTTCGAGTGTCTTGTTTTAGACTTTCCCAGAAAATATTACGACTATATTTTTTTAGAGGGTAAGCAGCTTCGTAAAAATATTTATGAAAAAACTCTTTAACTGTATATCCCATCGACTGTGCTATTTTACCTCTCACTTCATAGCTCATCATATCTCGATATGATCCTTTTTGATGGAAATGTAGAAAAAATCTAACTTTGGATAAGAATGCAAAAGAAGATTGAATATTTTTAAAGGCAGGTGAGCTTATGAGGTCGTTTTTTAATAGTTCATCAAGAAGTTCAAACTGATTTGTATTTTTTAGGTCATATTGGAGTCTAGCTAAAACAAGAGCCCAGTAAAGTCTACTTAGTTCTTCTTTAACGTTGGGCTCTTGTTGAAAGACGGTATTTGACACGTCATAATAATTTTTATGTTCTTGGCAGTAGCTAATTAGATTATCTTTTTTCAGGGTAGAAATTTTTTTTACTATATTTAAGGTCTGTGAATATGTTTCAGAGTCTCCGGCTACAAGTCTTCCTTCGAGAAGAGAGCATAAATCAGCAATCCTGCCCCCATTGAGTTCTCGTTCTAATGAGTTTAAACTTGTGTAACTAGTATTAGTCGAAGTCTGAAAAATATTTTGATGAACAAAAAGATACTCTAGGTGCTTAACAATTTGTTTTGTATCTTCTGTTTGATCATTGCTGGAAATGATTTGGACATCTATATTTGACTGGAGATAAATTTCTTCTCTACCGTATCCACCGCGAGCTATGATTGCAATTGGTATGTCTTTTTTGTGTAATTGTTTTTGCAACGTGAGATTGTGAAGCCATATGGAAGAATCAAATGCAGCTTGTAAAATGGTATCGACTAAAGTGCTAATCTTTAATAATAAAAGATGACTGTCACTTGTAGTAGTGAGATTTTTCTCAATACGTTGGACTTCGGTATTAATTATTGGGCCAACACAATTTTTGAAACTAAGATAAAACTCCTGCGGATTGGTTGTCTTAAGTGAAGAAAATTTTTCAGGTCTGACCTGTTTTGTAACTTGGTCGAAAAGTTCCTGGCGGTACTTTTCTTTGATAACCCTGTTGGACTGATGAAAGTCACCCATGGGACAATAGCATGGCCACCGGTTGAGTAAAGTGAATTATTTAGCCCCCCAAAATTCAACTCAAGGGTAATTTTAACCAGAATATACTCTTTTTTGTTATTTTTCAATCTATCACCTAAAACAAATAGAACTTTATAAAGTTGATAGGTCACTTACCTTTGGCATTGATCCATCAACTTTATAAACGATTCAAGATTCTTCAATAGGATTAGAATTTTTTCTAGTTTGAGAGACTCGGTAAATTTAAGTCCCTATTAAAAAAAGATGTAAAAATAATTATCATAAGATAAATTCTGTAAGAGATGGAGGTCCGATCCATAGGAGTAACTAAATTTCTTTAATCTTTGCCGTATCATAGATATACCATAACTAGCAGTTGGGACTCCTGCTTTACCCCAGTGGTAAAACTTATAAGAAGAAAGTCTTACGAGTGGTAGTTTAAGAAATATGAGTATCAACTAACAAAGAAAAAGATTAAGGTTGTCCCCTAAAGTAAGATACTCCGCAGACATGAGAAACTCTTTGCTGTTGGTTCTCATGATTCTTTATAAGGAGAATGAATTTATTTTGTTGAGCCTAGTTACTTCAATTTAAAGACAAATTTGTCCAAGAACGAGATTTTCGGAAGTGGGCTTTTACCCCATTTATTAAGCCGTTTATTGATAACTTGTCGCTACAGTCGGGAATTAATTTTGTAATCTAGAGCCTTAATAGTTTGCGTCTGAAGAGCCAACGAATAATTTCTATTATCATGGCTCTCTGAAGGAAAAGGTCATAGAGCTAAATACCTAATAAATATTAGGAAATCATAATAAAGGTTTGTCACCAGGATGAAGATCAATATTTATTAAGGTTTATGTGTACATATTTTTGTTAGTATGTCGTATAATTGCGATTTAAAAGGTTTAGTTAATCATATTAAATCAAGAGCAATAGCATGCCACGTATTGGAGACCTACCAAATGGAAGTTAGGATAGATAAAGATATTTTCCTCGATGGAGTGCAAAAAATTCAAGGAATTGCAGAAGCTAAGGGTGCTATGCCCATACTTTCTCACTTCTTGCTTGTAGCAGAAAAAGATCGAATTGGTATTCAGGCTACGGACTTAGAAATTGGGTCCAAAGGATATTACCCTGCCAATGTTATCACTCCAGGCGAAATAACCCTAAGTGCTAAAAAAATATTTGATATTTTACGTGAGCTACCGAGAGAGGAAGTTCACCTAATAAAGGAAGATAATCATTGGGTCAGACTTAAGTGTGGTAAATCAAAATTTCGTTTACCAGGGATGCCCTCAGAAGACTTTCCTCCTCTTCCGGAATTTAGCCAAGATAGCCTAATGGAATTGAGCGGCAAGCTACTTAAACAGATGATTAGAAAAACTTTTTTTGCACAGTCACCTGATGAAACACGACAGGTTCTAAATGGTCTATTGCTCGAACAAGATAATGGAAAAGTTAAAATGGTTGGAACTGATGGGCATCGATTAGCAGTAGTTAAACGAGACCTTGGCGGCAGTTCAAAAGGCGAAAAAGGTAGTTACCTTATTCCTAAAAAGACTTTAGCTGAGTTGGTGAAACTCGTTGAGGATGAAGAGGCTATTTTTTCTTTTTCGGCAAAAAATAATCATTTTGCCTTTATTCAGGGCGATCAAGTTATTGTTTCCAGAAAGATTGATGGTAAGTTCCCAAACTATCTGCAAGTTATTCCTTCTGATAATAAACTACAAGTACAGATTAACCGTGGCATGTTTCAACAAGCTTTAAAGCGCGTTTCGTTGCTGGCTGATGAAAAATCAAAAATGGTTCGCTTTGATATAAAGGCAGGGAGTATTGTCTTGACTTCAGACACAACAGAGCTTGGCGAGGCTCGGGAGGAAGTAGCTACTTCTTATTCTGGAGAGGCGGTTTCAGTTGGACTTAATGCAAAATATGTTCTTGATGTTCTAAACGTGATGGATGACGAGGAAATTATTCTTAATCTGAAAGACGACAAGTCCTCATGTCTCATCACCTCGAACGGTGATAAAGACTATCAAAGTATCGTCATGCCTATGCGTCTATGAATGGGGTTTTATAGGTCAAAAAACTTGTCTAGAGTTTTATCACTCCGCGGCATTTTTCCTGTAACTCCTTCCCATATTTCCTTCGTTTCCATGCATACGTAAACATCTAAATCGGTAGAGATATTTTTTAAGAACTGACGAAGGTTTTTGTAAGCTTCGTTCCTTAGCGATCGGAGATAACGATGTTTCCCATCCTTGCTAGCAATATGCTCTCCTGTAAATAAACGAGTATTTTTATGACGTTCATTAATAATTTTTTTAAGAGATTTTCGAAAGCGAAAACTGCCAAGGCTTATCCATTCTATTTGCGATGGTGATAGAACCTCGAATATTTGCTCAATCATTCCATGGTATTCTCTTTCCCAACCTTGAAAAATTATAATTGGATCGAGGTGTATTCCAATTTTATACCCCTTGATTGCGCAGAGCCGAGCAGCTTCCAATCGTTGTTGTAAACTTGGTGTTCCTTTTTCTTCTTGAGCAACAATTATTTGTGGATTTAACGACCAGGAAACTATTACATTATCTGTACAGCTCTGATTTAGGAGATTTTTTACACAATTGGATTTTGTCTTGAGTTCAAGAACTGCATTTCTTTGCTTGTTAAAAAATGGGATCAATTGTTGAGAGTATGGAATAATTTCATCTAAAGCTAGGCTGTCAGCTAGCTCTCCGGTACCAACGCGAAATGTCCGGTCAGGATAAGCTGTGAACGTTTGATCAAGTTCTTCTAGTAGATCTTCTACATTGACGTAAGCTACAAGGAGTGGATTGTTGTGTAGAAAGTCTTGTAAAAAACAATAAGAACAATCATATATACAATTTTTAAAAAGATTGACCACATAATAATTACAGCAAACCATTCCTGGACTAATTCCGGGACATTTCTTTAAAAATGAACCTTTAAATCGAGTTAGGATTAAATTTCTTTTTCCGGCACCAAAAACATCACTTGAAGTTTTCTGGAGTTTTTGAATTACTTCATCAATGGTAATGTTATATTCGACGGGCGTATTTGGAAATTTAAGAAGAGTTTTCAGAGTCATCGGGTGGTCGACGACGGATTTATCGATAAAAATAGTTTCAGGAGAAAAAACCATTCCTTTATCTTTAGTAAGAGAAGCGGAATGCATGCGAATAGTTGATTTTATTTAAAAATGATAACAATATGTTGTTTTTTTAAGCTGGGAAAGCAACAAAATCATTAATTTAATATAATTGAAGTTTTGATAGTGCCAACATGAATAACCTAAATATCTTATAAACGCAAGCTAGTAGAGCATTTCTCCAAACCTTGTAGTCATCCAATATTTTAATCAGAATTTGATTGATATAAAAAAATAATAACTAACTTTGAATTTCTGTATCCAATGCGTGTTAAGTCATCATTTGTTTTTAAAAATAACGTAAAAAATATTAAAAGGTCCTTCTCATTGCGGATGTTATTCAATCTGCTTTTTTTGATTTCTCTGGGGTTTAATGCCTATTTTTTTATTTCTAAAGATGAGTTGAGTTCTATAGCTAAGGGATATGATCTTAGGTTGAAAGAGAAACAATTTGCTGAGGGGACTAGGATTGAATTAAATCCTGTTACGTCAAAAAATGAATATTTGGAGTCTGAACTAAAGACCAATATTCATGAAGAAGAGTCGATTCGAGATTTCAATTCAATGGAAGGCCCTTCTTCCCAAACAAAACAAGTTTTATTAGATTTGCCGGCACAATCAAATGGATCTAGTACTCATGCCCTAAAGATAGTAGTAAAAAATTCTCTTAATTATACAGTTTGTCAGGAAGTTGTAATAGGAAGTGAATGTGATGTGCTTGCTGCACATATAGCAAGATTGTTGAATTGGAATTTAGATGTGAATAGCGAAATACGAAATGGGGATGACCTGAATATTGTTTATGAACGATTAAATAGTCAAAGTAAGTTTAAAGTATTACAATTAATTTATAAAAGCAATTACAAGAAAAATACGCTGGAGGCTAATTTTTACAAGGAGTCGTGGATGAAATATGGTGGGTATTTCGATCGTAATGGTAAAGAAATTACCAAACGAATTGTAAAAAAACAGTCACCAATCGATGCCTATATAGAAATAGTTTCTCTACCGGGAGACTTTCGAAAAGGACCAAGAGATCATTCTGGAACGGATTTCAAGGCAGATGTCGGAACACTAGTCCGGTCAACATTTGATGGCCGAGTTAGTCGTGTTAATTGGAATAGAAGAGTTAATGGATATTGCATTGAGATAGACCACCCCAATCAAAAAATTAAAACTCTCTATCTTCATTTGAGCCGGGTTAACGTGAAACGAGGACAGTACTTAAAGCAAGGCGAAAGTATCGGGGAGTCTGGAAATACAGGGCGTAGTTTTGCCCCTCATCTTCACTATGAGGTGCGTAGCCGAAGTAACAAAAGTATTTTTTATAATCCATTTGACTTTAAGTACCATAAGATATATCAGCGAAAGGTATCTAATCAGGAAAGTAGTGAATTTAAGAAAACAATAAGAGCTTATGACACATTATATGAGCATAATAAGAGTAAAAATATTGATAGAGATATTCAAGCTGGTTAATTAGCAAATATATTAAATATTTTGCTGTTGGGAGACGAGTGCGCCCATGCCTCGCGTGAAAAAAAAAAAACTCAAAAAAAATATTCAAACCGTAGTCAAAATTAATTTTTTTAAATTATTTTTTGATTTTTTGATCATTTTTCTGATATTTACAATAGCTCCTGTTTTGGTTTATCGGTTAATTGACCCCCCCACAACCCCCCTGCTATGGATTCGTTGGGTTGAGTCGGACTATTACAAATCATATCCCACTTATTTGAAACATTGGGTTCCCTTGAATCAAATTTCACCTAACCTTGTTCGTGCCGTTATAGCATCAGAAGATCAAAAATTTTTTCAACATAGTGGGTTTGATTGGAAAGCAGTTAAAGCCGCTATAAAGATTAATCTAGAAACTGATAAAACGGTAGGAGCTAGTACCATTTCGATGCAGACAGCACGTAATGTATTCCTATGGCAAAATCGTAGTTGGCTTCGGAAATTTCTTGAGGCGTGGTTTACTTTTTTAATCGAAAGTTTATGGACTAAGGAACGTATTTTAGAAGTTTATTTAAATGTTATAGAATGGGGGAATGGAATATTTGGGTGTGAACAAGCCGCGCTTAAATATTTTAAACATTCATCCGAGGACCTTTCTCCTGTTGAGTCGGCCTTGATGGCATCAGTTTTGCCTAGTCCGCGAGTTTGGTCAGTTTTGAATCCGCAACCGCATGTGTTAGATCGGCAGTCAAAAATACTTGGGTTAATGAGTCAGAATAATATTTCTGCTAAGTACTAAAATATTACGCATGTTTTTCACAAGACCAAAAGAGTTTCTGGACAACTAAAAAAAAATGATACGTATTAAGATTTCAAAAACATTGGAGCAAAAAATTAGACGGGGTTATCCTTGGGTATTTCATTATCAAGTTCAAAACGTAAATATAAAAGGAAAGGCGGGTGACCTGGCTGTTGTGTATGACAGTAAAAACGAATTTCTCGCCATAGGTTTGTACGACCCAGAGTCTGAAATTCGTTTGAGAATTTTGAAAACTTCTAACCCCGTCGACATAGGCAATGCTTTTTTTGAAGAAAGATTCAACAAGGCTCTGGTGTTACGAGACAATCTATTTAGTGAGGGGACAACAGGGTATCGTGTCATTAATGGCGAGGGTGATGGCTTCCCAGGGTTAGTACTAGATCGTTATGAAAATACAGCGGTCGTGAAGTTATACACGTCTGCATGGTTGCCCTATCTGAATATACTAATTGAGCTAATTAAAAAAAAAATTGCAGTAAAACGGTGTGTCTTAAGAAGGAGTCGAAAAGTTGCAGCTATATTAGAAACTTCAAAAATATACAGCGAGGGGCATCTCCTGTTTGGTAATAATGTAGACAGACCGATTAGGTTCAAAGAAAATGGAATTGATTTTGAGGCGGATGTGATTTTTGGTCAAAAAACAGGTTTTTATTTGGACCAACGAGATAATAGACAAGCAGTTCGTTTGTTATCGAAGAGAAAGTCAGTATTAAATGTATTTAGTTATACAGGAGCATTTTCAGTTTATGCCTTTGCTGGAGGTGCCAGTTCAGTTTTAGAAGTGGACTCAAATTCTATTGCGTTGGAAGCATCAAAGAAAAATTTAAGATTACATTTTGCAAGTCGTGATTTCTCAGGGGCAGAGTTTTCCCAAATGAAAGCAGATGGATTCGATGCGTTATCAGCATTAGAATCAGATAATCAAAAGTATGATATGGTTATTCTCGATCCACCAGCGTTTGCGAAAAGAAAAAAACAAAAAAATACGGCTCTAAATGCTTATATGAAATTAGCTAAGGCTGGTGCAAAGGTTACCAAAAAGGGCGGACTTCTTTTTGCTGCATCTTGTTCGGTTCATGTTAGTCCAGCTAGTTTTTTTAAAAACGTATTTTTAGGAATTAAATCAGCTGGACATAGGTTTGAAGAAATAAGTCGTACAAGCCACGCCAAAGACCATCCATTTATGTCTAGCGAAGGGCAATACCTAAAGGGCGTGTTCTGTAGAATAATATAGGAACTCCCAGCTCTTGATTGGTGATAATCGACCTGATTTATATGATGGTAGTGGAAGAGGGAGATTAGAGTGTAAATGTTTATGGGCGCTGAAACGAGTCTGTAAACTAAAAAAGAATTAGTTGCTAAATTATCTTTTCTTAGCTTTTTTCTTTACTGCCTTTTTCTT
>TARA_B110000438_G_scaffold286782_1_pt1 | contig 10561 bp, 10 predicted proteins | sample TARA_B110000438 | Tara Oceans TARA_B110000438 (sample SAMEA4398413) | marine metagenome | biome: Polar Biome; feature: [MES] marine water layer (ENVO:01000295) within the mesopelagic zone...; material: water (ENVO:00002006), including particulate matter (ENVO:01000060) such...
GGTTCAGACGACATCGGAGATATCTCTTGGAACATGCCCACAGTAACTATGCGATTCCCGGCCAACATGCCTGGAGGTCCAGGACATAACTGGGCTAATGGAATCGCTATGGCCACTCCCGTCGCTCACAAGGGAAGCCTTGCTGGAGCTAAAGCTCAGGCACTCACGTTACTCGATCTGTTCCTGGACGGAAAAACCGTCGACGCAGCCTGGGACTACTTCAATGACGTTCAAACTCCAGAACAGGAGTACATCCCATTTATTACTCCAGATGATAAGCCTGCGATTTTCCTGAATGAGAAAATCATGCAAGAGTGGAGACCACAAATGAGACCTTACTATTACGATGCTAGTAAGTTTGATACCTACCTCGAGCAACTCGGTATCGATTACCCAACTGTGAAAAGCAGACCTGTCACAGAAGATAAACGCTAGAACGATCTGTGAGAGTCTGGGATCTCGTTGTGACCGGTCCCAGGCTCTCTATCACAGAATTCTGTCCTTGTGGATTAAACTTTTCTCACGACTATTGACCCGTATCGTTCTTTCCCCACTTCACTACAGTCTATTCTAGTAAGGACTTCATCTACCAATTCAATCATACGCAAGCTATTCCCACAAATAATGGTCAACGGGCATTCTTCTTGATAGCGATAAACAAAATTTTCAACTATTAGGTCAACCTCATGATGTCTAACACCATGCAGGTCTAGAAAGATACCAGGCTGATTTTTCTTCCGTGTTATCCTCAAATCTTCAGACATTGCGAGGTCAACCTTTTTTGCTCAATTCGTTAATCGGATCTTTCTTCCACAGATGATGGTCCTATTGCTAACACCTTTCTCAACCAACGACGACGCACCTTCGGAATCTCAGCCCTCAGTCTGTCCTTCTGGACTAACCCCCGACCCAAAACATGGTTCTTCCATTTCAGAGGGATAAAGCCAGACTCGCTGGCCGGCACCGAGATACTGTCCTGACTTAGAATTCGATCCCATTCCTCATCAGTGAGATTATAAGCAATCGACGAAATGTACGTTTCCAGAAATCGTAAAATATCATTGGTAGGCCTCATTTCGTCACGAAACACTGGTGACATTGCCCTTAAGCCGACAGAGAGGACTCTACAATTTTCACTTCTAAACCAAGTATTATTAGGCCATTCGTCACAACCATGTATCCAGAGATCTTTGCCTCTCAACAACCAGTTGAAATCACAATCCAAGATAATTTGATCATCTACATATCTCTTCATTCTCTCAATACCGCTTTTGGTTACTTCAATAGCATCATCTAAGACTTTCTTCCCTCCAGGGAACATGACAGATGAAGTTTCCCAGCCAAAATCTTCAGACTCAGACGCTTGCACCGCATCGCGCCTACGCAAACGGGCCATGAAAAATCCACCCGAATTCAGATGGTAAGGATAAATCCTACAAGCTTTTTCTAAACTTGGATCAAAAAGTTTCTCTTCAAATGAAGTCAAACCAGAATCATGTGGAATTTGTAGGTCGATTTCTTCCAAATACACTGGCTCATCTTTCAAAACAGCATCGATGACTCCTTCATTCTCTTCGGGAGCAAAAGTACAAGTCGAATAAACCACAATTCCCCCAGGACGCGTAAGAGCGATTGCTTTTCTCAGCAAGGCCTCCTGACGTCTAGGAACTGAATTTCGAAATTTTACCGACTCCTTTATTCGGCGATTACTTTTGCGTCGAAGAGTGCCTTCCGCAGAGCACGGAGCATCCACTAAAACCCTGTCAAAAAGAGCTGTATCGGGAAGTCTCAATCCGTCCCCAGAAACCACCATCACATTAGTATGGACCAAGCGATACAGGTTGCCTAACAACGCTTGCAGCCTACCTTCATTTCGATCGACTGCAACCAAGCAGCCGCGGTCCTGCATCAAATCTGCAATCTGAGAAGTCTTTCCACCTGGAGCAGCACAAAGATCTAAAATGTGCTCTCCCGGATTGGGCTGCAAAGCGAGTGCTGCCAATCCTGTAGATACCTGCTGGACATAGAAAAGACCTAACCAATGTTCTATCGTATCTGCCACATTGAATGGTCCATCAAGTACCCTGATAAAACTAGGAACCCCCTCTATTTCTTCAACCACAAACCCCTGGTCTACTAGTCGGACTATCAAATCCGGAGAGGCGATCCTACCTGTTCTAACTCTTATAGTGGTGGGATCCCTAGATTGGATTGACTCCTGAAAAGCATTCCAGTCAGGTATCACCTCGCGATAGCGCTCGAATAACATTTCTGCCAACAACTAATGCTTTCTGGATGGAAGAAACTGTGGCTTGGACCTGCCACGATTTCGTCGAATGCGATAAACCATCAAACCTGTAATCAACAAAACTGCCAATGTAGGCCAATATGTATCTGCTTTTACCTGCCAATAGAAATGCGCTACTCCCAGTATCGTCGCCAGATAAGCCAAGCTGTGAAGTTTCTTCCAACGCTTACCCAACCGACGAATCCATCCCTTAGTGGAGGTGATCGCCAATGGAATCAAGAGTACCCATGCTGTGAAGCCAATAGTGATGTACGGCCTCTCGAACACATCTTCTATGATGAACTCAAAATCTAAGGTCTGGTCCAACACAGCGTAGGTTAAAAAGTGCATTGTTAGATAGAAAAATCCAAATAAACCTAAAGGACGACGAATCTTGATTACCTCATTCCACCCTGTCATTCTCCTCAAAGGGCTTACCGACAGTGTTGCCAACAGGAAAACAAGAGAAACATCGCCCAAGCGATGCAAGACCTCTTCTATTGGATTCGCACCTAGCTGATCAGTAAGCAATCTCCACACTAACCAGACGGACGGAGATACTCCGGCAAACCAAGTGAAGCCCCTAAAAAGGATCAAACGCAATCTTTTCTTTGATTGCAATTCAAAGGTCGAGTCAGTCACCAACTAATCAGTAATGAATTCGAAGATCCATACCCGAGTACAGACTTGCGACTTCGTCAGCGTATCCATTGAACATTAGAGTTGGCCTTCTTCGAAATTCTCCTATACGTCTCTCACGAGCCTGACTCCAACGAGGGTGCGACACGTCAGGATTAACGTTTGCGTAGAACCCATACTCTTGAGAAGCAGAACGTTTCCAGGTATTTGTGGGCATTTTCTCTAAGAACCGCATACTAACGATCGACTTGATTCCTTTGAATCCATATTTCCAGGGTACTATCAATCTAATCGGAGCCCCATTCTGATTGGGAAGAGTCGTACCATATACCCCTGTTACAAGCATAGCCAGGGGATGTCGAGCTTCGTCCAAACGCAGACCCTCGATATAAGGCCACTGCAGTACGCTATATCTTTGCCCAGGCATTTGCTCAACATCATTGAGAGTCTGAAACTCCACAAAACGTGCACTTCCAGAAGGTTTGGCCTTATCGATTACATCCTTCAAGGAAAACCCTTGCCAGGGAATCACCATTGACCAGGCCTCAACACACCGCATTCGGTAAACCCTGTCTTCTACCTTTCCAGGCTTAATGAAATCTTCCAGGTCATATGTGCCCGGGTTATCGCAGAGACCACCTACTTCAATAGCCCAAGGCCGAGGCTTCAAGCTATGAGAGTTCCTAGCGGGATCAGACTTTCCCGTTCCAAATTCATAAAAATTATTATATGAAGTGACATCACCAAACGGAGTCAATTCCTCATCGAGTTCAGAACGCACCCTGCTCCAGTCCTTCTGAGAATGTCTACGCTCTCCCAACCCCCCAAAGTCGAAACCCTCCAATCCCATAGAAGCACCTACCCCAATAGCTGCGCTCTTGCCAATGAATTCGCGACGATTCACGTACACATTCTCAGGAGTTATCTCAGACGACGGAATATTTTTGGACTTACCGATCAGCATGTTAGCCTCCAGAAAGTATTTTGCTCAACTGGTAAAAGATAACCCTTATGTCTGTGAATTTCACTGCTGAGATTACAGCAACTCTTTCACCGATCGTCTCTCAATGAGAATCTTGTTATACGTCCGTCTGGCCCAACTAACCATCCAGCTTGAGGTGAAGCAAAACCGACAGCCCAATAAGTCTCTCTGGTAACTGGGATCCAGGTGTTGCCTCCATCAAGTGAAACGTCGCCACCATCTGGTCCGACTGCAAAAACAGTCTGAGTCGGCATCCCGGGAACCCTGGAAGAACCATATATCGGACCTAACATTTCAGGTGTTCCTGCCAGGTCCCATGTTTTTCCGTAATCCAAGGACCGGGCCACGTTATCTGTCCGCAGTGTGTCATTGCCAATGAGTCCACCCATTGCGAGCATCTCTCCTTGGTTCAACACAGCAATTGTTGTCAAGCCAGCCAAGGATCCTCCAACAACTGGGGTCACTGCAGCCTGCCAGGTCTGTCCTCGATCCTCAGTATATAAGACCCTAGCATCTTCACCATTCCCTGTAGCCACCCAACCTCTAGAATCACCTTCAGTGGCTGCACAAGTTCCACTAGCCGCAAAGCCGCCTTCGCCAACCTGAGCCTTGGGTAGAGAAGAAGTGCCTATACGAATCCATGATTCACCACCGTCTTCAGTCCTTAGTATGAAAAGCTCCTCCTCAACAGCATCTCCGTAAGCAATTCCTACATTCTCATCCCAAAATGCCATGCAATCCAAAAAACCTTCGGGATAATCCATATTGAATTGCAGCCTCCACGAGCTTCCACCATCATCAGTCCTATATATCTTGGACAAACTTCCAGTTCCTGAACTTAAGAGATAGGCTGTTCGTGCATTAAAAGCTTCGACGTCTCGAAACTCTAGCGTCTCTCCTCCAGTCAAGGTACGAGACATCCAATTCAATCCACCATCAAGGGTCAACATGTATGTTCCTTCATGTCCACTGACCCAGACTGTGTTTTCATCAACAACGCTTACAGCCTGTAAGAGTGCTTGAGTCTGACTGTCTTGTTTTTCAGAAGTAACGCGTACCCGAGGAGAATCGGGCATAAAGCCCCTAGGATCTTCCCGAGAACACCCAAGGAAACTGGACAAAAACATAAAGTTACATACCCAAAATCGAAATTTGAAACTCACTGGCTACTCCCCAAATAAATTGACACTAGGTTTTCAACTGTTTAAAAAATGAACTTAGGTTCGTTCACCATTAGTTGTATCTTTAGTTCTATCAATACTGTTTAACAAGAGAAAACCTTAGACGAGCCATGTTGATGAACCAGCTTCGAACTTTATTATACATACTTCCAACAGCACTAATGTTGTCGGGGTGTTCCCAAGAAAACAGGACCGACAAACCGACTAATATCATCATATTTATCGCTGACGGAGCTGGGCTGGAGCAGTGGACCTTAGCCCATTTTGCTAATGAGAACTTGGCAGTTCGTCAGATGCCCGTTACGGGCTTAGTGGATACTCGGGGGTCAAATCACGAAGTCAGCGCCAGTGCCCCTACAGCAACCGCAATTGCTACTGGAGTCCGTAGCGTGATAGGAGCAATTGGAGTTGGTCCAGATAGCCTTCCACTAGAATCGGTTCTAGAAGTAGCCCACCGACAAGGTTGGGGAACGGGGCTTATCACTACCACAACTATTACAGACGCAACACCAGCCTCATTTGCTACACATGTCCCTAGTAGAACACAGAGACTGGAAATCTTTAAGCAAATGATCAATTTACCTGTTCATGTCCTACTGGGGGGTGGATCAAGAATGATGCAGGTAATAGAAGCACAAGATTCACTTGGATTGGAATCCATCATTCGAGATCGCTACAACTATGTAGAAACTCCAACGGACCTTAAACTTCATTCTCAAGACTCAACAACCAGTAACATTCTGGGACTATTCTCTCCTGGAGAAATGGCCATGGCTATGCGAGGACGGTCACCAAGTTTAACTGAAATGACAAAAGCTGGGATTGATATTCTTCAGCGTTATCCGAAAGGCTTTTTTCTTCTCGTAGAAAATGAAGGGTCTGATACCTATGCTCATCGAAATCTTGGCCGTGAGGTGTTGACCGCTGAGATGCTAGAGTTCGATGAAGCTGTTGCAGTCGGACTCTCTTTTTACCAACAGCATCCCGAAACCCTAATCGTGGTTACTTCAGACCATGAAACCGGAGGAATCACTCTAAGGGGTGATGAAGACAGAAATATAATTCTAGAATACGCCACTACAAGTCATACAGCAGCTCTAGTCCCCCTCTTCGCCATTGGACCTGGAGCAGAGAAATTGAGTGGCATTCAGAGGAATGATGAAGTAGGAAGAATTCTGCTAGATCTGGTCGACAAGTCTTCAAACTAACAAACCTACTCCATTGTTGCCTCCCAAAAACTAGCTTGAAGACCAATAGTCAAGACACTGCAAGGACATTCCACAGAGGTTTCCAGTGGAACTTGGACCTTGCGGAACCCCCCCCTTTGGGTGGAAGTTGTGAGAAACCAAATTCTAGGTTGTTAGTGAACTACCGGAGAGAATCACTATGGGAAAACTCACCAGAAGAGCTATGCTGGGAACATCTGGCGGAATCATCGCTGGAGGACTACTCAAAACACGTGCCGACGCCATCTCCTTCGTGGATAAAGACAACGAAGTCGAAGCTCAAGACCCTACAAAAGTCTTAGGCAGACTAACCAGTGAAGTGGGACAAAGAGCTCCAGAAGAGCAGCCTCAGCGACTTGTGAGAAATCCCAATGTATCACACTCAAGCTCCTCCAGGACTCCCCTGCATGACTTGAAAGGCATTATAACTCCAGCCGATCTCCACTTTGAACGACATCATGCTGGCATACCAGCCATAGACCCCCAGCAATACGAATTGCTGATTCATGGTATGGTTGACCGGCCTATGAAATTCACCCTAAATGACCTGAAACGATTCCCTTCTGTATCACGTTTATACTTTGTAGAATGTTCAGGAAATGGTGGATCTGCATATAATAAAGAGGCGCGCCAAGAAATCGACCCACAGCAGATGGATGGTTTGACAAGCACGAGTGAGTGGACTGGAGTCCCCTTGGCTACACTCCTCCAGGAGGTGGGTGTCCAAGAAGGTGCAAGCTGGTTATTAGCTGAGGGAGGGGACGCCGCACTGATGGCTAGAAGCGTACCCATAGAAAAGGCTTGGGACGACGCCATGATCGGTTACGGCCAGAATGGCGAAGCTATTAGACCGGAACAGGGATATCCAGCCAGACTCTTACTGCCGGGCTGGGAAGGAAACGCCTCAGTCAAGTGGATTCGACGCATCGAAGTCAAAGATCAACCCACTATGACCCGAGATGAAACTTCTAAGTACACTGATCCACTCAAGGACGGTACAGCCAGACAGTTCAGTTTCACTATTGATGCCAAATCAGCTATCACTTTCCCAGCCTATCCCTACACACTAACTGAACCTGGTTGGTGGGAGATCCAAGGATTAGCGTGGAGCGGTCGAGGACGGATCACCAAGGTCGACATTAGCACTGATAGAGGAGAAACCTGGCACGAATCCAAACTTCATGGACCCGTGCTTTCCAAGTGTCATACACGATTTACATACCCATGGAATTGGGATGGACAAGAAACAATCCTGATGAGTAGAGCGACTGATGAAACAGGTTATGTCCAGCCGGCACTGAGCACATTGATGGAAGCCAGAGGAGAAGGCACTTCATACCATTACAACAGTATCAGACCTTGGAAAGTAGAGGAAAATGGAAGAGTTTACTTTGGTCAAGGAGACATCTCGTGACCATGATTTCCCTCAAAAACAGAACCGCTCGGAATCAGAAAGTTTTTAATTATGACATTCCGACAGTCTTAATGATGTTCCTACTACTTGGCAGCACTGCCTGTGCAAACGAAAATTCTGGATCAGCCGAGGATCAATCACAAACTCAGGCCGTCGGTAGCTTTAACTTGGGAACCACAGCCAGTGCTTCTGACATTGCTGCTTGGGATCTAGATATGGATCCTAGTGGATCGGGAGCTCCCATCGGAAGCGGCTCAGTCACTGAAGGAAAGGAAGTTTTTGACCTCAAGTGCGCAACCTGCCACGGACCAGGCGGTGAAGGCACTCCGCTAGGAGACCAACTCGTAGGGCGTGAACCCCTTGAGGGCTTCCCTTTTGGACAAGTCAGAGGTCAGTACCGTCGCACCGTAGGAAATTATTGGCCTTACGCCACAACTCTTTTTGACTATATCCTCCGCGCAATGCCCATGAATGCACCAGGGTCACTGACAGCAGATGAAGTCTATGCCGCCTCTGCATATATCTTATACATGAATGATATCGTTGATGCAGATGCAGTGCTGGACACAGAAAGCTTGCCAAAAGTTGTGATGCCCGCACGCGACCGATTTGTCATGGATAACCGAACAGGTGGCCCTCAAATACGTTAATGGGTCCTGGCCTGATTCACAGTGACAAACTAGTTTTAAACGAAAATACCTTATAAAGGGGCTAGCGGCCCAGTGCTAGTGTAGTGTAGAGTTACTTATTCAATTATCGATAATATACCACAAGGTCGAGGTAATCATGGAGCTCCGTCAAGCTAGGAACACCGTATTAACCACCATAATGAGCTTACTCGTTCTGAGTGCCTGTGGAGACAGCATGGGACCAGATGCCTATCAGCGGGAGAAACCATTAAATAGCAACGAATTCAACATGGATATGGCTTTAGTCGCAGCTGATGCAGTCCTAGAGGATATCGATGCGTGGGGTTCTGAGTTCGATTTCAGTATCGGCCTAGGTTTCGAAACTGCCACTTCAGTCAACGATAAGAAATCCTCCAAAAAATTCCATCCATGTAAACCAGGCCACCACAAAATAGGATGGTCCTGTACAAGAGAAGTCAGCTTTTTCAATGAAGCGGGTAATAGTCAAAACGACTACGACAAATTGACCACGGCGCGGGTGCACGCTGTTACAGATATCAGTGGAGATGTTTCCAGAGAAAGATGGAGTGCACTGGTCAACCGTGAAAGAGATATGACTATCACTGGCTTAGCTGGAGAAAATACTCATAGAACTATTAACGGCAGTGGCACTGTTGAGGTAAGTAAAAGTAAACACCTTAAAAACGGCACCGTCAGAGAATATGATATGACTGGTTCATTTACGAAAACGGACGTCGTCATGCCTGTTCGCGGAGCTACTCCTCGCTACCCAATCTCAGGTACGATCACGCGATCTATGCAGGCAACAGTAATTAACGGCAAGAAGGGAGACAGAGAGAAATCGGTGGTAATGACCATCACCTTTGATGGAGATTCAACAGCTAATATGGTCGTTAACGGTGAAGAAATAGAAATTGATCTTACTACCCGAAAAGGGAAGAATCCCCTTCGAAAGAAGAAAAGTGGTTGATTAGATAAAGATCAAATCCTTTAAAAAAATAAGGGATGTCCCCTATTCCGGGGGGACATCCCTTATTTTTTACCTACAATAATTCTTACTCGGGGGATGCTACCCCTCCAGCCTCTATGTCTGTCACTTGTATGCCCGCATCTCTTGAACATAAGGATGAATTGGAGACGCTACCTTCTACAATCACGCGATCACCTACACCGAACTCTGCCAAATCACCAGTCAACGCATATAGGATTCCGTCATCTGTCAAAAGTGCAGGTGCTTCACATTCTGGCACATCATTCATAATCCTACCTTCTCGGGACACATTCCCATCTGGTCCAAGGACAAAAAATTCACTGGACAAAGCTATCGGTGCAAAATAAAAGTCAAAAACTATAAAAACATGTGCAAATGAAGGATCAGCCCATCCAGGGACTTCTACATCAATAGTCAATTCTCCCGTTGCTGTGGTCAAAGCTTGTCCAATCTCTTCAAAACCAACTTGTGTCGCTCCTATCCCTATCCGAACAGGTGTAATAGCTGGCATTCCCCCAGTCGTTAAAGTCACAGTAGTCCCAGCCCGTCCTGTCCCTGGAGAAAACGAGTCGATCCTCCTGGACACGTTGTGAAAACTTGACTGTACATCTTGGGCTAAAGCATACCCTGTTCCTTGACAAAGTAGCCCTACGAAAACTGTAAAACACAAATTGGATCTTACATTTTCACCAAATGATCGACACTGCTTTGTCCGCATAAAAAATTTCTCCCTGTGTCTTATGAGATGATTCAGTGATGGACTACCTGTTCAGTATTGTTCCTCCAAATGGATCGGAACCTACATCATACCTATTCTCGATTTCCATACTATCCAAATCTATGATGACGACTTCTCCACCTCTCGGTGTACCTCTATATGAAATCTGTACATATAGTTTTTCGCTATCTGGAGAAAACAGTGGAAAAGCCGATCCTGGAGTGCCTAGAGGTATCGTGGCTACCACTTCTCTCGCATGTGCGTCAATGACATATACATCTTCAGTTCCCCCACGAGTGGAAGCCGCAAAACGTCCGTCGGAAGACACATCGATACGTCCAGCGCCTTCTCCTGAAGTTTCTATAACCTCAACAACTTCATCAGTTTCTATATCTATGACTGTCACCGAACCATCATAGTCAGAGTGTACCCAAGCTTCACCTTGAGGCGAGAATGCCACACCCACTGGCCCC
>TARA_B110000438_G_scaffold283614_1_pt1 | contig 10559 bp, 8 predicted proteins | sample TARA_B110000438 | Tara Oceans TARA_B110000438 (sample SAMEA4398413) | marine metagenome | biome: Polar Biome; feature: [MES] marine water layer (ENVO:01000295) within the mesopelagic zone...; material: water (ENVO:00002006), including particulate matter (ENVO:01000060) such as......
GGCACTACTGGAGCAAGCTCCAGTAGTGCCATGCCTGCAATACCAGGCGCAGCACAGGGTCGCCAACAACAAGATTCCAGCTCTGCCAGTTCTTCGTCCACGGGTAGCCGTGGCAGTCAGTCTGGAGTTTCGAACTCGACCCTCGGTGATGGTCAAAGCTCACGGCAGGGGTCCCAATCCGGCTCACGGGCCGGTTCACAGCAAGGTAGCTCTAATCAAGGTAACAATGGCGACAGCCCAAGTCAGAATGCAGGAACTCAGTCCCGCTTCCCTGGTGATCAGCAATCTGAGGCAAATGGGAGTCGCGACGGTTCATCTGGTGACTTAGATGGTGGGGATTTGAAGTCCTCTGGAAGTAATTTACCTGGACCAAGTGGAGATTATAGTCTGGATACTTTGCCTTCCGGGGTCTTAAGTGGAAAAGGATCTGGAAAAACTAGCCAAGATACTGGTGCGATGACAGCTGCTGAGAGAGCAGCGGTGCTCGATGAACGACTTCGAAAAGGCTATGAAGCATTTGATGGCTTTATACTTAGTGAACGGGAACGTGCGCAGAACGAAAGCAATGCTGCAGGCAGTGTTGCCATTGGCGGCGCTAGTGGAGGCGCCGGTGGAAGTCCCGAAGATCAGCCGCAGACATTGGAAGATGCAGTGACTCCAGCTGGGGTTTCACAATCAATGCCAACCAGCAGCAATGGGGCTCCGTCGTCGCCCCCACCGGAGAATTTTCCACCACCAGAAGATATACCCGGTGGCAGAGACGATGATGTAGTAGCAAGACAACTTAGAGAGGCTGCGACGAGCGAACCTGATCCAGTATTGCGTGAGGCACTCTGGGACGAGTACAGAAACTACACAGGTATAGGTGAGGGCCAATGAGGATCCAATATTTTAAACAGTTTGGTATCGCGATGCTGGGAATGATCGTTACGACTTTTTTCAGTGCTTGTGCAACTCATACTGTCAAATCGACAAGCTACACGCCAATCGTCTCTGATAGTCAGGATGTTCCTGAGGATTTATTGCTCGACGTAGGGGTTTTTACTTTTGATCCCGGTATCGACGAGATCAAACGAAATGAAGAAGAGACTACGAATCACGAGATTCGAATTGCAGAATCTCGTTATGCGCCTTACCTAATGGCTGAAACACTTCAGCGTTCTGGCAACTGGGGAATCGTTCGCCTGATGCCGAATACTTCCAGCCCTATGGATGTATTAGTGAAAGGGACTATTCTTCAGTCCAACGGTGAATCGATGAGCATTCGCGTCAATGTTTCTGATGCCACCGGCCGTGCTTGGTACACCAAAGTTTATAGTGAAGTCATCAGCCAGTTTAGCTATGACTCAACCCAGCGGCAGCAGAACGACCCATTCCAAGTTATCTATAACAACATTGCCAATGACCTGTTGGTTTACCGCCAGCAAAACATGACAGAAGCGCAGATTACTGAAATTCGAACTATCTCAGAAATTTTGTTTGCCCAGCGATTCTCAATCGAATTATTTGATCAGTATCTGACTCAGGATCGACGAGGTAACTATCAAATAGTGTCACTACCGGCTGATACTGATCCATTGCTTGATCGCGTGCGGGATATTCGCGAAAGAGATTTCATGTTTATTGATACGGTACAAGACTATTATGCGACTTATGTGCGACAAATGCGTGTGCCTTATGATTCTTGGAGAGAGCAAAGTTATTTTGAAACAATCGAATTACGAGAACTCAGAGATTCAGCTCGTCGCAGATTTATTGCCGGTACTGCTGCCGTTGTTGGCGGTTTGGCAGCAGCAACCAGTAGTGGTGGCAATTATGCTACACAAGCGGGTGGCGCAATTGCTGCGGGTGCGGGTGCTTATCTAATTAAGAGCGGATTTGATAAACAAGCAGAAGCTAAGATGCACCAGGAAGCTCTAGAAGAACTTGGTCAGTCTTTAGAAAATGAAGTAGCCCCTCAAGTTATAAATCTCGAAGATCGCACGATTACTCTCACCGGCTCCGTTGAAGAACAGTATGGCCAATGGCGAGAAATCTTAGCCGATCTTTATGCAGAAAATATTGGCATGGCAAGTGAACTTTAAAGGTAGAAAATTTAGAGAGTATATTCTTCGTCAAAGTTTTAATTCTCTATAGTAGAAATTTATATGTCAGACAAAGATATTGATAAGATAGAGCCCGTTGATTTTGACCTCAATGAAAGTCCATTATTTTCAAGTCAACCAGCGCAATTACAAGCTAATAAGCCACCGGTATTTGTCTGGATTGGTTTAGGAAGTCTATTTGTTGTTGCGCTGTTTGTTATCTTTGTTCTTCCCGCTCTAGTAACTGAATACGAATTACCTCTGGAGCGCCGCGTCGAAGTTACGGAACTGCAGCCAGCGGCAGAGCAAGTTGACCCCTCTACAGCCATTTCTCCTTTTGAAGAAGCTCAACGCTCATTGCAGCGGAAAAATGCACAGGACGTGCTAGCAGAATTATTGCAAAGGCAAGAAGAGCTGGAGGCACAGCAAGTATCTGATTGGGGACACTCTGACTACAGTGCTGCCCTAGAGCAAGCAAGTATCGGAGATGAATACTATCGCGCCCAAGATTTTGTTCTCGCACGGGAATCTTATGCTATGGGTCTTGTCGGTTTAACTGAACTGATTGATTCCATCCCTATGATTCTTGCGCAGACCATGATTGATGCAGATAAAGCCTTGCGGGAGGTAAACTCTACTCTGGCAGAGGAAAAATATGCCTTGGCAATACTCCTGGATCCAGAAAATAAAGAAGCAGAAATTGGTCTGCAGAGAGCACAGACCTTGGATGAAGTAACCCAGCTCCTTGCTTCGGCAGACGATTTCTTCGAAGACGGCGAGCTGGAAAAAGCGGAAACACAATATCAACAGATAGCAGACCTGGATAAGTACAACGAGCAGGCTCAGGAAAAACTTTTAATGGTTGCTGCTCTGATTTTAGAGAATGAGTTTGTCGGTATTATGTCAATTGGTTATGCGTTTCTTGAAGCCGATGACCCGGACCAGGCCATTGCAGAATTTCAACGAGCTGCCACATTAGGTATCAATGAAGACCAAGCATTGGCTGCAATTACTCAAACCGAAAACGATCTGGCCAACGCCGAGATTAATGCACTGCAAGAATTAATCAATGAAGCCGAGGCCGCTGAGCGTTGGCAGGAAGCTGTTGTTGAATACGAAAACGTTTTACTTATTGATGAAAATTTAATTTTTGCGATCAATGGTCGTGACAATGCGAGTAAACGGGCACAATTGGATCGGCTTCTTGTGGATGCTGTTGAGAATCCGGAGCGTTTTTCAGCGAACGATGTTTTTCAACAAACTTTAGATGTTTATTACACTGGAAGAGCGATTGATCAGCCAGGATTTCGCTTAAAAAACCAATTAAACATGTTGGAAGCATTACTAGAAAGCTCGCAAGTTGAGATTGATATACGTCTAGTTTCAGACAGCTTAACCGATGTCACATTGTTGCGTATCGGCACGATGGGAACATTCGAGCAGCGTTCAATTTCTCTAAAGCCAGGGCGATATGTTGCCGTCGGAAAACGCATTGGTTATCGAGAGGTTCGAGAAGAGTTTACAGTAGGCTTTGGACAAACACCTGATTCAGTCGTTGTGCAATGTGAAGAACGCATTGTTGCCACTAGAAGGAAGTGACAGCATGGCAAACAACGAAGATATTAATTCTCTTAGCGGGCTAACTAACCCCATAATCCCTATCGATTTTACCCCTCATGATGGGAAAGGGTCTAAAGCCGCATTTAATTTTCGCTGGACTCACGCAGTTATGTTTTTCTTCGCGGCTATTAGTGGTGTAGCGGCTTTTTTCGTATTAACTGCGCGATCAGTATCGCTTGAGATTGACCCGATAACTGCTGAAATAGAAATTGCGGGAGGCCCTGCTTTCCAATTAGGTCAGCGCTATCTCATTCGTTCTGGCAACTACGATTTAAGTTTGCGCAACGAAGGCTACCACGACATGGTAACTCAATTATTAGTCGGTGCCGAGCAAGCCCAAATTCATCCTTTCACTATGCGAAAATTACCTGGGATGGTTTCATTTGCCACGTTGAATATGGAAGGTGTGCGGGTACAAATAGACAGCGTAGATTTTGGTTTAACACCCTTAATAGATATCCCAGTGGAACCAGGCGAACACCAACTTACGTTTTCAAGAGATCGTTATCTGGATTACAGCGAAACCATAGAGATCGAAGGTCGTAGGGTAGAGCAACGATACCAAGCAGTCTTGGAACCAGCTTGGGCCGTAGTTAGCTTAATAACATCTCCGAGTGGTGCAGATGTTTTAATTGATGGTGCATTAGTCGGCACTACACCACTGAATGCGGAAATAATTCAGGGGAATCGAGATATCATGATCAAACTGGCAGGACATAAAGCCTGGCAGGAGGATTTTGATGTTTATGCCGGTCAAGATTTCGCAGTGGCTCAAATTGATCTAATTCCAGCTGACGGGCTAGTGCTTCTGCGTTCAAATCCTAGCGCTGCAAGTGTCACAATTGGCGGTGAATTTCAGGGACTAACTCCTCTTGAGGTTGCTCTGGCGCCAGGCATCAATCATGAGCTCACATTTTTTAAGAATGGTTATCACTCAGGAAAGAGCTCTATTCGTACAGAGCCAAATCAAGAAAGAGAAATGTTGATTGCTCTTGATCCAATACTTACCGCTGTTAGCATAGTTACCGAACCTGCGGACGCTGAGCTGTATGTGAACGGCGAACTTAGAGGGTTGGGAAATCAAACTATCGAACTAATGGCTGCGAGCCAACAAATTGAAATCCGCAAAGATGGTTTCGTGCCCTATACTACTGAATTTACCTCACGCCCTGGATTGGACCAGGTAATACAGGTTTCGCTAAGATCATTGGAGCAAGCAAGGATTGATCAAATCCGACCAATCATTAGCAGCGCCGGCGGCCAGACTCTGAAGTTGTTCTATGGCGGTGATTACACGATGGGCGCCTCACGCAGAGAAGCGGGCAGGAGACCAAATGAAAACCTGCGTGAAATACGACTAGAAAAACCATTCTATATAAGTACCGCAGAAGTGAGTAATTCACAGTATCGTTTATTCGATGGTGAGCATTCTTCAGGAACGATTGAAGGAGCAACACTAGATAATGAAGCACAACCGGTCGTGCAAATCAGTTGGACCCAAGCAGCTCTTTATTGCAATTGGCTTAGCGAGCAAGAATCACTTGAGCCGTTTTACGATGTAGAAGGGGAGGAAATTTCTGGTTTCAATCAGGACTCAATCGGTTATCGACTTCCCAGTGAGGCGGAGTGGGCATGGATTGCTCGAACAGATGGGAGCGGCTCACAACTTAAATATCCTTGGGGGATCACATTACCACCTCCAGAGAATGCAGGTAACTTTGCTGATATCACTGTCCAGAATTATCTTGGCGAAGTAATGTTTGATTACGATGATGACTATTTTGCTTCTGCGCCTGTTGAGTCATTCGATGCGAATCATTATGACGTTTACGACATGGCAGGAAATGTAGCTGAGTGGGTGCATGACTATTATGGCTCTGTCGGATCAATAGGTGCAGAAATCGACCCTCTGGGGCCAGAGCTGGGCCAATTCCACACGATTCGAGGTTCCAGTTGGGCTCATGGTTCACTTACAGAATTGCGCCTATCGTTTAGAGATTTTGGCGAAGAGCCGCGAGATGATGTTGGCTTCCGCGTGGCTCGATACTTAGAAGACATTTGAGAATTATGAATATGCGTAAACTCGTTCTCTTATTAATTTTTCCAATTACCGCAATATTTTTTCTCAGATTGGCCGTTGCTGCGGAAAATGACCCACAGCAACAGGAATCTGAATTGCTTACTGAGGCTGCAGAAGGTGAAAAAGAAAGTACAGATGGCGAAGATCAAAGTAGTGAAGTAATTGATGAAGGGGAAGGCTTAATTTTGGTCGAAGTTGAAGATGACCCAGGTCAGTCTCGCCGCCGATTTATACCAACTGAAGAAATTTCACAGGATCTTGGTGTTTCTTTTCCGGTAGACATCTAGAGAGATCAATAGTTTTGAAAGGTCGATAGAACAAAAGAAACAATAGAATTAGTAGCAAGGAAATATTCATGAAAGAAGGTTTGATGTCGGAAGCTCTATATCAACTTGCAGCATTAGTAACTGCGATAATAGTCGTGCATGCGGCTTATGTCGCGGTGATTAGACCGAATGCAGATTTGATACAGGAGCAGCAGAATTTGCTGCAGCAGACCGATGAGAATTTTGAACCGGAACGATCGGTGTATATTATTCTCCGAGATATGGAGCAAGAGTTTTGTATCATACTCTTGCTCTGGGCTATGGCCATTATAGGTATGAAAACACAACAGGTTCTTCGTGAAAGAGCCTTGCTTGAAAGAACCTTAATACAAGTATCTGACGGGATGAGTATATTGCCAGAGGATTCGCGTAACTATGCGCGACCAGTTCAGGCATTGCCGGAGAAAGAAAAAGCTTATCTACTGCCACGGGCTATTCTTGGAGGCTTGCACCGATTTCAGACAACACGAAATATTCAGGATGTTTCAACGACAGTGAAAGACACTTGCGAAACAGAAGCCGATCGTATGGAAACCGAATTAACCATCGTGCGCTATATCGCCTGGGCTATTCCTTCTATAGGATTTCTTGGAACGGTGCGTGGGATTGGTACAGCCTTGGGTCAAGCATATCAAGCAGTGAGCGGGGATATTGTTGGCGTCACCGTTAGTCTTGGTGTGGCATTCAACTCTACTTGGGTCGCCTTATTAGTGAGCATCTTATTGATGTTTCTGCTCCATCAACTGCAGCTATTACAGGACCGCCTGGTGCTTGATTGTCAACATTACTGCGATGAAAAAATGGTAAGACACTTGCAAGTTCCGGAAAGGATTGGTCATTTATGAGTCTGAAAGTTATAGAGCTAAACGATAGCGCTATTAAGGTTGGCGACGACAGTGGATTACTGCTGCAAAGCCCAGGATTTGCACTAACCTCAGGAACTGGCTTGCAGTTGGGTGAGGCAGCCGAGCAGCAGGCACGACTGCAGCCAACCGACAGCTACAACAAGTATTGGCATGAGTTGAGTATGGAGCCACTCTCACATGGCAATGGCATTCGACATTTCGCTGATATCGCATACGCACACCTCATGCATCTCGCTGAAAAAGCAAATATCGATGGGGATGTAATTTTTGCTGTGCCAGGGAATTTCACTCGGCAGCAGTTAGCCATTCTTTTAGGTTTAGCAAAACAATGTCCCTTTACCCCGCTGGGAGTAGTTGACTCAGCCCTGGCAGCAGCTGTATCTGTTGCAAATTCTCATTCGTTAATCTATGTCGACATTCAGTTGCATCAAGTTCTCCTAACTAAATTAACCATTAGTGATTCAGCGCTAGCTACAGAATCTGTCATCCAGGTTCCAGGTGTTGGTTCTCAGAATTTTATGGACTTGCTAATGCAGCTAACTACCGATCTGTTTATACAACAATGTCGATTCAATCCTCAACACAATGCCGACTCAGAGCAGCTTCTTTACAACGCGTTACCAAATTGGCTACAGAGAGATAATGAAAACAAGAATAGTTTGTTGATGGAACTAAATACTGGCGGAGCAGTTCACACTGCAAAAATGCCTCGGGAAAGTTTGGTAAACAACTTGGGCGACTATTACAAAAAAATTAATCAACAAATTGATGCGTTGGCGACAGAGGAAAACACTCAGCTGCTGATTAGTAATGCTCTTGCGGCACTTCCAGGATTTGTTTCTTCGTTGAAACAATCAAACACCCTACACATACTGGATGCTGAGGCTATTAATTCAGCCTGTTTGGAAAGTCAGCAACACATCCTTGCTGACGCGTACTCAATTCATTTGGTTAATACTCTTCCCCTGGGCAAGACCAGTTCTGGAAATACTGGCACTGATGTTTTGGAGCTCGAATCAAGCCAGGAATCAGTTCAAACAAGCGTGGCGAAAAATGAAGGTGCCGATCGAGCTAAAACAGAAATCAGAGAGAGTATAGAGACGAGCCCGACCCATGCATTGTATTCCAATAGAGCGATAGCAGTGGAAAAGCTGCAGATCAAGAATAATGCAGCTTTTAATGGTGACGGAGAAAATGCATTGGTCCTGTCTTTGGATGAACTACCAGAACAATTAGGCCGCATGGAAAGTAGTGATGGAGATTTGTATTTAGACAGTGGCAGTCAGGAATTTTACTTAAACAAAAAGAAAGTTAGTGGAAAGCAAAAATTAGGTCTCGGCGACAGAGTTAAATTCGCGGAGAATGCAGAAGATATTCAGTTGATACAGGTAAGCAATGCCTAGTAAGAAATCTGATCGTCGCAAAATGAACCCAATTAGCTTGGCATTTTTGGATGTCATGTTTTGTGGTTTTGGTGCTGTTATTTTGATTTTCTTAATTTTGGATCACACCAGCACGGTCGCAGATGTAGTGAGCAATCCTGAATTAACAGCAGAGATTAATCTTCTCCGAGAAGAGGTAGATCAAGGTGAGCTTGGATTGGTGCAGCTGCGCAATACTTTATCAGACGTAGATTTTGACGTGGTCACCGCCGAGGGACTGGCCAGGCAGATCCAACAGCAACTAGATACATTTCTGCAGGAGTTAGCCGCATTGGAAAATTCCAGTCTGGCTACCGAAGAGAGTATCGAAAAACTTCGAGCTGACGTACGGGCACTGGAAGAAGAGCTTCAGCGGCTTCAAGCTAGTGCATTTGGACAAGATGGAAATAGTGTGCGACAGTTTCTCGGAGACGGTAACCGCCAGTATCTTTCCGGGCTGTACCTTGGGGGGCAGCGGATTTTAGTTCTAGTAGATAGCTCCGCCAGTATGCTGGATAGCACCATCGTAAACATTATTAGAACCCGCAATATGTCTGACGAAAGTAAGCGGGAAGCACCTAAATGGCAGCGCGTTGTCCAAACTGTAGATTGGATTAGCACACAACTCCCCGTTACTAGCAGATACCAGATTTTGAGTTTTAATACTGGGTACGAGGCAGTGATCGCAGGTACTGAGGGACGATGGCTGGAAGTGGCAGATAGAGATCAGCTAAATCAAGCCATCGAGTCGGTGAAACGGATCGTGCCCACTAGTGGGACTAACATGGAGCAAATATTCAGAGCAGCAGCAAATATGTCTCCGCCACCTGATAATATTTTCCTCATTACCGATGGCCTGCCGACTCTCAGTGATCGCGTTTCGTCAAATTCTCTGGTGACTCCTTCTGAGCGTATGGATCTCTATGCTGAAGCGGTAGAAGAGCTTCCGCAGGGTGTGCCTATAAACATTGTACTAATGCCGTTGGAAGGCGACCCCAGTGCTTCCGCGGCTTTCTGGGAGCTGGCACAATTCTCTCGGGGATCCTATTTAACACCGTCTTCTGATTGGCCATAAATTATGAAGCGTAAGAATAGAGAAACAGATTCATTTTCCGTGTCCTTCTTGGATGTTGCCGCCTGTGGCTTTGGTGCGATGATCATTCTTCTAATGATTACAAAATCCTCAGCACCAATAACTATAGAATATGTGGATGTGCCTAATCCAGAAGGGAGTATTGTAGAATTACAAGAACAACTCTTTGCTATCCGTGGTGAAACCACAATTTATAATCGAGATTTGAATGCCAAACACGAGCAACTTTCGGCAATGAAAGACCGTATTGCCCGCCTTCGCCGTGACCTCACGGACATTCAGGGTGAATACCAAACATCCAGTCAACTCTCTGATGAAACCACTGATGAGATAGGTCGATTATCTTTGGCGCAGCAGTCCATGACTGACGAGATGCAGCGTTTGCTAGCAAACAGCACAGCACCTGAGAACAACGCTATTGGTGGTATTCCAGTTGATAGCGAATATATAATTTTTGTAATAGATACCTCCGGTAGCATGTTTAACAATCCAAGTTGGAGCAAAATGCTTGGCGTTATTGATGACACGCTTAATGTTTATCCTGAAGTTAAGGGCATACAAGTAATGAATGACATGGGTGATTACATGTTCGATTCATACAGGGGGGAGTGGATACCTGATACCCCGGGTCGGCGGACCCAGATTATGTCTACTCTGCGTAGTTGGAACCCTTACAGCAACAGCAGTCCGGTTGAAGGGGTAACGAGGGCAATTAATACCTTCTATGCGCCAGATAAAAAAATAAGTATTTACGTTCTCGGTGATGATTTTCAACCTGGCGGGTCTATTCGAGACGTGCTTCGAACAATAGACCGAATTAATGTCGAAGATGAAAATGGAGATCGTTTGGTGAGAATACATGGAATCGGCTTTCCCACCATATTTGCCGGTCCCCAGAGGTTTCATCAGAGTGTTTACCGATACTCCACTTTAATGCGAGAGATGACATCTCGAAATGGTGGTACATTTGTTGGTCTCAACGATTATCAGTAAGACTCGAAATACTACCGGTTGAGCGTTAAACAATAGTAATGTAGAGGCTTAGAAATTAAATAAATTGCGGAACATA
>TARA_B110000438_G_scaffold288112_1_pt1 | contig 10552 bp, 10 predicted proteins | sample TARA_B110000438 | Tara Oceans TARA_B110000438 (sample SAMEA4398413) | marine metagenome | biome: Polar Biome; feature: [MES] marine water layer (ENVO:01000295) within the mesopelagic zone...; material: water (ENVO:00002006), including particulate matter (ENVO:01000060) such...
TAGATTCACCAAGAGATAGTCCATGGGGAACTACTACTAGAGAACAAAAGGAGGGATTGGAATTTGGAGAAAAAGAATATGATTTAATAGACAAATATTGTAAAGATAAAAAAATTGAATGGTATGCATCTGCATGGGATATGAATAGTCAAGAATTTTTAAAAAAATATGATTTGAAACATAATAAAGTGGCATCAGCAATGTTGACATATAACAAACTTTTAGAGAAAATTGCCCAAGAGAGAAAACATACTTTTATTTCAACTGGAATGAGCACTATAGAAGAGATACGTAATGCAGTAAAAATTTTCAAAGAATATGATTGTCCTTTTGAACTTCAACATAGTGTAAGCACATATCCAATGAAGGAAGAGGATGCAAATTTGAAATGTATTCAAACATTACAAAAAGAATTTGGTTGTAATGTTGGATATAGTGGACATGAATCTAGTGGATATTTAATTTCCGTAATTGCAGTTACATTAGGTGCTACATCTATTGAAAGACATTTAACATTAGATCGTGCAATGTACGGATCTGATCAATCAGCATCATTGGAGGTTCACGGTTTGGTACGTCTCGTGAAAGATATTAGATTAATTGAATCAGTTCTAGGAGATGGTGTAAAACAAGTTTTAGAGAGTGAAATTCCAATAATGAAAAAATTAAGAGTGTTTAACTAATAAAAAATGAATAAAAACATAAAATTAAAAAAAATTTACAATAAGGCATTTCTCAAAGGGGAAGAGAAGCATTTTACCGGAAAAGATGATTTAGAGGAAGATCCTGAGTTTGTAGAAGTGTTGAAAGGAGAGAAGTGGAAAAATAAAAAAGTATTAGATGTTGGATGTGGAACTGGAAAACTAGATTTTCTTATTGTAAAAAGAGATGCAGAATTCTGTAAAGGTGTTGATTATTCATCAGAGGCAATAAAAATTGCAAAAAATAAATACAAACATAAAAATTTATCATTTGAAAATGTAGACATAACCAAGAAATTTTCAGGTAAATACGATGTGATTATATCAGTAGGTACACTTGAACACCAAGATAATCCATTTGATACTTTAAAATTATTTAAAAAACATTTAACAGATAAAGGGAAAATCATCATCACTTGTCCAAATTGGACAAATCCAAGAGGGTATATTCTAATGACATTATTTCATTTATTTAATCTACCAATAACATTAGCTGATCTTCATTTTTTTACACCTAAAAATTTTGAAGAATGGTCTAAAAATTTAAAAATGGAACTAAAATGGAAAACATTTGATAAATCTTGGGGACATGGAGAAAAAATGATAAAAGATCTTAAAAAAAGACTTCCAAAAGTTTTGGAGGATGGAAATATGAAAAATAATTCAAATAACATACAAAATTTAATTTCATGGTTAAACGATAAAGTATTACCATTAGAAAATGAGAGCAAAATAAGTGGAGCAAGTGCAATATACATATTCTCAAAAAAATAATTCGTTATTCAATAAATTCATGAAAATAGTATCAATACAGAATTACTTTTTAATATGGTAAAAATGGTAAAAAATGAATTGAAAAAATCAGTATTAATGGTAGTATATGCATATCCAGCAGGATTTGGGCATTCAACGGTAATGATAAATCTTTGTAGATATCTTAAGGAGTTAGGATATGATACAACTATTGGTGCTTTTTATTTTAAAAAAAACCCACCAAAAGATATTAAATTTGTAAAGCTTAATCGTGTCAATTTATTATTAAAAGGAATTAATTCAATAGACTATGATATTATTCATTCACATCAACCATTAATGAATTATTTTTTATTTTCTAGAAAGTCAACAAAACCAGTTATTTATCATTATCATGGTTCATCAAATACATTACAAAAAATAAATTTTAAAATCATGACAAAATTATTTAGGAAAAAACTTAAAAAAATAATTTCAGTTTCAAAAACAGGGATTACACAGATGAAAAATATGAATAGTAAAATTGAAGCAGATGTTATCTATAATGGGGTAGATACAAATTTTTATAATAAAAATTTACCAAAAACAAGTAAAAAAGGAGAGCCACAATTACTTTTTGTGAGTGGATTAGTGTATCACAAACATGCAATAGAATTAATTAAATCCATTCCAGATATTGTAAAAATTTTTCCAAATGTGCATTTACAGATTGTTGGAGAAGGAGAAGAATTAGAAAATTTAAGAGTAAACGTAAAAGAAAAAAACTTGGAAAAATATGTAGAATTAACAGGTAGAATCAATGATGATGAATTGAAATTACGGTATTCTTCATGCGATATTTATATTTCTGCAAGTACTTTTGAAGTATGTCCAGTACCAACTTTAGAAGCAATGGCCTGTGGAAAGCCGTTAGTACTATTTGATATTGATGCACATAACGAAATTATTTCAAAATCACAAGCTGGAATAATATTTTTCTCACATACAACTACTGAAATATCTAAAAAAATAGAAGAGGCTTACAACAATAGGGAGGAATTAGGTAGAAATGCAAGAAAATTTGCTGAAAATCAGGATTGGGCAATAATCAGTAAACAAATGGATGTAATTTATAAAAAGATTTTAAATTAAAGAAAATAAAGATTAAAAATGGAATCAATTAAAATTTTAATACCAATTAACAAGTCACCCCATTCCAATGATCTAATGACAGATCAAGCTAAAAATATTTGTAAATCATTATCATCTAAATGTGATATACATATTATTTGGGCAATTTTTCCATCAAATGTAGCACATCATTTATGGGATAATGAAGAAGAGGTAAGGATAGGAAAAAAAGTAGAGATAGTAAAAGCAAAAGATTTTAGAAATGCAGTAGATTTGATAAAACAAGTAAATCCAAACATAATCATGGTAAATGGTTCAATTGATTTTCATAATGTTGAATGTAATTTAGCAGGAAAATTTTTAAAAATTCCTACAGTTATATTATTTTTTAGAAATAGAAAAACAGCAATTTCAATTAGTAAAAAATCAGTTCTTAAAACTAGAATGAGAGGGTTATTTTATAGATATCAGTCAAAAAACGGAAAGGAAGTATTTGATTGGTTGGTTCCATTTTATTTTAATCAGTATATTTATTTTTTTAAAACATTACGTGCAACAAATTTAGGAATACTAAAATCATTACAAAATAGTGTTAAACATTTTCAAAGTATAATATTTTCATATAATCCTATTAGTTTCTTGCTTGAAGGAAAACTAAATTTTTGTGTTAATGAAGATTGGAAAAATGAATTAGAAGAAGCAGGATTTGATAAGAGGACCATCACAGTGGCAGGAGATCCATATTTTGAGTATAATTATAAAAATACTAAAAAAAATCAAGTTTTAGAAAATCATAAAAATAAAATAATGTTGTGTACATCTGCACTTTCTAACCATAGTTTTTGTTCCAAAAATGAAGAAATGCAATTTATAATTAATATTTGTAATAAAATACTTGAACACGATGAAAATGAATTAATAATAAAAATTCATCCGTCTACTGAAAATTTGTATGATTTTGAGGAAAAAGTTTTACCAAAACTATCAAAAGAGATTAAAATTTTTCAAAAAGAAAATATGTTAGAGATAATCAAACAAAATGATATAGTAATATCATATAGTGGTTCTGGAGCAATCAGGGACGGGGTTATTTCAGGGAAACCAGTTATTAATTTAAAATTTGGAATTGCAGATAAATGGTTTCAAGATGTTTATGTGGATGATAAACTAATTATTCAATGTGATAAAATTGAAAAAATGCAAAAGTTAATCATAGAAAATAAAAACATAAATTTTCAAAAAGAAGATTTAGAGAAGTTTATTCAGAAATACATAGGATATTTTGCAGGAAAAAGTTCTGATATTTATGCTGCCAGGATATTAAATGAGATTAAAGAATGAAAAGTATAAGTTATAAATTAAAAATGTTGTTCAATTCTATAAAGGTATTAAAAAATTGGTATTTATTTCCTTTAGTATACTTTAATGTGATCAAAAATAATTATGTAATTTTCAAAACAAGAGATGGATTTCAAATAAAAATTAGAACAAAATCATCAGACATACAAATATTTACTGAAATATGGTTAGAGAATGCCTATCCGGTGAATTTAGATTCAGATGATGAGGTTATTATTGACATAGGCTCACATATAGGGATATTTTTTTTGTATTGTATACATAAATTCAAAAATTGTAAAATATTTAGTTTTGAAGCAGATAAAGAAAATTATAACATATCAAAAGACAACATTAAATTAAATAATTTAACAGATGCAAATTGTAAAAATTTGGCAGTTTCTTCTAAATTGGGTTACATAAAATTTTATAAAAATGAAGATTTTTCTTCCCATAGTATTATTACGCCAACAAATAATTTTGAAAATATTGAATCAACTAATTTAAAAGAAATATTTGATGAGAATAAAATAGACAAATGTAATTTATTAAAATTAGATTGCGAAGGTGCAGAATATGAAATATTATTAAATACATCAAATGAAATATATAAAAAAATTAATCAAATATTTTTAGAGTATCATATAGATAATAATGAGGAATTATTAGAAAAATTAATCATAAAATTAAAAGAAAATAATTACCAAATAAAAAATTCTAGAAATAATAAATATTTAGGATTTATTTTTGCTAAAAAAATATAATGAAGTATTAAAATAATCATGCCTGTAAATTTAGATTAAATTAATAAAAACCTCACTAAAATATTTTGTAATGAGGATAGGAATAATTGGAGCTAATGGATTTGTAGGTAGTGCATTATGCAGAAATATTCATCAAAATGATGAAATAATTAAAATTAACAAAAGTAACTATGATGATAAAAAATCAAAAACATATGATGTTTTAATAAATTCTGCAATGCCATCAGCAAAATATTGGGCAAATACAAACCCCTATGAAGACTTTGAAAAAACAGTAGGGTTAACTGCAGATTTAACTTACAATTGGAAATATGAAAAATTTATTCAAATTAGTACAATATCAGTAGAAAATTTGGATACAGTATATTCAATAAATAAAAAAGCTGCAGAAACTATTATAAATTTTAAAAATTCACTAATAGTAAGACTGGGAACTTTGTATGGGAATGGATTAAAAAAAGGTCCGTTATTTGATTTATTGAATGAAAATAAGATATACACAGATAAAAAAAGTCAATTTGACTTTATTGATGTAGATTATTGTGCTAAATGGATAATTGAAAATATAAATAAAAATGGATTGGTAACTCTTGGCGCAAAAGATACAACATCATTAGAAGAGATTATGAAAAGAGTAAACATCAAAGGAGAATTTGAAGGTTCAATAAATGAAATTTTTTCTAAAAATGTTAAAAATGATATGCCAAGTAGTAAAGAAGTATTTTCATTTATAGAAAATATTCAAAAATTAGATCATGAAGGTAAAACATAGTTTTGAAGATCATTTACTCGGATAGTGTCTTTTTCATAATCTTCTCCACCCCTTCCTTTAGAAGTTAACACCATACATTTACTATCTTCAGAAGATTCTAAAGAATGATAACAAAACGGAGGAAAAACAATCATATCCATTTCATGTAAAATATGTTCTTCAATAGTGGAAGTTGGATCAAGAAGATTTTTGGTAATAATTTTCAATGTTCCATTTAAAACAATTGTATATTGTGTTTGTTCTTTATGGTAATGTTTTCCACGAATTGAATTTTTTTTGCTAATAAGAAATCCAACATGATGTATTTCTTCATCAGTTAATAAATCCCATATAGATCCACGTTCATCTTCAAATGCAGGTTTTAATTTTGTTACAGCCATATCATTGAATTTTGAGCATCATGTTATTTTAGGTGTTGGAATAGGAATTATAAATTTGCCACCTTTATCCTGGTAAGATTTTAAATTTTTTATAATCTCTTTAGAAAAATTCCAAGCAAAAATTAGAGCATAGTCAGGCATATCTTTAAGCAAATATTCATCAGAAACTATAGGTATATGCATACCAGGTGTAAATTTATCTATTTTTAATGGTGCCTTTTCTGTAATATACTCCAATAAATCAGAATCAATTTTACAATAGTTTATCATTGTTATTCCTTTAGCTGGAGCCCCAACTCCAACCACTTTTTTGTTTTCTTGTTTTAGTTTAACCAATAACTCGATTAATTCTTGCTTTTGTTTTTTAACAATATTTGCAAAATTATGTAATTTATTTAATGAATAAATTTCATTCTTTTCTTCTTCATTTAAAATTTTTGAAACATTAGATGATAAAGGATATTGACCTTTATTAGATACAAAACAACGAATAGAGCCACCATCAATATCAGTCTCGATGACATCAAACAATTCTAAATCATGTTTTAAGAAAAATTTGATTAGAGGTTTTAACCCAAAATAGGATATATGTTCATGATATATTGTATCATATTCAGTATTTTCTAGTAAACGTAAAAAATGAGGAACTTGAAATACAAAAATACCATCAGTAGTTAATAATTTCTTTAATGCCAAAATAAAAGATGTATAATCTTGAATATGAGCAAAAACATTCGTTGCACAAATAACGGATGCTTTATCATTTGCTTTTAGTATATCAGAGACAATACTTTCAGAAAAAAATCCCAAAATAGTTTCTATTCCATTTAGATTTGCTTTCTTTACAATATTAGATGAAGCATCAACACCCATCACAGTCATACCATTTTTCTTGAAACATTCCAGTAAAACTCCCACATTACTTCCAATATCAACGACTAAAGAATTTTTTTTAATGTTAAAATTATTACAGACATAATCAGCAAGTTGGCAATGATTTTCACGTCTACTCTGTGTAGTACTTGATTCATAGGCATAAGTTTCATTAAATAATTCAGTTGCAGGAACAAGATAACCTAATTGAGATAACCCACAATCTTGACACAAATGAACATTTAATGGATATGTAGTTTCTGGTTGATTTATCTCATCAAAGGACAAGAAGGTATCAACCTTTGGAACATGTCCCAAATCGAGAAACAAGTTTAAATTTGAGCTGTTACACATTCTACATTTTATTTTTATTGAATTCATAGTCATCATATTTAAGATAATTTATTGTTAGAAGTAGAGTGTCCGCTGCCAAATGCATAATATTTTTTATTAGGAAATAATTTATCATTAAAAATTCCCCACACGTCATAAATTATATCACAATTACTAGAATTAATATCGGAAGCAATATCATCAAATTCCTTATGATTTGTTGCAATAATTATTATTTCAGAATTTTGTAGTGCTTCTTTTAATGATAAAGTTCCAGCAACATAAGGATCATGTGTTTTAACTTCAGATCCTATAGATTTTAGAATATCAACTAATTTCAATGATGGAGAATTACGAGTGTCATCGCTTCCAGACTTGAAAGAAATTCCTAAAACTGCAATTTTTTTATTAAATAAATTACCTGCAATATTTTTTATTGAATTTACTATATACTGTGGAATTGATTCATTTAATTTCCAAACAGATGAAATAATGCTTGAAAAAACAGAGTTACTATCTAAAAATAAACCATCTTTGCTTAAGCATGGACCACCAGCAAATCCAGGTACCGGGATATTACTTCTGGAATAATCATGATTAACTTTTTGAATCAAATCTCTTGCATTAAGACCAAATTTTTCAGCCCAAATTGCAAATTCGTTAGAAAGTGCAAAACTAGTATAACGGTAAATATTTGCAAATAATTTTGATAATTCAGCTCCAGTAGGAGTAGTGTAAAGAAATTCTTTATTTTTATTTAAAATTAAAAATGTATTTGTTGCAATATCATTACTGATGGAGTTTATTCCACCTATAATCTCAGGTAATTGATATAATTCCTGAATTGCTTTTCCTTCAAGAATTCTTTCAGGGCACATAGCAACACCAAAATCAATACCAGCAGTCAATGAAGATTTATTTTCTAAAAATGGAATAATAATATCAGTAGTAGTTTCTGGAGGTAATGTGGATCTAAAAATTAACATTTTCTCTTTAAGATTTAAGAGTGCAATTTTATTTAATGCTGAATAAACTTGAGAATAATCAATATTGTTTTCAATTGTAGGTGTACCAACAGTTACAAAGATGACAGAAGTGGTATTAGAAATAGAATCTAATGATGAACTTAAAACAAGATTTTTAGAAGATAAAGCTTGTTCAAGATTAGATTGTAGTTCAGGATCATAAAAAGGGCATTTTGAATTTTTAATTGAATCTAATCTTTCTGGATTTATATCCACACCAAGAACTTTGATGCCAGAGTTAGCAAATACAGTAGCAAGAGGCAGACCAACTCGTCCCAATCCTAAAACACAGATAGTGAAATCCTGTGATTTGACTTTTTCTAATAAATTTTTTAATGACATTTTTTCGTTATAATAAAATATTTTGAGGGTATATTAAATCTGTATTTCTATGCAGTTAAAAGAAATATGTATTATCATGAATAATTAAATAAAAGTCAATAATTCTAGACAGAATTAACTTCTTGAAATAATTCATTACACGTTATTTTTACTGCATTCAGACTAGAATGATTTGTATTCCATCCAAGTTTTTTAAGTTTAGAAGTATCCAAATTCATCTTCATAATATCTCCAATCCATCCTCTTCCATCAGAAGTACCTCCAGAAAGAATAATTTTTGATTCATCAAAGTTCATTGTAGCACATACAATTTTTGCAATAGTAATAACATCAACAGTATCATCGTTACCAATATTAAAAATATCAACTAAATTTTGTTTATTTTGAGTACAAAATAACATGGCATCAATACAGTCTTTAACATGGATGTAAGATTTGTTTTGTTTTCCGTTTCCCAATACTTCAAGTGCAGTTTTATTTTTTAAAATTTTATTAATAAAATCCCAAATTACACCATGTCTACTTCTAGAACCAATTACATTGGCAAATCTCAGAATGGTTCCTTTGAAACCATATGTGTGGCAATACGAGGAAATTAATGCCTCACATGCAAGTTTAGATCCACCATAATTAGAAATTGGAAGCAATGGCCCATATGTTTCGGGTGTAGGAATAATATCGGGTTCTCCGTATACCACTGAAGAAGAGGTAAAAACGAGTTTTTCAACATTTGATTTTCGGATAGCTTCTAATAAAAAAAACGTATTTTCAATATTTTCAGTATAGGCTAACTGAGGACTATCAAAACCAGTTCTAACTTCAGGATATGCTGCAACATGAAAAACAATTTTAAAATTTTTTATAATATCAGGTAATGTTCGTATTTCTTTTAAATCCATTTTTTGAAATTTTAGATTTTTATGATCTTTTAAGTTTGATAAATTTCCACTAACAAGATTATCAAGGACGGTTACATTTGCTCCTTCTAAAAGTAGTTTATCAACCAAATTACTTCCAATGAATCCTGCACCGCCTGTAACTAGTATATCATCATCAGTAAAAGTCATATTATATTTATTAAATTTGGAGTTGATAAAAATTTATCGAGAATGCATAAAACACATTTTTGTCAATATCAATTAGATAAATAATGGGCAGAGTACCAATCATAAGATAATTTTAACCCATCCTTGAAAGAAATTTCCGGAATGAATCCTAATTTTGTAATTTTGGATATATCAGGTACGCGTCTTTTTGTTCCAGCATTTTTAAATTCTTCATATGTAGGAGATATAGATTGATTATGAATATTTTCTAAAATTGAAATTATATCATTAATTTTTATTTCTTCATTAGTTCCAATATTATAGATTTTATTTTTACTATCGGTACTATTCATTAGTAGCGTAAGAGCATTGATTGCATCAGAAATATAACAAAAACATCGAGCCTCATTACCATCACCTTGTACAGTAAATTTTTCTTTTTTCACACATTTTCGAATAAATTCTGGAATGACATGTTCAAATCCCATTTTAGGACCATATACATTATGGAATCGTCCAATGGTAAAATCAATTCCATAAGATTTTGCAAAATTTATTGCAATAGTTTCACCAATGATCTTACTAGAAGAATATGAGAATCGAGGATTTATTGGATCTGGAACAGTGAGAGGTTCTGTTTCAGGAGTAGGGAAAATTTTTGGGAAACCATAAACTTCAGAGGAGGATGCAAAAAAGAATTGTTTTGCATTGGTATCCTTTATCCACTCAACAAAATTTAAAGTTCCACGTACATTAACTTCTAAAACTTTAGATGGAATTTCATAAAAAAATTTAGTGCCATTTATTGCAGCCAAATGATATACAAAATCAACATCAGTAGGTAATTTTGCCCAATCTTCTTTTTTTGTAACATCACCTTTGACTAATGTTACATTAGAATTAGATAGAATATTTTCAAATCCTGCACGAAATCCATTATCAAACGCAATTACTTCATGTTTTTTTATTAATTCAGCTATGAGATTACTTCCAATAAATCCTGAACCACCAGTTACAAGAATTTTCACGTTTCATAATTTTTCTATCAATAATAAAAACTTTCGGCGGATATTAGTATTTTCTATAATGTATTTTCTATAATGTATTTTCTATAA
>TARA_B110000438_G_scaffold68962_1_pt1 | contig 10548 bp, 10 predicted proteins | sample TARA_B110000438 | Tara Oceans TARA_B110000438 (sample SAMEA4398413) | marine metagenome | biome: Polar Biome; feature: [MES] marine water layer (ENVO:01000295) within the mesopelagic zone...; material: water (ENVO:00002006), including particulate matter (ENVO:01000060) such as......
GTGCAATATTATTGATCCTAAACGATGAGTCTGAGTATGACAATCCAGACCTTGGAGCGCTATTTGATGCAGGCGCAAAGGTTCAGGGCCTACTTTCAACTGAAATATTCACAGAAGGTTCTGCCGCCTATATGGACAGTTCGCTTCGTGATGCTTCCTATGAAAAGATTTTACATTTTGTGAATGTTTTTGGTATTCAAAATGCTCTTCCATCTATGCAGAGTGCAATTATCCAAGCAATGAACTATTCTATTAATAATAATAATTATAATCCGAATTCGGAGCTACCTGAAGAGGATTATGATGAAGAGTATTTTGCGATAGCGCTTGAAACGTATTTTGGTTTGTGGGCCCATGACCCAGTAGGTGACCATTGGGCTGGCAATCATGAGTACAGATACATAAATCGTCAGGAGATGTTGGTAGGTGATACGCAGGGGTATAACCTGATTAATCAGTTTTTTGGAGAAAATTGGCGATATACTGCTGAACTGCCTGCTGACTTTGAAGGTGGTTTTAGCCTTAGCTATGTTCCTGGAATATCTTATACTAATAGATCTCAGTATCTAAAAGACGTAAAAATTACTGGTGATAACGCTGTTAATATTGTTGGAAATAGTTTTGAGAATAAGGTATGGGGAAACCACGCATCGAATAGTTTTGTCGGGGGTAAGTCTGATGATTATTTTAATGGAGGCGGTGGTATAGATCGGGCTATTTTTTCTGGTGACTATGAGGAGTATGCTATTTTAGTGGGAGCTCAGTGGAACGACTACACCTTGAGTGTTGTTGATTTTTATACTGACAGAGATGGCACTGACACTCTGGTACACGTTGAGGAAATGGAATTTAATGGAGTGGTATACACAATTGAGAACGTCCTTGAGTCTGATAAATCAGAAGTATTGCCATCAAAATTCATGATGCTTCCAAACTATCCTAACCCATTTAACCCCACAACAAAAATAAGATTTGAACTCCCAGAAGATGCCTACATTAGGTTGGTCGTCGTAGATCTTTTAGGAAGAAATATAAGAACACTTAAGGATGAAAAAATGAATGGTGGCTATCATCACATTGAGTGGAATGGCATGATGGACACCGGAGCTCAGGCAGCTGCAGGCATCTATTTTATACGTTTTGAGAGTAAGTCATATCAAAAATCCTATAAAATGTTACTCGTAAAATAAATCACTTAATTGTGAGTGTATTTCCTCGGATGAACGTTCTAATATCGGACGGGGAAATCAAACGTATTTTCCATATTAAAATAATATTACTACTTATGTGTCATATAATTATATGATAATATTGAACTAAGGAGAAATTAATAAATGAAAAATTTAAGGAAAAAACAGTCTGGCTTTACGATGATTGAGATCATGGTAGTTGTTGTTATTGTAGCTATTCTTGCCGCGATTGCGTTGCCAATTTACCTAGACTATGTACAAAGTTCATACGCTTCAGAGGCTCGCACGGTGATGTCTAATGTACACAATGCAGCAAAGATGTACTACCAGACGAAGGGCGAATGGCCAGGTGACGTTGAGCAGTTAGAGCGCGCAGGACAACTTGATCTAGATCGTTCTACCAAACTAAAGTGGACTTTTGAGCTGCAGCTTCCTGATCGATTAAGTGCGACCAGCACAGAAGAGATGCAGGGAGGAGCAGGAAAAGTTGTATCTTTTGATGCGCTAACAGGAAGGTTTCAAGGCTACGGATCTCCAGAAGAAAGTCAGTAAAAATGGATCTTAATGAACTTCTAAACTATAGTATAGACAGCGGTGCCTCAGATCTACATTTAAGCGTTGGCTCTGTCCCAATGGTTAGGATAAATGGAACCATGAAACCGCTTAATGTAAATACCTTAAAGCAGTCTGATATAGAAAAAATGCTCCCACAGGTAATGGATGAAGATCAGATAAGCTTATTCAAAGAGAAAAAAGAAATAGATTTCTCTGCTAAGCTTGAAGGTAAAGGTCGTTTCAGGGTTAATTTATTTAATCAGATTAATGGTCTGGCCGGTGTCTTTAGAACGATTCCTGATACGATCAAAAGTTGTGAAGAGCTTGGGATACCTTCTTTTATGCAGGATCTAGCTATGATAGACCGCGGCCTAGTTCTTCTTACGGGTCCGACCGGTTCTGGAAAGAGTACTACTTTAGCGGCAATGGTAGATCATATTAACAGAGAAAAAGCTTGCCATATAATTACGATTGAAGATCCGGTCGAGTACTACCACCACACAAAAGAGAGTTTAATTAATCAACGAGAGCTTGGCGCAAGTACACATAGTTTTGCTAATGCACTTCGTGCTGCGCTTCGGGAAGATCCGGATGTCATTCTTGTTGGTGAGATGCGAGATCTAGAAACTATATCGTTGGCTTTGACAGCGGCGGAAACTGGGCACCTCGTCCTTTCAACCCTACATACGTCTAGTGCTGTCAAGGCCATCGATAGAATTATCGATATCTATCCAACCGGTCAAAAGGACCAAATTCGTTCCATGCTTTCTGAGAGCTTAGAAGCGGTGATTGCTCAAAAGCTTCTTCCAACCAAAGACGGTAAGGGGCGTGTTCCTGCGTGTGAGGTGATGATCTCTACTACGGCTATTAGGAACCTGATCAGAGAAGATAGAATATTTCAGATTTCTTCTGTTATACAGTCTGGTGGTGTAGAAGGTATGCAAACCCTTGACCAGGATCTACAAAGACTGGTTACCCAGGGTAAGATTGAGAGAAAGGTTGCGATGGATATAGCTGATAATCCAAAACTATTTAAGCAAAACGTGCTATAATCATGATGTGGGTAAAGAAGACAAGTAGTGGTATAGGGTTTATCGAGGTTATGACCGCCGTTATAATTATCTCGATAGCCGCATTAGGTATGCTAATGGGAGCGGTTCATGCTAGAGGAGAGCTCCATGCCCTTCAGGTTAAAGAACGAGCGACGGAAGAGTTGCTTAACTATATGGAGTATTGGAAGGGACGTATCGCGGACGGTGTAATGTCTTCTTCTGAGTGGAACGGAGACCTGCAAGGCGATCAGATTTATCTTTTTGGTAATGCGCAATCAAGCTATAAAATTAAGGCGACCATCTACTATGATATAGAGCAGTTAGACAAATTCACAGACCATGGTCCAACAGATTTTAAGAGATACCAACTCGAATGTTGGATAAAATGGAAAGATTATCTCCAAACACCAGCGAATAGGTGGAGTAATAAGGTTGAGAAGGAAAGGAAGCTCTCAACAGTAATGTCGATATTTGATCTAGAATGATATTCTTATTTAAAAGTTCAAAAGGGATGACCTTAATTGAAATGGCTGCGGTGGTAGTCGTTACTGGTATTATTGCTCTTGGTATGACTATGGGTACCAGAGGAGTGTTGATGCACTATCAGTCAGACCATGTTAGACAGGAGCTCAGACAATACGGAAGCAGTGTCATGCGAGAAGTAGTCAGAGAACTAGGCCTTTCTCAGCGTGTAGAGGTTGATGGAATAAATGGTTTTTCACGCTTAAAACTATACAGACTTTATAGTGACCTTACTCCGTCAATGGTTATATCTTGTCACCAGACCAATGGCGTGCAGTTCAATTATAATAATCCAGTGGATGGGACACTCCAACTTCCTAGCTTTGGAGCATACAGAGACAGCGGGCAACGGACTGTGTGGGTAAAAGATTTTGTGGTTACGAGTGAGCCAAGTTCTAAGCCAGGGCTTGTCGTGTTTAAACAATCCTACTTGCATTTAGAGCTGACTCTTGCCATGGACCAAGATATTTTTATCAATGGCCAGACGACTACCGAGGACCATTATTTTCATCGAGGTGTATTTATGAGCCACGCTTATATAATGAAAAAACTTACAAATGACCAGTCTACAATATCATAGTCGCGGGAGTGCAGCTCCGTTAGCAATGCTGTTTACTCTTGTTAGTATGGTATTTACTGTGGCATACTTAAAAAGTTCTTTTAATCAAGCTGTTTTAGAGGAATATCGCTATGCCGAGCACCGAGCGCTCTATGCTGCCGAGGCTGGACTGAATGAGGTTGGCGTTGTGATCTTGCCTCAGTTGGTAACTGAAGATACACTACTATTTCCAGAAGGAAAAAACTATGGGGTTAACGAGAATGGAACCCCTGTAGGCAAATATAAAAATATTTATTGTTACACAGAGCTAGAAGAAAATTCAACCAGGAAAATCTATTATGTTTACTCTACAGGTGAGGCAATGCCACTGACCAGCCTGGGTGACAAAGTTGATCCGATTGAGAGGACCGTCTTTATGACCATGCAGGCCCAGGGCTTTGAAGATTTTATGTATTTCACGAACGAGGAAAAACCGACAGGGCCGGGGAATACTGGTACAGTAAACTTTGGTACAAACGATCAGCTTGAGGGTCGGGTGCACACCAATGGCGATATCGTTTTTAGTAGTTATGGATGTCCTGAATTTTCAGGGTCAGTGACCGTCACGAACGAAGCCGTTGAAAATGGTGGTGGAATTGGAGGATGGGGCGCTTGTGATGAGGGGGTGTTCGAGCAAAACATTGATGGTGAAACCGTAAACATACTTGATACAATTGCCACTATTACTTTCCCACCAGAGAATTCTGCTCAGCTTATTCGTGCAAATGCAGACTATGTTTTTAGTGCGGATGATATGCTATTTAGAAATGGCAAAAAAGATACCCTTGTAATGACCGAGATTAATTTTACGCAGAGCGGATTTTGGGCCGCCCAGTGGTGGTATAATATTCCTCCAATCGGAGGCCCGCCAAATGAATTTGATTTTTCATGGGACGCCATCAGCACCGCGCTTAATGTAGATCTGTCCGGGTTGCATTTTGGGCCAGTAAATGAATACATCCCTGGCCTTGGCTATGACGGCACATTTTTAATCCTAAGTGCGTTTGATATTTCTGGATCCAATGTGCAGTCTACGGTAATCAATTCTATCAATTCTGGCGATATTTTACGTATATCAAATGTGGGAGGTTCAAAATCAGCGACCTTTTCCACATCAAATGATCCGATTCCTATTGGAGATGATAGGATACTTATTCAGCTAGACCCTGCCTCATTAGTCTACGTATCATCTCTGGATGAAGGTTTTGCAGATGATGAGCAGCTTAGACTGGTTAATACGAGCGCGTCAACTGGATTAGCTGAAGACGTTGAGTGGAATAATATGCATTATTATCATGATCACGCAGATGATAATTCTGAGTTCTGCCCTGTAGGTGGCAGACAACATTTTGACTTTGACTACTGGAACGCTGCAGGAATAAACGGGTTAAACTGTGATATTTTTTCTTGTCCAAATCAAATCTATAACAGTGAATATATTTACATGCAAAAATTGTTCTACCCCTATACAGGGCCAACAGTGATCTATGTTAAGGGTGGACAGACGCTAGTAAGAGGTGAGGTTGGTGGGCAGTATACAATTGTCACGGATGATTATACGGAGTATCGAAGGCATGATAATATGAGTATTGTAGATAGGGTATGGGGAAATATCTGGTTGATAGATGATATTGTCTATGCTGACTCATATGGTAACGGAGCGGTGATAAGCCCGGATGATGGTGGAACCGGAAATGTATTGGGCCTAATTGCAGGGGGAAATGTAATTATTGCAAACACTAGGCCGAATGGTGCACGGGGACAACTCTATGGCTCAGACATTAAAATAAACGCTGCGATTATGGCAATGTATGGGGGTTTTATATCTCACTATTGGCAGAACACACTGACCGGTTATCATGATTGGAATGATAATCCTTCTTATGGGTACATCGCTGACGGAAGAGGCGGTCATCGAAATTATTTTCGATCCGAAGATGTAAATGGTGTTTATACAAATACAAATGATAAAAGAGGAGTGGTCCACCTTTGGGGATCTGTCGTGCAACAAAAAAGAGGATACATGCTTAGGAACTATCCTGGACCATACAATGCGTCTCCAGGTGCTGGTTATGACAAAAATTATCACTATGATTGGAACCTGCGTTTTAATCCGCCTCCTTATTATCCTGATCAGGTTGATGTAAACAACAATGTAATACTCAAAATGGCGTCATATGGGGAACTAGAAAATGATTCTTAGTCAAGATAGGAAAAAAATATAATGTTTTTAGGTTTAGATATTGGCAGGCAGTATGTAAAAATGGTGGCCATGAATAAGACAAAAGATGGGTACCAGCTTATTGATGCAGGTCAGAGATTAGTGCCGGACCCTAATCAGGCATTTGACCCTGACAAGATCGAGACACATCACTGGGTCATGGCGATAAAAGAGCTACTCAGGCAGCAGGGGTTAAATCCGAAGAAAGTAAAGGTACTGGCTACCAGTATCAGTGGCGCATCTGCGAGCGTTAAGCAGATCACAACAATGGAGATGCCTGCTGAGGAGCTAGCGTCAGCGATGACCTTTGAGGCTAGGAAACATATCCCAATGGACGGCACTGATGCTGTAATTGATTATCAAATTTTGGGTTCTAATGCTAAAGAGGTTGATAAAATTGACGTCGGGCTCGTTGCATGCACAAAAGGGGTGTTGAGCGCACACATTGATTTATTGAAAGAGTGTGGGTTTAAGCCAGGTGTTATTGATGTAGACCCAATAGCGGTCACCAATACGTTTACATTTTTAAAGGATATTCCTGAAGATGGTCTGGCTGTTCTGTTAGACATTGGTGCTCTATCATCTAGTCTTATTGTCTGGGGCAGTGGACAGCAATATTTTACCAGGGATATACCTATTGGCGGACATCACTTTGTAAAAGAAGTTGTGGAAAGAAGAGAGATTAATTATACTGAAGCGCAGGACCTGCTTTATAGGGATGGCGTTTCCTCTATTTTAAAGAGTGAGTCAGGTAATGAGGATTCAGGGTTGAGCGTGGCAGATAGATCTGTGTTTGATAATATTGTGGAAGATATTCGTAGAAGTCTGAGGTTTTATGCTAAGCAGACAGGCCAAAGTTTTTTTCTTAAAATATTTTTAACTGGTGGTGCAGCCGAGACACCCGGCTTAACAGATTTAATTAGTTCAAAGCTTAGCATTGACTGTGACACTTTAGATCCATTTGATGGTATTGATGGCGCGGATAGTATTAGTGTGGATAACTCTAGTCAGTATGTGCTCGCAATGGGACTAAGTCTTAGGGCTGGAATGGAACAATGAAAACCTATATAAAGATAAATTTAAACAAAGCAGAAAGCTCAGAGATACTAAAAGAACGCGCGCTAGAGCGGACTCGTTGGGCAATTTTTGGTGCATTTATCTTTTTTTTATTTATAATAAATCTGAGAGTGTGGATGATAGGCTTTGGATATAATAAGGTTATATCCAAAAAAAACAATCAGATCCAGGAGCTTAAGAATGATATAATGAAGCTTCAGTCTAAGGGTAAAAATCTCTCTAAGAATGATATTATGTCTTTTGCAGACCTAGAGCAAGACAGGTTTTTATGGGCAAGGAATATGGAGCTTCTTGGGAAAATGACGCCTGATGATATGGCCATCACCGGTATGAGGTTTAAGAGAGACAAACTAACCATAAAAGGCATCGCTCTTACTTTCGAGGATAGAAAAGATTTTGAGATTATTGATGAATATGTCCAGACTCTGAGAGCCAACAAAGAATTTTCTGAAAATTTTACTCGAATAAAATATGTTGGACACCAAAAAATTAATATTCGAGGGCAAAATATTATCCGTTTTGAGATTATAGCCTCAATCAGGAAAGGCGGGAATAAAACATATTCCTGATTAATTGCATGGCAGAGAAAAGAAATATAATACTGTTTGGTGCTCTTATCGTTTTAACGATATCCTATTGGCTTAGCGCTGCTTTTTTCATTGGAAATAAGCCGCTTGAGATTAAGCTTCTTGAGCAAGAGGAGACCGAGCTAAATGAGAATTTAATTAGCGCTCAAATATTAGCCAGTAAGCTCGATAGAGTATATACCCTGTTTCAGGAAAATCTTGCTCTCTCTCAGCAAGATTCACTTGCAGAAGACGCTAGCCTACCATTCCTTAATTCTCTAACGGATATCCTTGAGGAATTAAATATTCAGCTGTTGGGTATAAAACCCAAAGACAGAGAAAGTAAGGGGAGCTACTATAAGTCTCCTTATGTAATTACTATCGAGTGTTCTTATGAAGAATTTGGAAAATTTTTAGCAGAGATTGAGCGTTCACCTAGGCTTATTGCGCTTAATGAATATGAGGTCAAGAATGGGGTTGAGAGGGTCAAGACAAATATTTCTGAGGATGATCTTCTTGAGCAAGTGTTTGAGCTAAACTTGGCAACCATTACGCTGGTTAAATCAAAGACGAAGGGATAACCATGAGCGAACGATCATTAACCATATGGAAACTGTTGATTACGTTTACTATTCTATCACTGATAGCCGGAGGATTCAGTCTTTATCCAAAGAATGAAAAATATAAAATGATTATTGAAAAATCATCTAGAACGTTTGGTACAGACAAAGAACTTGAAAATGTAATCGAGTATCTAGAAGAAAGGTTAGAACAAAGAGGTTATTACCAGTTTGGACTAGAAAAGCAACCGATGAGACTGACAAATGTGCTGACACTCGCGGATGGCAGTGGCCCAAGAAGCAGAAGAAGTCGCAGTGCACTGAGGGTGTCTATGATTTATCAGAGCCAGAAAAAGTTTCAAGCGCAGCTCAATTACCGTGGTAAGATTTACACGGTTAGTTCTGGGGAGTCAGTCCCTGCTCTTGGTAAGGTTGTTCATATTGACCAGAAGCAAGTGGTAATGAAAAGAGAGAACAAGATTCTATCGTACCCAGCCCCAGGGACAGATAGACAAAACGCATTGGAAATAAGTTTAGAAGATTTTAATCGAGGTAAGATTTAATGAAAGGGAATTATTGATATGAAGTCCTTAAAAATATGGTTTATTCTGTTGCTGCCATTATTGATGCTGGTACATGGGCAGGGGTCCTCTGATCCTAATAATGAAGATTCTGGTACTGATAGTAAAGAGCCACTGAACCTGGTTACGGTTCATGCCGAGGATGCACACTTACCAAGTATTTTGGCTGTCCTTGCAAAAGAGAGTGGGTATAATATTGTTACAGATCCTAATGTTAATAGGCAAGAAAAAATATCTATCCATTTAGATGATGTTCCTATCGAACAGGCAATTAATCTCATCGTTCGTGCGGTTGGACTAAGCTATGAGGTGGTTGGAAACTCATTTCTCATTGCTGACCCCAAAAAGTTAAAAGAAGAGGTAGGCGTTTCTTCTTTTGTGATTGAACTTAAATATGCATCAGCACAAGAGGTAAAGTCTATGCTACAGGATATCTCTGATCAGATACAGGTGGACATATCAGGAAATAAACTACTGGTGAACGCTTCCCCTAAAAAAATCGCAGAGATACAGAATGTAGTAAGACAGATTGATATACCTGCAATTCAGATTATGCTTGAGACAAGGCTCATTGAGGTTGCTGCCGATGCTGAGCAGCAACTGGGTATTGATTGGTCTAGGCTTTCAAAGTTTACAACAATTCTGGCTGAAAATGCGCTTGATGAGTCTACGGGCGGTTCAATTATTCCTGACGATCAAACTCTTGGGCAGAAGCCAACTACGATGTCGTTTGATCCTTTAAAAACCAACCTTAATGATGGGAGTCAATTGATCCCGAGGTATTTTAGCAGACAAATGACGGCGTTTGATATTACTCTAGATATGCTTATGAAAGCTAATCAGGCGGAGGTACTTGCTGATTCGCGTTTAACAACTCTAAATGGCCGCGAGGCGTCTATTAAGCTTGTAGACATTGTTCCTTACATTTTGAGCTCTGGAGGTGTCGGTGGACAGGTTCAGGTTCAAAGGGAAGAGGTCGGGATTAAGTTAAACATAAACCCTACGGTAAACACAGATGGATTTATTACGGTAAAAGTTGAGCCGGAGGTTTCAACTATTTTTGAGTTTATCGGTCCAGATAATAATATCCCTCGTGTGAAAAGTAGACAGTCTTCTACAACCATTAGGGTAAAAGATGGAGAAAGTATAATCATTGGTGGCCTGCTTAGTAATGATCGAAAGCAAACTGTATATAAAGTTCCCTTATTACATAAAATCCCATGGATTGGCAAGTGGCTTTTTACTAGTAAAAATCTAGTAGAAAGAAAAACAGATTTAATTATCCAGATAACCCCAAAAATAGTTTTGGATAATTATACGGGTATTTTAAAGACTGATCGAATGCGATTATTTGAAAAAAATCTATTGGGTGAGAGTGCTTCCGGAGACAGTGAAAGCCAAAGTGAAGAATTACAAGGTGGAGTGGGTGCATCAAAATATAGAGGTATATGGGATGAACCATCAACACTTCCTGAGCAAATTGAATCAGACCAAGAATAAGGAGCTTGAAATGATTAAAAATAAAATTTATAAAGTAAAAGCCTTAGCGCTGTTCACTCTAGTTCTTTTTTTAGGATTAAGTTGCGATGATCGTAAAGCGAGTGATGCAGTTGCGGAAGAAGGATT
>TARA_B110000438_G_scaffold149757_1_pt1 | contig 10547 bp, 10 predicted proteins | sample TARA_B110000438 | Tara Oceans TARA_B110000438 (sample SAMEA4398413) | marine metagenome | biome: Polar Biome; feature: [MES] marine water layer (ENVO:01000295) within the mesopelagic zone...; material: water (ENVO:00002006), including particulate matter (ENVO:01000060) such...
AATAGGCTAAGGGTGCTGAAATTAGTAACACTCTTAGGGCTGTAATCACCAAAACCGGAAATCCTTGCCCCAGACCTTGCATTATTCGGCCACAAGGCATGGCAATTCCTACAAATGGATATGCGAAGCATAGCGTTCTTAATGCCCCAATTCCTATTTCTTCAATCATTGGATCGTCCGTAAACAACCCCATTATCTTTGGAGCTAATAAATATACAGATAGAGAAGCAATGGCTACTATTCCAAATGCCCTAGTTATTCCATATATTATGATGTGTCTAACTTTATCCATTCGTTTAGCGCCAGTAAACATACCTACGGTTGTAACAAGTCCTGTTGCGATACCCATAATTGGTAAGAACATTAACATATCTAGTCTTCCAGAGATAGTGTAGGCTGCAACAGCCTCAGCTCCATATCCTATTATTAAAATATAATTAAAGACGCCTTGTCCAAAAGACATAATTAACATTGAAACAGATGATGGTATTCCAACCCATAATATTTCTTTCATTATTTCTGGTGAAAACTGAAATTCCTTTAGATTAAAAGTGATGTATGCATGATCTTTCCAAAATAACATATAGATAAAAATCGCAAATACAATCATTTGGGAAACCACACTTGCGGCAGCTGCCCCTTCAACTCCCATACCTAATCCAAATCCTCCATATCTTTCTAGATTAAAGATAAAAATAGGATCGAGGATTATATTGAGTACTGTGCCAATGACTGCAACCATTACTGGAAATTTCATGTCTCCTTCTCCAGCTAATATTGAACGAAATACGATTGCAAAGACAACAAATGTCATTCCATAACATGTAACTCTAAGATATCCCCAAGATTCATCGAGCATTTCTTTTGGCGCTCCGAGCATTGATAAAACATCTTTTCCTAAAACCAAACCTGCAACAGTCAGTGTTAAACCTAGTACTAATCCAAGTATGATGCCGTGCTCAGCTGCATTATTTGCTCTCAGCTTATTTCCAGCCCCAATCGCCCTTGAAATTGACGAAGTGAGTCCAGTTCCAATTCCGAAAGTTATTCCCATTACAAAAAAATATAAGGGCATGTTAAAAGCTACAGCAGTAATTGACTCACCTCCTAGCCTTCCTATAAACAACATGTCTACTATTGAATACATTGTTTGGATGGCCATACCTGCCATTACTGGTAAGGCAATACTCCAGAGAGCTTTCTCTGGCTTATCTAGAAATTCATTAAGGCGTGACTCATTTTTATTATTCACTTATTCACAGCCTTCTGCTTGCTATTTCAGACTATCTAATAATAGGCTTTCGAGCTCTTTAACATTACCTTTACATTTTTCTAAATGTTCGCTATCCACTAACTCAACATAGCCCTCACTAGTTTTACCTACAATACAAGGAGTAATATTCTTTGTATATTCTTCTAATTTCGGTTCTCTTTCATTCAAATGAACAAATTTTATGGGTATTCCTAGATTACTTTCACATTCTTTCCAAGCATCTTTTTTCCCAGTTCTACCGTGTGTAATATCGCATAGTGCACAGTGTGCCATACCGAACATTTTTCCTGAAATATATTTCAGTTCGCCAAGAATTCCTCCATCAGCCTGGTAAATTCCAACGATTTCATTAACTTTGGACATTGATATTACAAAATTATGCAGATATATAAAATTTTCAGTTAATACCTACTTTGACACTTAAAGTTATATCCCTGATTTTTAAATCCAGTTTGTGGAATCAGATAACTTGGATAAGGATGTTAATCCTCCAGCCGAATTATATGCTTACCATGCCACCAGTTCATTTGCGCATGACACTGCGTTGCCATATCTTAGTTATTTTGCAGTGAGATTGGGTGCGTCCTTCGAGCAAATAGCTTGGATGAGTTCTTTAATGAATTTACTTCCTAATTCATTGCAATATTTCTGGGGTTGGATATCAGATAAAAATACAGTTCGAACATATTGGATAATTGGTGGTTCCGTTATTGCCTCTTTTGCACTTTTTATGCTATCTATGGTTAGAGATCCCAATGAAATGTTAATTCTCGTAATTGGCTATTCTGTAGCTCTATCCATAATCACACCTACATGGTCAGCTTTGCAGGGAGATTGGATGTCCCCCTCTAAACGAGGAAGCACGTTAGGGAGATTCCATCTCATAGGAGGCTTAATGGGGTTGGTAGGTTCACTAATTGCGATTTATTCAGTGTACTTTAATGAATCTGATACTCCGGATTCCTTTCGTCCATTATTCATATTAGCAGCTGTAGCAACTTTTGTTGGCGGTTTGATTCTAGTTCGTGTACCGTATCGTGATCCAACCAAAATTCCGGATTTAATACTAACTGATTCAGTAAAAAAAGAGTATTCAAATACATTTCAAAGCTATGTTAGAGCTCAATCTTTTTACACATTGAATATGTCTCTTATTTGGCCATTATTCGCAATTATTTTAATTGAAGTTTTGGAAGTGGATAATGTTACTTTGGTCGTATTTAGTTTGATAGGTGCAATTTCGGAGATGGTTTTTCAACCCATAATGGGTCGGTTAGTTGATAGAGTAGGGCCATTACCTGTTTTGATAATGAGTAGAATTGGATTTTCAATTTTACCATTTCTATATGCTTTTTTCCCAGATATAAAAGTAATGATATTATTACAGATCTTAATTTTTGGTCCATGCTTTAGTGCTTTTTTGATTACTACGAATGCTATGGTTTTAGATTTGGCACCCAACAAGGAAAGGGCTTCATATTTTAGTTATTATAACACAAGAGTTGGTATTTCTACTTTTATTGGAGCTTTAGCAGGAGGATATCTTGCAGGTTATTTAGATAATTTCTCGAATTCATTTTACATAATAGATAATTTATTAGAATACAGTTTAATCAGTAGTCTGGATTATACTTGGCGTGCTATCTTTATAGTATTCATAATTTCAGGTATGGGTCGTACAATTGCAACTTTTTCTTTTTTAAGATTACGAATGCCTAAGAAGTACCCTAATTCCATTTATTTTGTAGATAGGTTAATGGAATTCCAAATGTTCCGTCGCCGTTAATTAGTTATAATATTTCTGTAACAACGAATGAAAATAATGGACGCCTATCTCTCTTTTTGGAGAGTATCTTCCTCTATCATAAGAATTGGATTTTATTCCTTTCTGTACTGATTCAACTATTTTCTCATCCTCAAGTTCTACCTTATCTAAATTCGCTCCAGCACCTTTCTCCATTAACTCTTCTTTCCAGACATAGGTGAAATATTCTATTTCAGTATATTCTGGGGATTTTGGCTTAACAACATTTATAGACAATCCCCAGGGATAAAAATTAAACATCATATTTGGAAATAAGAAGAAATAGTAGGCAGCCACATTCTTGCCGTAGTCTTGATGGTTTTCAGGTAAATCAAAAGTGTTTTCATTATCTTTACCGATGCCCATTTGTAAAACTGTATTGTTAATTCCTTGTGTAAAATAGTCCTCGTATTTTAATTCTTTATTCAGATCATTGTGAACAAAAGGTATGTGAAATCCTTCTAAATAATTATCACAATAAAGAGCCCAATTGGCATTAACTTTGTATGTTCTAAATAGTTCTGGTTTGTATTTAAATTCATCAACAGGTAACCAGGCTAATCTTTCAACCATAGGTTCGATTAGTTCAGAAAGATCACATTTCTTTTCATTAGTAATAAATATCATTTTTTTCCAAGACTCTATATCAATTTTGGATAAGTTATCACTTTTATTTGGAAAGTTAGTGACGTTATCAAATTCGGGCATAAATTTCATCTTCCCATTAATTTCAAATTGTCTACCATGGTATCCACAGACTAATGTTTTAGATTCACAGGAATCATTACACAGTATATTTCCTCGGTGAGTACATACATTAGATAAACATTCAAGATTTCCTTTATCTTTTGTTAAAAGATAGGGTTCATCCACCATTCCCTCCAGAAGAATTCCAGGATGTGCATTATTCTTTTCTAATAAGTCCGTATCGCCAATAAACTGCCAACTTCTATCAAATAATATTTTTAATTTATTATAAATTTTGAGACTATGGTAAAATTTTGAAGGGATAGTTTTTGCTTTTCTAATATCTGGATCAATATCAATTTCCATTTCTTCGCCTTCTAGGCCAATTTCTAACGTAAGTTAATAGTTTTGTTTCTGCACACAGTTCACCTTCTTTGTTGTAACCTTTTACAGTTAGCCACTCTTCGTGCTTATTATTCTCATTAATTCCATTAACATATGACTCTATGTTTTCTTCAGTTAATTCAAAAATTACGGTTAAATCACTCTTGACGGATTTGAGATATTTTATATTTGCTTCTTTCGTAAATACGTAAGCATCAATACCTCTTTTACTCAAGATCAGAGGTAATGCCATACCATAATACATATCCATTCCAGAATATGTTGTCCCTCCAAACATTATTTTGTCAAATGCACTATTTAGCCATGATCTAGTGATAACCATTTTGGCTTTTAGAAAATCACCACTAATATTTATGACTTTAATTCGATTAGCAATAGAAGGTGGCCATCGGTTCATCATCTTAGCCAATTGTTTTGAATTAAGCTTTCTTTCTTTGTATTTTTCAGAATAATATTTAAATGGATTAAGTATCAACGTCTTCGTCCACCGCCGCCGCTTCGTCCACCACCGCCGCTCCGACCACTGCTTTGGCTTCCACCACCTCTACTTCGCCTATTCGAACTTCCATTACGTGAACGATTTCCACCAATACCGAATCTGCCGAAACCTCTACGGCCAAAGCCACCACGTCCAATATCTGCTGCCGTATTTTTAGCCCAAGTAATGGCAATTCCAATAATAATTACTGGAGCACAAATGAAGCCCATACAACACATAGAAAAGTATCCAAAGAATCCGAGTGGAGCTCCTGGTGTCGGAGCAAAAGCATACCCCTCACCAGGATTATCGGGTTTATAATCGACATTTACGGTTGAATTGACAGATATAGTCCCATTGGCAGCCTCCTCGTTCCAATAAGTTTTGAATCGTTCGTACAATTCGTCTTCCTTTTCTAAAGTTCCGTCACCATCGGTGTCTAGTTCTTCAATCGAGTAGCTTTCGTATTGATAAAAAACTTCAAAAATTTGATAAGATTGATTATCTACATTATAATTAATAGTTAGTTCTATTTCGTATATAAATTCTTTCCAGCATTCCCAATCATCTTCCCAGCCATCATCATTATCATCGTAACAGAATTCACCATCAATAAAAGTGAAACTATTGCGTTGGTCATCTATGTATCCTTCCGTTTCAGCCCATTCAAAATCCGATGTTCTTGAACTTAATATGGATGCTGAAATAGCAGATGCAATTATAGCAAAAATAATGACTGCAGCACCAATCATTACCCAATTAACGTCACCATCTAGAAAGCCTCCTCTGGTATTTTTTTCTTCTTCACCGGGAAGTGCATACTCGTCATCAATTTTAGGTATTGCATAGCTTCCACTTTTAGATCCAGATTCAGTAGGAGTTTTTGATGAGGCATATTTATCATTATCATTTCCACTACGCCACTTGCGGTATTCTTCACTATTTTGTTCAATATCTTCGTCTTCAGCCAAATTTATTCCTCATTCGGTCTAAAAAGGAAGGTCTTTCCGAATCTAACTTTTTTAGTTCTTCCCATAATTTCCTAGTCTTACCATTTGGTTTGGGCACTTTAACCTTTATTCTTACATGTTGACTTCCTTTCAAAGTGGGTCTTGTAATATCAGTCATACCTTTTCCTTTTAATCTTAAAATATCACCAGACTGTGTCCCAGAAGGGATTTTCAGTTTAACATTTCCAGATAAAGTAGGTACTCTCATATCATCACCAATAACAGCTTGAGCTGGTGTAATTTCTAAATCCAATACAATTTCATTCTCTTGTCTTTGGAATAATTCATGTTCTTTTACATTGACTATTATGTAAAGATCACCTTTTTGTCCATTATTTGGTCCAGCACTGCCTTGCCCTCGCATACGCAGTCTAAATCCATTATCTGCACCTGGGGGAATTCTTAATTTCATTTTTTTATTGATGGCAGCTATTCCTGAGCCTTTACAATCTCTACATGGCTTGTCAATAAGTTTTCCAGAACCTCTACAATCTGAACAATTGTCAGTAGTAATAGTCTGCATGAAGCTCCTTTGCTTCATTCTTCTAACAATACCTTGACCACCGCAAGTTCCACATGTTTTTGCAGTGCCTCCATCCGCAGCTCCGGATCCGGAACATTTTTTACAATTTCCATTTCTAGGGATTACGACCTCCTTTTCGATTCCTTTGTAAGCTTCTTCTAATGTAAGTGTTATATCGTATCTTAAGTCATCCCCACGATTATCGGGTCTTCTTTGACCTCCTCCAAAAAGTTGTGAAAAGACATCACCCATACCGCCACCTCCTCTTTGACCACCTCCGAAAAGTTGACCAAATAAATCCGAGACATCACCGCCATGACTGAATTGATCCCATGAGAATCCTCCACCTCCAAAATCAACACCTTTGTGTCCATATTGGTCATATCTTTCCCGTTTTTCTTTATCTGCCAAAACCTCATAGGCTTCAGAAACTTCTTTGAATTTTTTTTCAGCAATTTCAGGACTTTCTTCACTAGCATCAGGATGATGTTTTCTTGCTAATTTACGGTAAGCTTTCTTTATAGTTCTTTCATCAGAATCTTTCGAAACATCCAAAATTTCATAATAATCTCTTTTAGCCATAAGCGTCGCTCCTATTTTCCCCTTTTAATAAAACTTTAGAATTGTCTTTTCTCCATTCCTTTGGCACTTATCCATATTGTGGCAATGGCAGTAATAAAGACAACGATTATTGCAGTTAAAGGTTCGGTAACTAGATCTACGGTATTGTTTCCTGCAGTTTTTATTAGTCCATAGTCTTCAGTTAAAACATTCCAATTCATATTTTCCAGTCCTTTGAATAGTATGGAATCTAGATAATGACTAACTGTAACTTGTTGATAATTTCCTCCAGATACAATCATCTCCCATAGCATCCAATATATAATTCCTAAAAAGAAGGGCCTATCAAAATATACTGAAATTAATATAAAAATCCCAATATATGCTATAGATTCAATCAGTATTATTTTAATAACTAGTAACAAAATATCAAATTCCTCTTTAATTCCATAAAATCCCGCATTCATCATTGTTATTAGATAATAAATAAGACTTGTAAATGCAAGAAGACTAAACATACAAATGACTCCGGCAATATATCTATAGAATATGATTTCTAGAGAGCTTATTGGTGTTGTTCTTAATATTTGGATAGTTTTTTTATTGAATTCTTCATTAATTAATTCCGAGGCAAACATTATTGCCATTAAAACACCTATAAACTTGATTAAGAAAACTTCTGAAATGTCTATAAATGCTCCACGTACCTCTTCATGTATTGGTAGTCCAATTAGTTCAAAATCAGCATTATTATTATAGTAATATATTTTGTCCCCATCTACTTCCTGAACTTGACGCTCATCTTTATCATTTGTATATACCCATAATCCAAGTAAACCAGGGAGTACTAAAATTAGTATAAGAATCCAAGTTAACTTATTCATTAATAATCGATAAATACAATCTTTTACAATAGGTATTCCTAAATTCTTAGAACGGTTTAATATATCACTTATTTCCATTGAGCGCCGCCTATTAGTTTAGTATATAGTGAGTCTAATGAATCATCTTCAGAGTTTATTTTTTTAACTTCAATTTTTTCTTTCTTAATAATCCTTGGTAACTCTAAGTAAAATTTTTCAGCACTATCTGTTTCGACTATTAATTCATCATTTTCTTTATCAATTCTTGTAGCCCTTACCCATGATTCGTCTAGCATTATTTTGGCTAATCTTCTTAGATTTGTATTTTTAATAGGTGTAATATGTATTTGTCTTGGAATATTATTCATTAAGTTACGAATCTCATGCCTGTTCCCTGAAGCTAGCATTTTTCCATTATTTATTAATATAATTTGGTCAGTTAGATTTTCGATATCGTGTAGAATATGACTAGATATCATTATGGTTTTTCCTTCACTAGCCCATTGCTTCATTTTCTTCATCAATAAATGCCTTGTAGTTGGATCTGCACCTTGAAATGGTTCATCTAGAACAAAGATGTCGGGATTGAATACAGCAGCCCTAGCAACCTTAGTCTTTTGACGCATACCTCGGGAATATGTTCTTATCTTTCTATCCATAGCGTCCTCTAATCCTAATTCAGCTAAAGAGATTCTAGCCATTTCATTTGCTTCCTGTAGATTATAGTTATGCATCTGTAGAAAATAGGTCACATAGTCAAGACCTGACATATGTTCATAGAAACAATCATATTCAGGTACAAATCCAATCTTGTTTCTCTGTTTCCAATCAGTGAATGGATCATTCCCCATAACACTGACACGTCCTATAGAGGGCCTTGATAATCCTAAAATTATTTTCATCAGGGTCGATTTCCCCGCTCCATTAGGTCCTAATATGCCGGTTAAACCTGGTTTAATTTCTACGGAAATATCGGAGATTCCTTGCACTTTTCCATAGTTTTTTGTGACATTTTCAAGACTAATCTCACTCATTTATTTTCCTCCATTTGTGAAATCATCCAATTTACAAATATCCCACATCCTCCAATAATTATAGTCAATGCTCCAAAAATTTCAATATTGGAAAGTTCAATACCTTTGAGGTCACCAAAAGAGGTGAAATAGTATTCGGCCTTAAAAATCTTAAAACTAACAATGTCTAATAGGTGAGCGATTGAAAGTAATAGAACTCGATCATCTTCAACGAATGAATGGAAAATTTCTACAATTATGTTTGTTCCATAAACAAATAGAAAAAAGGCTCCCGCCGCTCTATACTCTCTATTAATTAGAGTTGAGAATGTTAATCCTATAATTGAATATGATGTAGAGTAGAATATGCCTTGTATTATAATATCAAACATTAACCATTTATGATTTTGGATCCAATCAAATTCTAGGCCTGAATTAGACCATTGAGTCATAAACGTTATCAAATTAGGTACAACCGTTACAAATATGAGAAGTAAAAAGATAGGTATAAATCGAGCAATAAGGTAGTCTAATCGACCTATTGGTCTCGAAAGATAGAGGTGTAATGATTTATCATTCATATCATTTGCGATTAAACCCCCACTAGCAATTGCAGCTAATGTTACTAGAAATAGTCTAATGCCTCCCAATCCCAGATCTTCGTAGTATGCAATGGGTTGACAATATTTGAATTCAGAATTCATTTGCTCACATGGATAGACATTACCCTCTCCAGCCATTAATACAAAAAATACGATGGACCATAAATAAATTAAAAAGACGAGGGCTAAATTCCAGACACCTTTTTTATTTAATTTGATAAGATTAAAAAATCCCCGTAATCCCATACCAATTACTATTCTTGGTCGAGTAGTTAATTTAGGTTCATATTTTGCGAATTTTTCACTAACTTGAGCTTCATCCTTCATTCAACTACCTCCAAATAAATATTGTCCATTGTAACTTTACTTCTTTCCATTTCATACAGTTGACAATTATTTTCTACAGCTGCATCTATAATTTGTTGAAAAGTCTGGTCGTTTACGTATGGTATCCTCAATATTCGACCATCCGTAGTGACATTTATTTTTTTATTATTTAGTATGTCTACAAAACCATCAATGTCTCCTCCTATCCTTACTTGGATAAAGTCACTTTGTTTTTTCATTAACTCTTTTACATTATCTTTCATTTGTAATTTGCCGTTATTTATGATAATTACATGATCGCAAACGGTTTCAACATCTTGAAGAATATGAGTACTGAGCAATACATTAGTATTACCTATCTCGGTTAAGCCATTAATTGTGTCTAGCATTTCTAGTCTAGCTTTAGGGTCAAGGCCAGAAGTAGGTTCATCAAGGAATATTATCTCAGGTCCATGAATTAGTCCTTGAGCTAATTTTATTTTTTGACGCATACCTCCCGAGTATTCTTCAATTTTTCGGTATTTTTCTTCTCCCATTTGAAGGTGTCCGAGAATCTCATGTGTACGCTGGGTGGCATTCGGTGTATCCATTCCACTCACTAATCCCATTTCAATTAAGAATTCTACACCAGACATATGGTTTGGTATGCAATCATGTTCGGGCATGTATCCTATCTTTCTTCGAATGTCTACTGAATTTTTGTCTAAGCTTTCACCTAAAACTGTGACCTTTCCTGAATTAGCAGTGATCAGTCCTAGGGCAATCTTGACAAAGGTACTTTTTCCAGCCCCATTGGGCCCTAAAATACCTATTTTTCCCTTTGGTATTTCGACAGAGAAATCGTCTAATGCAGTTACAGGCCCATACTTTTTAATTACATTTCTTGCTTCTATCACGTAGAATCCCTTGCTTAATAATTCAAACCTCTATTTATAAAAATCTCACAAAAGGGTTTTGAATAATTTTATATATGCACCTGTTTCGGACAGGATACCGTAGCA
>TARA_B110000438_G_scaffold112216_1_pt1 | contig 10546 bp, 11 predicted proteins | sample TARA_B110000438 | Tara Oceans TARA_B110000438 (sample SAMEA4398413) | marine metagenome | biome: Polar Biome; feature: [MES] marine water layer (ENVO:01000295) within the mesopelagic zone...; material: water (ENVO:00002006), including particulate matter (ENVO:01000060) such...
AAAAATGTCAACTAAACTTTCCCAGAACCCATACAGCTATGTAAGTCACCTAGAATGTTCTCTGACCGGACAGCACTATAGTCACGACCGGATGCGTGGTCTATCTGATGCTGGTGCCCCATTGTTGGTGCGTTATTTTCTAGATAAAATTTCCGAGGTCATTAGCAAAGACGCTTTTATTCAACGCAGTCCTGATATCTGGAGGTGGCGCGAGTTCTTGCCTCTTCCTCTAGAAATGGAGCCCGTCTCACTCGGGGAGATCGAAACACCTCTGATCGCATTTCGCGAATTGCCGCGCGTATTCATTAAGGATGAAGGGCGTCTTCCCACTGGATCCTTTAAAGCACGCGGAATGGCTGTTGCTGTGTCAATGGCAAAGCATTTTAATGCAAACGGCTTTGTGGTTCCGACAGCAGGAAATGCTGGGTCAGCAGCGGCGGCCTATGGTGCAGCTGCAGGTATACCAACACATGTTTATGCTCCAATCGATACTCCAACAATTACACTGCAGGAAATCGAGCTTCATGGGGCTCAGTGCCACCATGTTGATGGTCTCATTGACCGATGTGGGCAACTGGCGCGCAAGGCTGCTAGTGAAAACGGGTTGCATGATTTGTCTACTCTGGCTGAACCCTATCGGCTGGAAGGTAAAAAAACCATTGGCTTTGAACTTGCGCTTCAATTTAACTGGTCTTTGCCGAATGTGATCTATTATCCAACCGGTGGTGGTACCGGGTTTATTGGCATGTGGAAAGCATTTGACGAACTTGAAGCGATTGGTTGGATCGGATCTAAGCGTCCACGTATGGTTTCAGTGCAGACGCTAGGATGCAATCCTATCCAACAGGCATTTGAAGCTGGTCACGACGATATTATGACGGCATTTGCCCCGGTTGATACTATTGTTCCAGGCGTGCGTGTTCCAAAACCACTTGGTGGACGTCTCATTCTTTCAGTTCTGCGGGCATCCGGTGGACATGCATGCGCAGTTTCCGATGACGCGATAATTGAATGCCGTGACCAGATTGCCAGATCGGAGGGCATTAATCTTTGCCCTGAAGGCGCCGCTTGTTATGTCGCATATCTTTCTGACCTGGAAACTGGAGCTGTTAACCGAGATGAAACTGTGGTCATCTTCAATACGGCGAATGGCCTGAAATGGCCGATGCCGGAGCTAATCTAAATGAGCTAGTTTGCTCCGGCGCCGATGTCCTATTCATCAGCTTAAATTGGGCTCTCCCTATATCTCTCACATCATATCTAAAACAGTAATATTTTAAGGTATCAAAAAAAATTACTAACTAAGATCTTCCCGAGTGGCCAAAACCGCCTTCGCCACGATCAGTTTCTTCGAACTCATCAACTACCTCAAATTCAACTCTCTCGACAGGAATAAATACCATTTGTGCAATACGTTCGCCTGGTTTAACTACATATGCATTTTTACTTCGGTTCCAACATGAAATAAAAACTTGGCCTTGATAATCCGAATCAATTAGGCCTGTTAGATTACCTAGCACTAATCCATGTTTATGCCCTAATCCTGATCTTGGTAACAATATGGCCGCTAAATTATTATCGGCAATATAAATAGCCATACCGGTTGGGATTAATATGGTTTCACCCGGCTCAACGACCAGCTCATCATCGATGCAGGCCCGCATATCCATACCTGCTGATCCATCGGTTGCCAAATGTGGTAATAGAATATCAGTGCCAACACGCGGATCTAATATTTTTAATTGTACGGATCTCATTATTTTTTCCAATTAACGAATAGACGTAATATTTGATGAATTAGCGCTCGCTTCACCAACGTCAATTTTAAATTTTTCTGTAATCAAGATTACTAATTCTTTTGCTAGAACTGTTTTTGGCATCTTTTTAAAGACCTTTCCTGCAGATTTCCAAAAGACATGCACGGCATTATCGTCTTGATCAAATCCATGATTCGTGCCAACTTTGTTTGCAATAATCATATTTAATGATTTTTCATTAAGTTTTTTTAAGGCATATTCTTTTAACCGATGTGTTTCGGCAGCAAAACCAACTGTGAATGGCGCTACTTCTAATTTACTAACGGATGCAAGCACATCCTCAGACTTAACTAATTCTATAGTCAAATCATTTTTCATTTTCTTAATTTTATTCTTATGAAAAATAGTTGGACGGTAATCCGCTACCGCTGCTGCTGCAACAAAAATGTCTACATCATCTATGTTTTCATGCACAGCTTGAAGCAAATCGTCAGCAGTTTCTATAAATGTAAGCGACATATTCTCTGGTTTTGGTAAATTAGTCGGTCCACTCACTAAATGCACCTCTGCCCCAGCCGCTCTAAATGCAGAAGCCAGAGCATACCCCATCTTTCCTGAGCTTCTATTTGTGATATAACGAATTGGATCAATAGATTCGCGAGTTGGACCAGCAGTGATTAGCACTTTCTTTCCTGTCAATGGCATATCAAAATTTATAATTTTATTAATTAAAGTCTCTACAATGAATTCAGGCTCTGGCATTCGACCGATACCGGTTTCTCCACAAGCCTGATCACCAATCATTGGTTCAATAATTGATATACCTCTATTTATAAGAGTTCTTTTGTTTTCCTTTACAGCTGTGTTTTTCCACATCACATGATTCATTGCAGGCGAAATGATAATCTTTGCTTTTGTAGCCAAACATAATGTAGTTAATAAATCGTCAGCTAATCCCTGTACAATTTTTGCCATGAAGTTAGCTGTTGTTGGAGCAATTAATACACAATCAGCCCAACGCGCTAATTCAATATGACTCATCACGGCTTCGGCTTCTTTATCCCATAAATTGGATCTCACTGGATTTAAAGATACAGCTTGAAGCGTAGTTTCAGTAACGAACTCTTTAGCACTTTCTGTTAAAACAACCTTTACCGAAAAGCCATACGCGCGCAATTGCCTCACCAATTCTGGTGATTTATATGCTGCAATACTTCCAGTTACGCCAAGTAAAATATTTTTCATAGTCTAAATAATATCAATAATTACTTATATTAAACGCAAGCTTATACGCTGCTGTACCTATATTTCCAGTAAATTAACTAAATAATCAATAATCAATAACTTAGTTCCTTTTGTTACTCAGTAAATAAGAGGTATAAATATTTTATAAAAATCAGGTAAAATGCTCTAATAACCTTGATTACATATCAAGGGACTGGTATAAAGTTGCGCTGCTCGTTACTTATTGGGCGGCAATCTTTTAACAACATAGCAAGAGACTGAGTCATGTCTAAAATTTGTCAAGTTACAGGCAAACGCCCAATGAGCGGAAACAATGTTTCGCATGCTCACAATAAAACTCGTCGACGTTTTCTGCCTAATCTTCAAAATAAAAGATTCTGGCACGAAAAAGAAAATCGATTCATTAGACTAAGAGTGTCACAAAAAGGTCTAAGAATTATTGATAAACATGGTTTAGAGAAAGTCTTAGCTGATATGCGCGCAGAAGGACAGCGTGTTTAAATTTTTTATCGGAAAATAAAATGAGAGAGAAGATAAGATTAGTCTCAAGTGCCGGAACCGGTCACTTCTATACAACAGATAAAAATAAACGTGTTCATCCAGAAAAAATGGAAACTAAGAAATACGATCCTACAATTCGTAAACATGTCCTCTATAAAGAAGCGAAAATTAAATAAAATCATTGTAATTACTAGCTTCTAAATGAAGTGAGTAATTTGCAAAGTTGATTCTTGACATAAATTAGATCCCCGAGAACAAATGCCTGAATTGCCAGAAGTTGAGACAACAAGACTGGGTATAACTCCTTGGGTCCTTCAGAAAATAATTATTGATGTCAAAATACGAGAATCACGATTACGTTGGCCAATCCCGCAAAATATTAAAGATAAATTATTAAACAGAGAAATCTTCTCTGTAAAAAGACGAGCAAAATATCTATTACTCGAAACCAATAATGGATCTGCCATCATACATCTTGGGATGTCCGGTAGTTTAAGGATTATTAAGAATTCTGAACCTGCCAGTAAACATGATCATTTTGATATTGTATTTAGTGACGGTCTGGCTCTTAGATTCAGAGATCCACGACGATTTGGTTCATTTTTATGGTCAAAAAATCCTCTTTCACACTCCTTATTGAATAAACTTGGGCCGGAACCACTTGAGAGTACGTTTACCGGTACCTATCTTTGGGAAACAGCACGTAAACGTAAAGTAACCATTAAACAATTTATTATGAATGCTCAAATCGTAGTTGGTGTTGGCAATATTTATGCCAGCGAATCACTTTTTATGGCTGGTATAAATCCCAGACGCCAAGCAGGTAGAATCTCAAAAATACGGATGGAAGAATTGGTAATATCAATCAAGAAAATCCTAAAACAGGCAATTAATGCTGGTGGTACCACTTTACGAGATTTTCATAACAGTGATGGCGGTGATGGGTATTTCAAAACCAAACTTAGCGTCTATGATCGTAAGTGCAGACCATGCCTCTCTTGTGCTGCACCAATATCAATGGTTGTTATAGGGCAGCGCTCAACGTTCTACTGCAAAAACTGTCAAACTTAATTTTTAGATTTATTGAAACGATCCGTAAGTATTTTCTCAACGACAGGTGCAACAAAACTACTCACATTACCACCCATGGTGGCAACTTCACGAACCAAGCTGGAAGTAATAAATGCATATTCGGTCGGTGTTAAAAATGCAGTTTCAATCTCCTTGGCCAAATATCGGTTCATATTTGCGAGTTGCAATTCATATTCAAAATCTGAAACAGCACGTAATCCTCTTACAATCACACGGATATCATGTGCCATGGCAAAATCTACAGTCAAGCCTGAATAATCACAAACTTCCACATTTTTCAGATCTTTTAAGACGGATTTAGCCATATCTACCCGTTCTTTCAAAGTGAACATGGGATTTTTCTCTGGATTCGCTGCAATAGCAACAACTACTTTGTCAAAGATCTTTGACGCTCGTATTGCCAGCTCTTTATGACCAAGGGTCATTGGATCAAATGTTCCAGGGTACATCGCATTTACTGTCATAAATAAATCCTCATGCTAATCATAATAACTAAATCACTTTTAATAATGCAAAACAAACTTTTCCGATATTTTTTTTATGGGTCACTACCCATCCCTCTGGAAGGACAGGAAATTCTTGATTTTTTTCAAGCTCAACATAAATTTTTGCACCAACCGACAGCCAGTTACCATGATGCAGAAACGCAATTATATCACTTAATAATTTATCGCCAAATGGAGGGTCCAAAAAAACTAAACTATATCTTTGGTCGGCTTTAGGTTTTAAAAAAACTTGCGCTTCCTGATTACAAATATTTATATTTTCTGCCTCAAGTAACTTAGCGGCGTCCTGTAAAAGTTTACTTGCTATCTTAGATTTTTCGACAAATGTAACTGAAGATGCACCTCTCGATAACGCCTCAAATCCTAGGCTTCCAGTTCCAGCAAATAGATCCAGACATCGCGCATTTTCCATATCGGGAGCAAGCCAATTAAATAAAGTTTCTCTGATGCGTTCAGATGTTGGCCGCAAATTTTCTAAATTGGCAACTTTCAAGAAGCGATTACGCCATATTCCGGCTACAATTCGTATACGTCCAGGATAGGCATTGTTAGGTGATGTATTTTTCTTTCTAGGCATAAATAACTAATTATTTTTTATATAATCAACAAATTGAAAACTAGGGATATATCAGTGACCGAAGAACATAATGACATAGAAAATAAACCAAGAAACTTTTTTTCAAGGCTGACTAGCGCTTTAAAAGGGAAAAAAGATGTCGTGAAAAATAATTTAGTTAATCTCTTGAAAACAAATAAGATTGATAAAACTACTTTGGAAGAGATTGAATCTGAACTCATCATGGCAGATATTGGAGTTCTCACCACCGAAAAAATAATCAATCTGTTAAAAGAAAAAAGAAAAAAGAATTCTGGAGCAACTGAAGAGCTCAGATACAGCATTAGAGATATAATGTTGTCTATTCTTAAACCAGTTAGTATTCCACTTACCATAAAAAACAGTAGCGATCCTTTCGTGATCCTTATGATAGGAATAAATGGTGCAGGAAAAACTACCTCCATAGGCAAATTATCGCGTTATTTTCAAGATCAACACTATTCGGTAATGCTGGCCGCTGGAGATACATTTCGTGCAGCTGCTATAGAGCAACTTCAAGTTTGGGGTAAAAGAAATGAAATTGAAGTAATCTCACAAGAAACTGGGGCAGATCCTGGAGCCGTTATTTTCGATGCCCATGCATCTGCTAAAGCTAAAAATATTAATATTCTTCTGGCCGACACTGCAGGTCGACTTCATACACAAACGGGTTTAATGGATGAATTAATAAAGATAAAAAAGATACTCAAAAAACAGACTTTTGAAGCACCGCATGAGGTCATGCTTGTCTTGGATGCTAGCCTTGGTCAAAATGCCTTAATACAAGCAGAAAAATTCAATGAAGCATTAGGTGTTACCGGTCTAATTATCACCAAGCTTGATGGAAGCGCTAAAGGTGGTATCGTATTAAGTATCGCTGATAAGTTAAAGATTCCAATCCGCTTCATCGGGATCGGCGAAAAAATAGAAGACATGCAAAGCTTTGATGGTCATGATTACGCCAATGCTTTATTGAATATACCTCAAAATCACGAAAATAATTAAATTTAAAAAATACGGCTAATTTTACGCATTTTTGCGGTAAATTTAGTTGTATTTTATTGAATAATTTTAGTATTTTAAAATATTAAACTATTGATTTAATTGGTTATTTTTATTTATAACTGTATCTACATATAAAATTATTTACTATATTGTTAGCACTCCATCTTACTGACTGCTAAAATGTGTATGTTATTGATTAATATAGATATTGAATTTATGGACATAGCTTTACCAAAAGTAAATTATGATTTAATACAGGCAGGTCCTGTAGGGAGTCTTGATGCTTATATTCAAGGCGTCGGGATTATACCTGTACTAAGTAAAGAGGCTGAACAAAAACTCGCACGTAAATATAATAATGAAGAAGATCTCCAAGCAGCAAGAGAATTGGTAATGGCGCATCTTCGTTTTGTAATCCATATTGCAAAAGGATACACCGGATATGGCCTCCCTTTAGAAGATCTCATTCAAGAGGGAAATGTTGGGCTCATGAAGGCTGTAAAACGTTTTGATCCTGATTTTGGAGTACGTCTAGTCTCATTCGCTGTTCACTGGATTCGAGCTGAAATTCATGAATATGTATTACGCAATTGGCGCATCGTTAAAGTTGCTACAACAAAAGCACAACGTAAATTATTTTTTAATCTTCGTAAACAAAAGAAAAGTTTGAGCTGGTTATCTTCAGAAGAGACCAAAGCAGTAGCTAACGATCTTGGAGTCTCGACAACCGAAGTGAGCGAAATGGAGAAACGTCTGAGTTCTCGCGATATGACATTTGATCCAACTCCCAGCGACAATGATGACAATCATAATTATAACCCAGCAGCCTATCTACCTAGTCCTGATAGTGATCCCGCAACAGCTGTTGAAAACGAACAATGGCATACCACTGCCGTTAATAAAATGCAGGCATCTCTAAAATTACTGGATGCTCGAAGCCAAGATATTCTTTGCAGTCGTTGGCTGGCAGAAAAGAAAGAAACGCTGCATGAATTAGCTGACAGATATAATGTTTCAGCTGAAAGAATCAGGCAAATAGAAGCCAACGCAATAAAAAAATTACGTCACTCTATGCAGTAAAAACAGCTTTCAATTGAATTTAATTATCTAAAATTGTTTTAGTAATATTTAATTCGATGAAAACGCCTTCTCATGAATGAAACTAATAAGTGGCTAATTGACTACGGCAATAGTCATCAAAATGTTCGCTACCCATTAATTTTTTGGTCTGCTGTTATCTTATTTCCGATTAGCTTGGTTGGGACTTTATGGTCCATAGAAATGCCAGTTGCATTTTATATCTCTGTCTCACCAGCAATAAATTGGGGATTGATGTTTCTTTTAGCAACAATTATTTACTATTTTATTATTTCCATAGCCGTAGCAATTGGTATGATACCTTTCATTGTATGTGTCATTGCTTTTTTTCTTTGGCTAGAAAACATGGATTATCCTATAATATCAATCTCGATTGGTATCAATATAATGAGCATATATGGCCTCTATCGAGGACGAGGTAAAAATACTGGCTTGAAGTCTTTATGGCAAGACATACAGATGATAATAATTGGTCCGTTATGGATGCTATCAAGGTTATATAAAACCAAGAACAACTGAATAACAGAATAAAATCTGGAGAAATAATGTCTACATCAAAAAAAGATGACAGAAATATGAATAACTTGGATCCCCTTGACCTGCTTGATATTAAAAGTGATTTAACTGAAGAAGAATCTATGGTTAAGGAATCCGTAGGCCGTTTTGTGGATGATAAGATTCTACCGATTATTCAGTCGTCTTTTGAGGATCACACTTTTTCATCAGAATTAATTAAAGAGATTGCAGATCTTGGTTTGCTGGGCAGCTCAATTCAAGGCTATGACTGTGCAGGTTTAAATAGTATTTGTTATGGTTTAATTTGCCAAGAACTAGAACGTGGAGACAGTGCTTTTAGAAGTTTTGTTTCTGTGCAAAGTAGTCTCGTAATGTACCCAATTCATGCTTATGGATCGGAAGAGCAAAAGAATAAGTGGTTACCATCATTAGCTAAAGGTGAATCAATTGGGTGTTTTGGTTTAACTGAACCGCATGGTGGTTCAGACCCAAATAACATGAAGACACATGCAAAAAAAGATGGTCATGATTGGATTTTAAATGGATCAAAAATGTGGATAACCAATGGCTCCATTGCGGATATTTGTATTGCATGGGCTATGACTGATGAAGGAGTGAAAGGATTTATTGTTGAAAAAGATATGCCTGGCTTTGACACTCAAGAAATCCATAATAAATTCTCACTACGTGCCTCTGTAACTGCCAGTCTGTTTTTTGACAATGTCAGAATCCCTGAATCAAACGTATTACCCAATATTATTGGAATGAAAGGTCCATTAAGCTGCCTCAGTCAAGCAAGATATGGCATCTCATGGGGTGTAATAGGTGCCGCACAAGCTTGTCTAAATGAAGCACTAAATTATACAAATGAACGTGTATTGTTTAATAGGCCTGTCTCTCATACTCAGACTATCCAAATAAGACTCGCAGAAATGGCTCGCAGAATCACAACTGCCCAGCTACTATCTTTCAAGCTTGGTAAACTTAAAGATTCTGGAAAAATCACCCCATCGCAAATATCTATTGCTAAATGGAATAATTGCCGGATGGCACTTGATATAGCACGTGATGCTAGGGATATTCTGGGAGGCAGTGGTATCAGTGCCGAGTATGTACCGATTCGTCATATGCTAAATCTGGAGAGTGTTATCACCTATGAAGGAACAGAAACAGTTCATCAATTAGTAGTAGGTAAAGAACTAACTGGCGTCAATGCTTTCTAAGAAGTTAGATCAATACACTAAATCTAAATAAACAAATGTGGCGTATCGCAACGCCCATGATTCTGTCTAATATTTCTATACCTCTTGTTGGAATTACAGATACTGTAATCACAGGACATCTAGAGAACCCAGAGTATATTGCTAGCATCGCTGTGGCCACAACGATAATTGGCTTCTTTATTGCTAGTATGAACTTTCTAAGAATGGGGACCACAGGAATAACGGCCCAATACTTTGGGGCGCAAGATCAAAATGGATTAAAAGTAATACTCGGACAAGCATTAATTGTCGCCTTATTGATTTCTTTTTTCGTACTTTTACTGCGATCTGATATAAATAAAATAGGGTTAATGCTAATCGGCTCAAATGAAAGTGTTGCTTATTATGCAAGCCAATATTTCTATATCAGAATTTGGGGAATACCAGCCACACTCATAAATTTTTCATTAATTGGGTGGTTTATTGGACTGCAAAATGCCTCAGTCCCTCTTAAAATGGTAATAGCTACTAATATTACCAATATTATTTTAAGTTTAACGTTTGTATTAATTTTCCAAATGCAAATTAATGGCATCGCTCTGGCTTCAGTAATAGCCGAGATCATTGGCATGCTCATTGGATTCATATATGTCCATAAAGAACTAGAAACATACAAAGGTAAATGGGGTTACAAGCAAATTCTAAGAATAAGTGCCTATAAAAGATTTATTCAAATTAACTTCAACTTATTTCTTAGAACTATCGCTTTGATTTTTACCTTTGCATTCATTACAGCACAGGGCGCAAGATATGGTGGAATTGTTCTGGGGGCAAATGCCATTCTTATGAATCTGCAAAATCTTTTGGCTTATGTGCTTGATGGTTTTGCTCATGCCGCAGAGGCATTAGTAGGGAAGGCTGTAGGTAAAAAAGATACACAATTATTTAAATCTGCTGTTAATATTTGCTTGAAATGGTCGGTTTATATCGCGATTATATTCGCTCTAATCTATGCTTTGACAGGTAAAT
>TARA_B110000438_G_scaffold215984_1_pt1 | contig 10546 bp, 11 predicted proteins | sample TARA_B110000438 | Tara Oceans TARA_B110000438 (sample SAMEA4398413) | marine metagenome | biome: Polar Biome; feature: [MES] marine water layer (ENVO:01000295) within the mesopelagic zone...; material: water (ENVO:00002006), including particulate matter (ENVO:01000060) such...
CAACAAGATTATGAGCTTTATGTCCCCACCATATTAATACATCTGTATTATTCAAAACTTCTTGAGACAAACCATGTTCAGGTTGTTCCAACGTAGCAGTTGTAATATTCAAATCTTTATCAACTTCCAAAAACTCTTTTATGCATCCATGAATACCTTTCGGGTATAGCTTTCCTACATGATCATCTTCTTGTTCATGCACATATTCATTCCAAATTGTTAAATTAATCATATATTTACCTTATCCTAGTTCCATGAAATCTATGCCCTAATATTGCAAGAATTATTATTAAGCCATTAAAAAACTGTCTCCATACGCCGCTCATTCCTATAGCGACAACACCTACTTCCATATAAGCAATAACACCAACTCCAAATACTGCTCCTATAATAGTTCCAACACCTCCCCAAGTTGGAGTACCTCCTACAAAAACTGCAGCAAGTGCAAGAAGTAGATACGCAAATCCCTGAGTTGGCCACCATGTAAAATTAACTAAAGTTGAAAAAATTCCAGCTAATGCAGCGCCAAAACCAACATACATAAAGGCACCTATTCTAACCCAATTTACATTTATACCCATTGCAGAAGCACTATCAGGGTTATCTCCTACATGGTGAATGTGAGCACCAAAAACATGTTTATTATACAAATAATAAGAAAAAATTACAAATATAGTCGCCCAAAAAATTTGAAGCGGAAAACCATATAATTGTCCAACTAAAACTTCATAAATCCAATGATCTCTTATTTCAATAACTGTAATAGATTTACTATCACTTACTACAAACAAGAATCCTCTTATTAAAAAAAGAGCCCCTAGAGATGCTACTAGAGATGAGATTCTACCAAATACAACTAAACAACCCATTAACATTCCAACAAATATTCCTGAGATCAAACCTAAAAAAATACATAACAGAGGGTCTAAGCCAAGCTTCATAAATATAGCAAAAACCCAAGCAGCTAATCCAAAGGTAGAGGCAAAAGAAAGATCTATTTCCCCTGCAGTTACTACAAATACTAAGGGGATAACAATAAAAATAATGATGGGGAGCATGGTAAATACAGATCGATGTAAATTTATTTTCATCATAACTTCCGGAGCGCCAATCAAAAAAATACCCATTAGCAATAAAAAATAGCCGAAACTACTAATTGCCCTACTATTCTCAATCAATATATTTTTGAAACTATTTTTTTTCATTATTTTCCTTATTCATGTTTGTCGACTGCATCTTTCATAACTTTCATAAGCTCCTCTGGGCTTTTAATCTCAGATTTATTCAATTGATGAACTACCTCACCTCTATCCAATACTATAAAACGATCTGAGATATCATAAACATGATAAATATTATGACCAATAAATAAAACTGACTTGCCTGATTCTTTTACATTATTAACAAAATCAAAAACTTTCTGAGTTTCCATTAAGGAAAGAGCAGTTGTTGGCTCATCTAGTATTATTAGTTCTGCATTATTATAAATAGCTCTTGCAATAGCAACTCCTTGACGTTCACCACCTGATAAATTTCCCACTGGTGAATCAGCATCAATTAACTTTGATGTGAATCCAATTTCTCTAATTAATTTATTTGCCTCTCTTAATTGTTCTTTTACTCTAAGAAAACCAAGTGGATATCTTAATTCTTTTCCCATAAATATATTCCAACAAATTGATTGTTGGGGGCAAAGAGCCCTGTCTTGAAAAACTGTTTCTATTCCAGCATCTCTTGCTTTAGATGTAGACCAGCCTTTTATTATAGAACCTTTTATTAATATTTCTCCTCCATCAGGACTATGAACACCAACCAGAGTTTTAATTAAAGTTGATTTGCCTGCACCGTTATCTCCAATTAATCCTACAACTTCACCTTTATTAATGTGCATTGATGCAGACTGAAGAGCTGTTATACCGCCAAATCTTTTAGATACATTTTTTAGTTCTATTAAAGGTTGCATAATATTATTTTAAAAATAACTGGTCTAAATTTTTTAAAATAAAGACCAGTTATTAAGAATTTTTATCTTAGTCCCGCATTTGCTAATTCCATTACATCTCCATAATTAGAAGTCGTAACAAATCCAGCTCCTGTATCTTGATTAAGAGGTCCAGTTCCTAAAACCTTCATTTGACATAAAGCGAGTATAGGAAGGTATCCTTGAAGAAAAGGTTGTTGATCTGATGTTAAATGAGCATAATCATTAACAAAGGCAGACATAACCTGTGGACTAGTATCAAAGCCAATTTGTAGAAGTTCTCCAGGCCCATAGCCAGCAGCTTTTGCAAATGTTTCTGCATTACCTAACATTTGCCCACCTGTATGAACTATCACTTTAGTTTCAGGATTTGCAGATAAAGCTGCAGAAATAACACCAATAGCTGAATTGGGATCAGTTGCTTGTTCAGGAGTTCCATCTAAAACAACTACATTCATCCCATGCTCTTCAAATACTATTCTTGAACCATCTTCTCGCTGAGCTCGAGAATAATCTCCAACAGGCACCATAACAATAGCTGTATCACCAGCTTTAAAACCAAATTGTCTAATAGCTTCTCTAGCTAACTCTTTTCCTTGAGTCGCTAAATTTGCCCCTACATAACCCCCTCCATATGCTGCTCTTACAGAAGGAACATCAACATTTTGATACATCATTAATATACCTGCCTCGCTAGCCATTTGAGCTAAAGGCATTATTGCATCATCACCTGGATGACCCATCATAGCAATGCCATCAACTCCAGCTCCTATAGCTTCTCTTAATTGTTGAATCATTCTTTCAGATGACCATTCAGAGTATAAAATTTCTGCATCTGCACCTGTATCTCTTATTGCATTTTCAGCACCTGTTTGAACTATACCAGCAAAACCATCTCCTTCTGCTCCACCAGCAAAAAAATGAATTCTAACATCAGAACACCATCCAGTACCTAGATCTCTTTCTATAGCAAAAGAAGAGTTTGAAATTCCTAAAATAAAAAATATAGAAATAAATAATTTAATAATTTTCATTATACCTCCCTGTAATTTTAATAGGTTTTGAGGCTATCGAATTTGAAATTTTTTGTCAAGTTGTATAAAATTGATTTAAAATTAAAAAATTAAATTAACTCTTTAAAATTTACATATAGTTTTTTTGCTAATGTATTCATAGATTTCATATTATTTTTTGTTTCAACATCAAATTTTTTAAGAGCATCTTTACCTAAACTATTTTCTAGAGCTGTCTTATACTCTGGAACACATCCCCAGTCGCTAACAGTATTATTTTTAATTTCTATATGAAACTGAATTCCATATGCATTGTTTTTATATTTAAAAATTTGATATTTAGTTAAAGGAGATGATCCCAAAAGTGTTATTTTATTATTATTCTCCAAATCTGAAACTTCATATGAATGCCATTGAAGAGCTTTTAAAGAATTTGGAAAGTCTCTAAATAAGATATCATTTTCTTTTTCTTTTAATAAATCAATATCTAAAATTCCTATTTCAGGAGGATCTGATTTTACAACTTTTCCTCCCACAATTTCTCCTAATAATTGACAACCCAAACAAAATCCTAAAAATGGTTTTTCAAGATCAACAACAAACTCTCTAATCCTATTTTTTTCTTCTACTAGCCAAGGATAGTCTACTTCCATGAATGTATCCATGGGACCACCCATACAAAGCATAGCATCAAACTGGTTCAAGTTGCTTGGTATCTTTTCATTATGATCCAATTCAATTGTTGTTATATTAAATTTATCCTGGATCATTAAATCTAAAATATAACCTGGATTCTCAATTGGAATATGTTGAAGAATTATTATATTTTTACTCATTTTTTTCTAACATAATTATTTTTTGTTTTAGTTTTATGCCTCCCGTTCCTGAAAAACCTCCAAGTGATCCATCAGAGCGAATTACTCGATGACAAGGAATAACTAATAAATGATTATTTTGACCACAAACATTACCAACATATCTTGGAGAGGTGTTTAATTTTTTCGCAATGTCTCCATAAGATTTAGTTTTACCGTATTTTATTTTTTTTAATTCTGTCCAAATTTTTTTTTGCAAAACACTGCCCTTTAACAATAAATTAATATCAAATTGTTTAATTTTTCCAGAACAAAATTTAATAATTTGCTTGCTAAATATTTTTATAGCCAAGCTACTTCCTTGGTTTTTTTGTTTACCAAAACTAACAGATATCAGCCTTTTATTCTCTTCCACTATTGATATCCACCCTAACTCTGTTTTAAAAGACAAAATATTTACCATTATTTTTTATATAATTAATGATGAAAAATATAAAGATTAAAGGAGTTTTTTATAAAAATAATTTAAATATAAAAAACCACCTAAATACTGGGAGGTAAAAAGGTGGTAATTCCTTATATAAACTCATCATTACATTATGCAACCGTTTTACTGACTATTATATAACCATAATGGTCACTTTATCTTTGTATTGTTGGGGAAAATATGTTCAATTCATAATATTTAAAATTAATACCAAAATAGAATATTATGAATATTTGCTTAAATTTAATTTTTAATATGTCAGCATATTATGAATATTCAATTCATACAAATGATATTGTTTTTAAAAAAAATATAATTGAGTTTATAGATCAAAGCAGTGTCTTTGATAAATATTTTGTTAGTTAATGATAATTTATACTTATGACATATAAGGAAAATAAATATGATTCTTTTATGCAATGGATTATTGAAATTGCTGAAGAAAAAATTTTAGAGCACAAACTTTTAAAAGAAAATTTTAATTCTCATGAAGAATTTATTATTTTTACTATTATATGGATGCGTGTTTATAAAAAAATTTATCAAGCACTGAAAAATAATAATTCATCAGTAAATTTAGATAAATTTATAAAAAATTATTATAATAATCAAGAGGATCAATATTTGGGAATGACTATTAATGCAATAACACGAGAAAGTGAAATACCTAGATCGACTGTTAAACGAACAGTTGAAAGACTAATTGTAAAAGAAATAGTTTCAAGAAATTCAAAAAATCTTATCATACCTACTGCAAAAGTCAGAGATGTTATGGAAAGTTATCGACAATTTAATTTTAAATCACATAAAAAACTCAATAAACTATTTAATGATTTAAAAATAAAGGAGAGATATACTGAGGAAGAGAAATTTTAAGTAAATTTCTAAACTAACTAAGATAGGCGTTTTTGTATTTTATCCAAGCTTTCCAACTTTGTAATTGGTCCAATACTAGAAATAGTCATAGACCCTGAAACAATTTGTTGTGCTATTTTTTCAACCGATTCTTTAGATACTTGGTTAATCGACTTGATTGTTTCATTTGGATCAATAACTCTATTAAAAACTAATAATTGTCTGGCCGCACTTTCACATCTTCTAAAAGCACTTTCTCTTCCCATCATTAAACTTGCTTTAAGTTGAGCTTTACCTCTATTAATTTCTTTTTCTGAAATTGAATTAGGGCTATTTTTTAACTCATCACAAAGAACAGGAATTAATTCAGCAATTTGTGTTTCACCTGTTCCTGCATAAATGCCAAACATTCCAGTATCCGTATATGAAGAGCTAAATGAAGATATACCATAAACAAGCCCTCTCTTTTCTCTAATTTCTTGAAACAATCGTGAAGACATTCCTCCACCTAATAATGAAGAATAAACTAATAAAGAATAATAATCATCATGATGATAATCAATACCCTCAAAGCCTAAAAGTAAATGAATTTGTTCTAAGTCTTTTTGCTCTCTATACTCTCCTGAAAAGTACTTTGCTTCCTGCCTATTAACGTTATTGCCCAAAGGTAAATTTATACATTTTTTTCTAATTTGTTCTACAAATTGATCATGATTAATTTTTCCTGCTGCACTAACCACCATTTTATTTGGATTGTAGTGAGATTGCATAAAGTCCTTCACTTGATCGCGCGTTATGTTTTTTATAATTTCAGTTTTTCCTAAAATAGAACGTCCCATTGGTTGATCAGGAAAAGCTTTTTCCTGCCAATAATCAAATATCATATCATCGGGGGTATCAAGGTACATTCCTATTTCTTGAAGAATAACGCCACGTTCTCTATTTAATTCATCTTCTGCAAAAGAAGAATTTTGCAATATATCAGTTAATATATCTATACCTAAGGGCAAATCTTCAGCAATTAATTTAACATAATAAGCTGTTATTTCTTTTGATGTATAGGCATTAATATCCCCACCAACATTTTCTATTGTTTCTGCTATTTGTAGAGCATTTCTTGATGTGGTTCCTTTGAAAGCCATATGTTCCAGAAGATGAGCAACACCATTAACTTCTTTTTTCTCATCTCTACCACCAACAAAGTTCCATATTCCCATAGAAACCGTTTCTAAACCTGGCATATTTTGCGTTACTATTCTGAGGCCATCGTCTAATGTAGTGATATTAATCATATTTTAAATGTTATTTAATATTAGTGATTTTATTTTTTTAGAACTATTAGGTAATATAGTCATCTTTTCTTTTTTATCAAAGATATTTTCTAATTCACTAGGAAAAGTTGGTCTCTCTCCTATTGCTAATTCTATTACATCTGTAAATTTAGCCGGATGTGCACACGCAAGACTTACAAACGAATGATCTGATGATAACGTTTCTAGCAATGACAAACCTGTTGCAGTATGTGGGTCTGCTAAATAATTATATTGATTTTTAAACTTTTTTATAGTCTCTAAGGTTCTTTGATTAGAAACTGAGCAAGAGGAATATATTTCTTTTAAATTTCCATGAACTTTTTCACTAAAATTATACTTTTTATTTTTTACAAACTCATTCATAATATTTTTCACTTGAGAACTATCTCTATCAACAGATTCAAAAATTTGACGCTCAAAATTACTTGAAACCTGAATATCCATGCTTGGGCTATAAGATTGAATCACGCTACTTAATCTCATTTGACCAGTTGTAATAATTTGATCTAAAATATCATTTTGATTAGTAACAATTCTTAGTTCATTTATGGGTAAACCCATTTTTTGAGCTACATGAGCAGAAAATATATTTCCAAAATTTCCAGAAGGAACAATAAAGCTTATTTTATCCTCCCCTAGTTGAAGGTAGGCCCAGAAATAATAAACAGTTTGTGCGATTAATCTGGCCCAATTAATTGAATTAATTGCAGTTAATGATGTTTGATTTTGTAATTCTTCATCAACAAAAAGCCCTTTCACAATATTTTGACAATCATCAAATGTTCCATCAACAGCAACATTAAATATATTTTTATCGGTAACTGTTGACATTTGACGTCTCTGCACCTCTGAGACTTTATTGTATGGATGAAGAATAAAAACATTAATATTTTCATTTCCTTTAAAAGCTTCAATTGCTGCAGAACCTGTATCCCCTGAAGTAGCTCCCAATATAGTAATTTTTTTTTTATTTTCTAAAATTAAATGTGCAAAAAGATTTCCCAAAAATTGTAGAGCATAATCTTTGAATGCTAAAGTAGGTCCATAGAATAGTTCTAGAATATACTTTTGAGAATCAATTTTTTTTAAAGGTGCTATTTTATGGTGTGTAAATTTTTTATAAGTCTTATTAATAATTTCATACAAGACATCATTAGCAATCGTACCTCCTACATATGGCTTTATAATATCAAACGCTACCTCAGGATATGTCTTGTTTTTAAGTGTTTTTATATCAATGACTGGCCATTCTTTGGGCAAATATAATCCACCATCATTTGATAAACCTTGGAAAAGAATATCAGTAAAACTTTCTCTTAATTTATTATTTCTAGTACTTAAATATTCCATTATCTTTAATATCAACTCTCTAAATATCTATTTGTAATATAATCCTTAAAATATTGAGCATCTAAAGAATTATTAGTTACCTGTTCTAAAACTTCTTTGGTAGAAAAAAAACTTGCTTTTTCATGTATATTTAATTTTAACCACTGAAAAAGAGTTTCAAATTTACCTTCTTCAATATCTTGATCAAAATTAGATATTTTTTTTCGAATTGTATTTGCTAATTGAGCAGATGTAAGTGCACCCATTGAATAAGTTGGAAAATAGCCAAATAAACCAGCATACCAGTGAATATCCTGTAAACAACCATTTGCATTTTTATCTACATCAATTCCAAATAATTTTTTAAATTCTTGATTCCAAACCTCCGGTATATCTTTTACCTTTAACGAATTATTAAACAACATTTTCTCCATTTCAAAACGTAACATTATATGCAGAGGGTATGTTACTTCATCAGCCTCAACTCTTATAAAACTTTTATTTACTCTAGTCCCCAGAGCATAGAGGTTTTTATAAGACCAAGTATTATCTTTTAAATTTAAATTAATTTTTAAAAAATTTGATAAAAATTTTTTAAAAGCCAATGACCTCGTTATTTGCATTTCTACAAGCAATGATTGACTTTCATGCATAACCATTCCACGAGCTCTGCCTGCAGGCTGATGCTGCCATTCTTCAGGCAAACCTAATTCATACATTGCATGGCCAGTTTCATGCATCACACCATCTAATGATGAAAAAGGATCAAATTTACTATAACGAGTAGTGATACGAACATCTTGAGTGGAACCTCCGCAGAAAGGATGTTCACTTTTATCTAATCTGCCCCGTGTAAAATCAAATCCAATAATTTTCATTAATTTTTGAGCTATTTCAAATTGTTTTTCCTCAGAAATTGTATCTGAAAATTCAATAATTTTTTCATTTTTTTGTTTTTCTAAAATTAAATCTATTGTTGGAATTAAAAATTTTTTTAAATCAAAAAAAACTTTTGAAATTTCACTTACATCTGCTTGGGGTTCAAATTTTTGGACTAAAGCTTCATAAGGTGAACAAGAAAACTTATCTGCTAAAATAATGGATTCTTCTTTAGTTAGTTTAAATAAATCCTCCAGAGGTTTTTGTACAATAGAAAAATCAGATAGTTTTCTTGCTTCTTGCCAAAAGCCTTCACACGTTGCCGATGCTTTGGAAAGAGATTCAACTAAACTACTTGGTAGTGCTGATAATAATGTATGCTCTCTTTTCATCTCTTTGAGGTTTGCAGAATCTTTGTAATCCAATTCCTCTTCTTCTGCTTTATTAATTAGATCATCTATTTTTTTATCAGATAAAATCTCATGTTTTAATTTTGCTATAAAAGCTAAATGATTAGATCTTTGTTTGCGAGAGTTCGATGGCATCACAGTTGACATATCCCAATGTAAAATACCTTCTATATCTGATGCAATAGATGCTTTAGCAAAAATTTTTTTTAATTCTTGATAGGAAGATTTCATTTTTTATTTTTTTTTAGATAGACTATATATATCAAAAGAAAAGCAAAACTCATGCAAAACCATGTAACTGCATATTGCCAGTGATTATTTCTGAATTGATGTTTATAGCTTGAAGAAATTATATCTTTTTCTTTATTACTATTTAATTTTTTAATAAAAAATCTCTGATTAATTGGAGCACCTAAATAATCACGAATTTCAGGTAAATCATATGTATACCACTCATTTTTTTTTATATTATTTTGTGGTGTAAAAAATTTTGCTTTTCTTGAAAATCTAATATACCCAGTTATTTTTTCAGTAATCATTCTTTTATCATTTTTAAACTTAAAAAAGTTTTTATTTGAAATCCATCCTTCATCTAATAAATAAACTTTATCAGTGTTTGATATAAATACTGATGCTAAACGAACTCCTGTATTTCCATTTAAAGTTTTTGCAGGGAAAAAAATTTTTTTAGCTCTATTAATTGTTCCACTTATTTCAATTTTAGTAAACTCTAACTCAGTTGCATGATCTAAATTAATAGGAGGGGAATTTTTTAGAGATTCAAAAGAAGAGATTAAGTTATTTTTCCATTCGAGTCGCTTAAGTTGCCAAATGCCCAAGGAAAAAGTAATAAAAATTATAATAATAGTGAAAAAAGTAAACGAAAAATTATAAATTAATTTTTTTTTAAGCACCCCAGATATAAACACAAACAAATAGAAACAACCATACTACATCAACAAAATGCCAATACCATGCTGCGGCTTCCAAACCAAAATGCCTATCAGGTGTCATATGATTTTTATATACTCGAAAAAGACAAACTGCCAAAAATATTGTTCCTACCATAACATGGAAACCATGAAATCCTGTTGCCATATAAAAAGTAGAAGGATAAATTCCATCAGTAAAGCCGAATGTAGCTTCGTAATACTCAAAGGCCTGCATTAATGAAAAAAATACTCCAAGGCATACTGTGATCCATAAAGCTTGTATGGCTTGATCTCTATGTCCTTCACGAACTGCGTGATGAGCCCATGTACAAGTAGTTCCAGACATGAGCAAAATTAAAGTATTTAAAAATGGAACATCTAAAGGATCAAAAGTTATAATACCTTCAGGTGGCCAAATGCCAACTGCTCCATTTGTATCAAAAGTTTCTGAGAATTCTTCAATAGGAAGTTTTGGGGTTAAGCTAGCATCAAAAAAAGCCCAAAAAAATGCAACAAAAAACATTACTTCAGA
>TARA_B110000438_G_scaffold96176_1_pt1 | contig 10545 bp, 9 predicted proteins | sample TARA_B110000438 | Tara Oceans TARA_B110000438 (sample SAMEA4398413) | marine metagenome | biome: Polar Biome; feature: [MES] marine water layer (ENVO:01000295) within the mesopelagic zone...; material: water (ENVO:00002006), including particulate matter (ENVO:01000060) such as......
CTTGCCAAGGAGAAGGTCGCGAGTTCGAATCTCGTCTTCCGCTCCAAAATCTTCAAAAAAATAATTATAAAAAAAATTAAAATATGAAAGAAATATTTAAAGAGATTGATAGTTCATTAGAATATTTTTTACAACTGGGGATTGAAGCCCTAGATAAATCAAGGCAAATAACTCAAAATATTAATTTTGCTGATAGTAATTTAAAAAAAGATGGTAGCTTAATTACAAAATATGATCTATTGACTGAAGAAAAAATATTTGAAATTCTCAGTAAAAGTGATGCTGATATAGTAACTGAGGAAGTTTTAAGCAAAGAAAACAACTCTGAATACTGTTGGTATGTTGACCCTATAGATGGTACTACGTCTTTTTCAAGAGGTATCCCACTATATGGAACTATCATAGGCCTAACATTTAAAGGAGAGCCTATAATGGGGCTTATTGATATACCAAAGTTAAATGATAGATTTGTATCAGTGAAAAATAATGGGACTTTTAAAAACTCCAATAAGATTAAATCGTCTAATGAAAGTAAGCTTTCAAAGTCGATAATAACTTATGGTTCTCCTCAAAGGTTCGTAAAAGAAGGTTTAATTGACCAATTACACCAAATTGATTCTTTAGTTTGGGAATCAAGAGGCTACGCTGATTGCTTTGGGTATTCGCTTGCTTTTTCAGGAGCAGTAGACCTTGCAATTGAGGTAGACTTAAACCCTTGGGAAACAATTGCTTTAGAAAATTTATCTATTGAATCAGGTGCTGGATACGCTGAAAATATTTCAATATCTGGCAAAAAATCTGGCAAAAAAAATATTATTATTGGTTCAAAAAATTTAATTGAGGAAACTATCAATATATTTGGTGGAGACTGGAAAATCAAATAAAAATCTCAAATAAAAGTACCTTAAGTGCACTAAAATCTAAAAAATATAGATTATTTTGGTCTGCATCTTTAGCTTCAGTAGGTGGTACACAATTACTAAATTTAGCAACAGGTAAATTAGTGTTTAATCTAAGCGGGTCAGAATTTTTATTAGGATTAGTTGCTGCAGTTTTTGGTATAGGAACTATAGTAGTCAATTTTTTAGGAGGAGTTATAGCCGACAGAATGGAAAAAAGAATCCTTCTAATAATAACATCTTTTGCTATTACAATAGTGATTCTATTATTAGCGATAATTGACACATTTAATTTTGAAACAGTAATAATTGTTATAACTTTATCTTCTATATTAGGATTGATAAGCGGTCTTGATTGGCCAGTTAGATCATCTATATTTACGCAATTTATAGATGATAAAAGTCAAATGATAAGTGCTGTATCTCTTAATGCAATTTTATGGCAAGGCATGCGAATTTTAGCACCTGGATTCGGTGGGTTTATAATAGCATTTTATGGTACAGATACAGTTTTTTTTATAAGCGCTATTGGTTTTTTTATTATGGGAATAGTCATGATTATAATAAAACCAAATAAAGTTATAAGAAAAAAAGAAGAAAAAAAATCTATATTTAAAGATACTAAAGAAGGTATTGATTTTATATACAATAATAAACTATTCAAAGTCATCATACTTTCAAATTATATAACTAGTATGATTGGGATTTCTTACTTACAACTAATGCCTGCTTTTTCTGATGCATACTCTGAAACTTCATTTGGAGATTTATCTGCACAAATATTAGGAGTTTTATTGTCTTTTGCTGGTGTAGGAGCTGTTTTTGGGACAGCAATAACATCAAGATTAAAAAGAAATATAAATTTAGGAAAATTAGGATTATCTGCAAATATTCTTTCAGTTATAGTATTGTTTTTATTTGGACTAACAAATTTTTATATATTTGAAGAAAATATATATGTTAATCCATGGGTTTCTTACAATCTAATTTTCTCATTAATATTTATTTTTTTTATAGGAGTTTTTAACGCTATTTTCATGGTTTGTTCAATGTCTCTTTTACATTTAAATGTTCCTGAAAATTTGCGTGGCAGAGTAATGGGTATACATACTATTACCTTTAGCTTAATATCAGCTGGAGCTTTGTTTCTAGGGATAATAGCTGAATTCTTAACATCAAGTGTAGCTGTTATGATAGCAGCAACTATTTTAATTATTATTAATTCTTTAATTTTTTATAAAAATCCATATATAAGAACTATTTAATTAAATCAACAATCTAAATATTTTGTTATATAAGCAAATTTAGATCTGTTTTTTGAAAATAATTCATAACCTAAATTATAAAAGATATAAAGAAACCTAAGCTTTAAAAGAAACCGAGATATTAAAGATATTTTACTCCCAGATTTACTAAATATTTTTAAAATTGCAATACCACCAAAAATTATATTTTTATCAACACAAACTATTTTATTTTTAGGGATTGATAAATCTATTTTTATTCCAGAATTTATTATAGTTTGCTCATCATTAGGTAAAAAGATCCAATAATTTGATCTTTTCTTTACCCATAAAGTAAAACATGTACAAATTTTACAGTTATGATCATAGAAGACTATTTTATCCATATATTTAAATTATAATTTTTCTAATGAATTTTTAGGAATTATTATATAAAATTCTGTTCCTTGGTTTATTATGCTTTTTACTTTTATATCCCAACCATGAGCATTTATAAGTTGTTTCGTAATAGCTAATCCTAATCCTGACCCAAAATAGTTTCTATCTCTACTGGTATCAATTTTAAAGAATCTTTCAAAAATTCTGTCTAATTTTTCTTTAGGTATACCTGGTCCATTATCTTTGAATCTTATAATGTGGGATTCTTCGTGGTCTTCAAGATTAATAACAAGTTCATCGCCTTTATTTATATATTTCAATGCATTAGATATTATATTTGAAAAAATTTGCTTTGTTCGAGTTCTGTCTATATCTAAAAATAAAGATAAATTAACTTTATTAGATAATTTAATATTACTTTGGTTTGCAGATTCTATAAAAGAATTCACTGATTCATTTATTTCATTTTTAATATCAACAATTTCTTTATTTAATTTTAGTTCACCTGCTTCAGAAGTAGAAATTAAGCTTAGATCATTTACCAAATTAGATAATAGAATAATTTGATCATTAATTTGCTCAAATTTTTCATCAGAAGGTTTAATTTTATTATCTAAAATGCCCTCAATATTAATTCTCAAAACAGTTAAAGGGTTTCTTAGCTCATGGGCAATATCAGAAAATAGTTGTTTTCTTTGAGTTTGTATTTCTTTCATTTTATTGGTCATAGAATTAAAAGATTTTGTTAATATATTGAATTCAGAATTTGATAAATTTTTAATTTCAATAGGTTCAAAAATACCTTCTGAAATCTTCAGAGTAGCATTAGTTAATTTATTTATTGGAGAAGCGATTTGTCTAGAAATAAAATATGCCACAACTATACTTATGAAAAATATAATAAAAAATGATATTAATAATAATTTAAAATAATGATTCTCTAATTTTAATTCTTCATTTAAAAAAACTAAAGAGCCAACTAACTTTAGATTTTCAGAACTATTGTAAACATTTATATAGTTAGATTGATTTTCTTCTAATTGAGAAATCATTATAGTAGCTTGTTCTAATGGAATGAAACCAAGTCTAAAGGCTTCAGTAATTCTTCTTTTGGATATATCAATAAATGTTTCGTTAGCTATATTGTCAAAATCTATCATTATTGGATAAACTATGTATTCATTTGAATCTATTTTGCTTTTTACTAAATTTTTATTTTGTTTAATTGCTTCTGGACTTGCAATAATCCATTCGAAATTTGAATCTATTACACCTACTGAACTTTTTTCTGGATCAAGACCAATTTTAGTCATAAAATTTACCAAAACATTTTCAAACCCTCGATCAAATGATCCACGAGATTTATAATAAATAGCTAAAGTTTCTGAAACTGACGTAGAAATTCTTTCTCGATACAAAGAATTTCTTTCTTCTACATTTTTTTGCCATATAACATACATAGTTATATAACTAGCTATAAAACTAAGAAAAATGAAAACAAAGAATGATAAAATTATTTTTGATTGAAGTCTCATTTTTTATATAATTGTTGCCCTATATCCAAGACTTCTAACGGTTAATATTTTAAGATCAGAATTAAGTCTATCTAATTTTTTTCTAAGATTTTTTATATGAACATCTACTACTCTGTCATTTGAATCTAAATAATCTTCTAGCTTAGAATATTCTAGTATTTGATCTCTACTTAAAACTTGGTCATAATTTTTCATAAAACATTCTAGGAAATCAAACTCTGTTTTAGTCAGTGATAGAATATCTTTTGTTATTAAGACTTCCCTTTTATTTGGAAATAAATTAACATTGCCAAAAGAAATTATTTGACCATTATTTTCCAATAAATTTCGCCTTAAAATAGCTTTAATCCTTAGTAAAAGTTCTCTCATGCTAAATGGCTTACCTATATAATCATCAGCTCCTAATTCTAGTCCAAGAATTTTTTCGTCAACAGAGATTTTGGCAGTTAAAAAAATTATTGGAGTCCGAGATTTATCACGTATAATTTTTATAACTTCTATACCATTTAATTTTGGCATCATAACATCTAGCAAAATCAAATCAGGTTTAAAACTATTAAATTCTTTTATTGCTTCTTCACCATCATTCACAGTTGATGTTTTATAATCTAACGCCTGAAGGTATTCAGATATTGATGATGCTATAAATTTATCATCTTCACAAATCAATATTTTATGTGTCATAAATATCTCTTTATTATTATTTTTCTCCAAATCTTCCAGGTTTTTTACCTTTAAAATCACCTGATAATATAGCTTCTAATTTAATATCAGCTTCCTCTTGAGATAATTTTCCTTCAGTTACAGCTAGATTAAGTTTTTCTATTATTTGTTCTTTAGTAGGTTTTTCTCCAAATCTTCCAGGTTCATTGGCTTGTAATTTCTGACTTGTAAACAATGATGCTAAAAAAATCAAAGTAATAATAACAACTAAATATAATTGTTTATGTATTTTATTATTTTCATCCAAAAACATTTTTTTCATTTTTTTCTCCTAATGTGTGTTATGTATATGGATAACTTTATTCTATCAATATGTACATCATATAAAAATTATATGAAGATTTTGTGAAGGTATTATGAAGATTTTGATTTATACTAAATTTATACTAAATTTTTTGATAGTATTTAATAAAATATTTTACAAAATAATTAGCCCGAGTGGCGGAATGGCAGACGCGGTCGACTCAAAATCGGCTGGGGAAACCCGTGTGGGTTCGACTCCCACCTTGGGCACCAATAATAAAATATTATGAAGCAATAAACACCTTAATGGACGTTTAAATTAATTTTTGGTCTTTGTAAAATTAAATAATACTGTTAAAATTGTTAAATATGCGGGGGTAGCTCAGTTGGTAGAGCGTCTGCCTTCCAAGCAGAATGTCGCGAGTTCGAATCTCGTCTCCCGCTCCAATAATTGCCCTCAAACATTTCTTTTGAAATCTATTTGAAGTTTTCTAATTGATTTTTATGGATAATAAACTATTATTTCTAAATAATTTTTTTTTTAACTTAATTATCATAATGGATTTATCACTAAAAATTTATTCTATAACAAATAAGAATATTTAACGGAGAAACTAATGAAAGCAGCTGTACTTTTTGAACCAAATGGAAAACTTTCTGTAGAAAATGTAGATATTTCAGAGCCAAGAAAAGATGAGGTACTTATAAAAATAAATGCAAGTGGGTTGTGCCACACAGATTGGGAAACTATGCATGGGTACCAACCAGTAAATTTACCGGCAATTATAGGGCACGAAGGAGCAGGCATTGTAGAAGCAATAGGCGAAGGAGTAGATAATGTTAAAATAGGAGATCATGTTATTTGTTCTTGGAATCCAAATTGTGGAATTTGTTTTTACTGTGATAATGATCAACCTATTCTTTGTGAAGTACAAAAAAAATATGGCTCAAAAGGAGTTTTATTTGATGGAACTACTAGAGCGTCATTAAATGGAAAAAATTTGCATTATTATAGCTTAGTTTCTTCACATGCTGAATATACTATTATTCCAAAACAAGCAGCTGTAAAAGTAAGAAAAGACTTCCCCCTAGATAAAGCTGCTTTATTAGGTTGTGCTGTCATGACAGGTTATGGGGGTGCTGTTTACGCTGGTAATATTAAACCTGAAACATCAGTTGTGGTTATAGGATGTGGGGCTGTTGGATTAAGTGCAATTCAAGGAGCTAGGATTTCAGGAGCTTCTAAAATTATTGCTGTAGATATTTTTGATAATAAATTAGAATTTGCTAAAAGAGTTGGTGCAACTCATACTATAAATTCAAAGCAAGCAAACCCTGTAGAATTTTGTTTAGATATTACTGAAGGAAGAGGCGTAGACTGTGCTATCGAATCAGCAGGTCAAAATGAAACTATAAGGCAAACTTTAGAATGTTCAAGACCAGGAGCTAGAATTGTTATACTTGGTAAAACTCCATACGGCGTAGAAATTAACCTTCCTTTCTATACTTTAATGGGAGAAAGAGAAATTATTCGTACTTCATATGGAAAAAGTCACCCTAGAATAGATTTTCCTAGATTAGCAAATTTATACATGTCAGGAAAATTATTTTTAGATGAAATGATCACAAAAACATACGATATTGAAGAAATAAATACAGGATTTGATGCATTAGAAAATGGAGAATTAGCAAGAGGTTTGGTTATATTTAATTAGAGATTATAAATAGGAGAGAAACTGTATGGGAAAAATATTAAAATTTTCAGGAAATAATATTGACAGGTTAGAGGTTCAAAGAAGAGATGAGGCTTGGATATCTGATATATTAATTAATCCTGAATCAAAAGTTATTGTTTATAACAAATCTAAAGTTTTAGTAAAAAAAATATTTTCTAATATAACCTTAAAATTTATTAGTCTTGGAGATATTAAAAGCAAAGGAATAGAACCTGAACTAATTTTACTTGGAGACTTATCTGGAGAGCTATACTTAGCTACAGATCTGTATGATTTCGAGGATGACAAAGTAAATAGTATCCTCTCAGATGGAGATGAATTCATAGATTGCAGAACAGCTGGAGATCAATTAAGCCTTTCTCAAGGAGGAATGATAAGCCATAGTAAAAGCCAACTTGAGTGGAATAGAAAAAATATTTTTTGTGGGATTTGTGGTAGTAAAACAAATGGACAAAGAGGTGGTCAGTCAAGAAAATGTCTTGGTTGTTATATTGAGTTATTTCCAAGAACAGATCCTGTAATTATTACTCTAGTAAGTAATGGAGATTATTGCTTATTAGGTCAATCTAAAGGTAGACTATCCAAACTAAATATTTATTCTTGCCTTGCAGGTTTTGTTGACCAAGGAGAATCTATTGAAGAAGCTGTAGCAAGAGAAATAATGGAAGAATCAGGTATTAAGGTTAAAAATGTTAATTACTATGCATCTCAACCTTGGCCTTTCCCATGGTCTTTAATGATTGGTTGTCATGCTGAAGCTGAAACTAATGAAATTAATTATGATGAACACGAAATGCACTCAGTAAAATGGTTTCATAGAGATGAAGTTTTAAAAGCCTTAAAAGAGGCTAATGATAATCTTTCAGTACCAGGATCTATAGCTATTGCTCATCATTTGATAAAAGCTTGGGCAACAAAAGAAGTATAGAAATTAGTATTAATCTTCTCTTCTTTGCTCAGCAACATCTAATGTGTCGCTAAATTCACCTGGAATTAAACCTAAAAACTGTCCACCTAGTAAATTTTTAACATCAATTACAACACCAACCATTAAGCTTTCTCTAATTATCTTATCTGCAGCCTCTCTAGAAGTATCTTTTATACTATTTTCAAACATTTTTGCAATAGCTTCTTCAGAAATTTCTAATCTTCCATTTTCTTCTTCATCTGGTGCATATGTCCATCTTGCAGTGATATTTACAATAATAGTAGTTATTAAAAAACCCATTACTAATCCTGTAGCTAGACCACCAAGAGAATTGACTTTATCACCTATACCAAATGTAAGTTTAGATAATATAAGTTGAACAAATCCACTTGAAATCTGTACTAGAATAAATCCAACAATAAGCAATATACCATAACCTATTACAGTTACTAACGCATCACTTTCTAGCTCAAGTCCAATTAAATTAATTATCTCTTGTGATAGAAGTGCTCCTATAATCATCGTTACTGCGATTAATATAATGTAAAGCACATTTTTAATTAATCCCATTCTGTAACCTAACACAACTCCTAGTACTAGTGGAGCTATAAGAACCCAATCAAACCAGCTCATAATAAACCTCTTTTTATAATTGCTATATTATCCGATTTATAATAAATTATATTTTAATCAATATATATAAGATATATTTAATATAAATTCAAATGATTATGTTAATATATTATTAAAATAATGTTGCTTGTATAATAGCATAATAATTAAAATATAAGATAAAAGAGAGTATTATGGATTTTTTGAAGATAGCTATCTCTGGGTATAAAAAGATTTTCATTTTATTAGTTATTTCTCTTGTTTTTATTTTTTCTGGAATATCAACATCTGATAAAATTTCTGCACAAATGCCTCCTATGGGAGGAAATAACATGGGTGGAATGATGCCTGGAATGCCTGGTGGTATGGGTGGCATGGGAATGGGTTACGAACCATCTAGTTGTAGAGAAAATCCTGGTACTGGAGAAGTTTTTTGTGATGTCAAATTAGACGTCAGTATGATGAGTATGACTCAAACTACTGCTCAATGGGAACACTATGAAGGTCAAGGTGTTTGGTTTCAAGGATGTATTCTTCCTGGTCAAGATTTTGAAAATTATGATACAGCTTGGATTGAAAGACAACACAATGCTCAATCAGGTGGACTAAATAACGCTGATCCAAATATGATGGTTACGCATATTTATTTCAGAGGAAATATGCCTACTAAACCAGGAGAAATGATAGCCAAATGTAAATATCAATATTTTACAAAAAATTCTTCTTTAGTTCAGCCTGGAGGACCATATCATTCTCCACAATGGGAATCTGATCAAGAAACTCAAAAAATATACGAAGAAGCTGACAGAATTAGAAAAGAAGGTGAAAGAAAAAGAGCTGAAGAAGAGCTTTTATTTGCTAAGCAGCAAGCAGAATTAGATCTGCAGAATCAAGAAGCACAAAGAAAACAACGAGAAGCACAAAATTCCCAAAATAATAACAACCAAGGAATACAAAATATATTTGGGCAAAGCCCAGTAGGGAATATTTTTGGAGGAAATTCATTTCAACCTCCCCCAGACAATGATGTACCAATTGGACCATATATAAATCTTACACAAATAGCCATTGAAGATAGATGGATGGTTATGGAATGTGTTGCTAATCAAATAGAAAATGATGTAGGTATGCAATTTGAACAAGCATATATGGAATTTGCATTTCCACTTGGAGTTAGAATGTTAAATGAACCTGATTTTTACTATGATTCAGTTACAGGTTGTATGCATTTAAGTTTTAGTAAATTATTAAGTGGTGGTTTTGGGGGAAGAACTAGTAATACAGGTGAAGCTCCAAGAGAAGAAATAAATGCAATGATGGAAGCTTGTATAGTACCTCATTTATCGGACACACTGAAGGTTGGAAGACAAATTATCATGGAAGATATGGTCAATGTAGAAACTGGTAAAAGATCTGTTTCTCATGAAGAAATGTTGGCTGCTTACGATTGTTGGATGCAATTTGAAAGTGGTCAAGTAGCGAATGGATACTTCCCTCTTGATAATGATTTACTTGTTACTTATGTTTTTGGAGATCAAGAAATACCAGGTCAAGCATGTATGGTTGATTCATTATCAAGAGGGAAACTTGATAGAGAAAGTGCTGAAAGAATTATTGAAGATTTTGTAAATTTTGCAGTTGGAAGATCAGATCAATGGGGATTTTTAGAAAGCGATGCTCAACCTCAAATGAAAAATGATGCAGTAAATGGAGTTATAGGTTGTAACCCAGAATTAGAATGGGTAAGAGATTACCAATCATCTATTTCTAATAGTGGAGATTCACTTGGCAATATGGATTTTATGAGAATAAGAGAGCCTGATTTTGAAAAATGTATTATAAATGGTTTTAAAAGCAATGGAATGAAAAATTCAACTGATACATACTATGCTATTAAAGATGGTCTTATAAATGAACAGGATCCTACAGAATATATAAATAGACCTTTAGGAGAGGATCAATACAATGTAATTATTGATTGTATTGAAATAATTGATACAGAACAACTTTCATCAGATGCTATGGCTCCTTTTTTACTACAATATACGTTATTTTTGCAAGAGTTCGAATTTAGTTGGTCCTCTGATATGAGTATTGATGATAAATTTGCATATATTCATGAATGTACATTAAATGGAGTTAAAAATGGGTTTAAATTCAAAACTAACAAACCTAATGTTGGCTCTGAAGATGTCGTTGATAATCTATTAGAAAAAATATTTTTTCTAGGTGGTGATTTAAATGTTA
>TARA_B110000438_G_scaffold81615_1_pt1 | contig 10517 bp, 8 predicted proteins | sample TARA_B110000438 | Tara Oceans TARA_B110000438 (sample SAMEA4398413) | marine metagenome | biome: Polar Biome; feature: [MES] marine water layer (ENVO:01000295) within the mesopelagic zone...; material: water (ENVO:00002006), including particulate matter (ENVO:01000060) such as......
ATGTATTTTGGGATGCGGCAAACGAAGAGAGTTTACTTTATGCTAAGTGCAGTGACTGTAATAAACCGCACTATTACCCCCGTAAGGTATGTCCTTTCTGTTTTTCCACTAGCATCAATTTTATAAAAGCTTCAGGTCGAGCTAATATTTATGCATTTAGCTTATTTAGTAAGGGACGACCTCCTTATATTTCAGCGTGGGTGATGCTGGAAGAAGGCGTTGCAATTATTACTAACATAATTGACTGTGAGAGTGATATGCTCAAAATAGGTACCCCATTACAAGTTGTTTTCTCTTCTGTTGAGGGTGGGCAAAAAGTACCAGTATTTACTCCCAGAATGGTAAAAAAAACTAAGGAATAAGAGGAGAAAATTGTTTAATGCACAGCCATAAGATTTCAATGACTTTTGTGTCTATGTATGTTAAGAATTCGCTTAGTTAATAAAAGATTTGGATTTAGATTGTATACCTATGAAAAAAACCAAAGTAGATACTAGTACAGTGTCAAATAATCAGAAGGGGTCTTCGGTAAAGCGAGTGCCGGCAGTACGTCGGTCGATGGCAATATTGTGGGAGCTTGCTGATGCTGTTTCACCAATGAATTTGTCTCATATATCTCGTGCAGTGGGAGTAATTCCTAGCACCTGTATGCATATTTTACGTGAACTAGTCTTAGCAAGGCTTGTTTCATATGACACAGTCTCAAAGACATATGAGCTTGGTATGGGTATTCAAGATCTTGCACAGAGCTCAGCCAAACTGAAAAGTTTTGCTACAATTGTGAAGCCCCGCTTACAATTAATTGCTAATCAGTTTAATATGACTGCTACCGCTACATCAAAAGTGGATGATAAACATTTAGCCCTTACCGCATATGCTAATCCTCCAAGCACCATATCTATTCGAGTTACTCTTGGAGGTCGTGTTCCAGTTACTTCTGGTGCTTCAGGGAGAGTTTTGGCAGCGTTCGGTGGTATGTCAGAAAAACAGATTAGGCAGAATTTTGATAAAGTTAAATGGGTCCGTCCGATTGATTACAAGGTGTGGAGGTCGCAGGTCGATCAAGTAGTTAAAGACGGTTATGCTGAAGACAAAGAGGGTTTTGTGCAAGGAGTTTCCACACTATCGGTGCCAGTCTATAATCGTGATCAAACTGTCTCACACACGATTGGAATTTTTGCGATTAATTCTCAATTAGAGGCAGCAAACCATAGAAAAATCCTCGAAGCTCTTTGGGATGTAGCAGATTATATTCATCAAAATTTACGTAATTAGTATTTATATTTTTGAGAAGCTGTTTTAGTTGGATGAGTTTTAGTATATAATTATTGGTAAAAGTGCGTACATTTTTTAAGGTATTAAAATTATTACTAATTAATAAAATTTTCTATAGAAAATTTAATTTGTTTAATGACAACATATTTACATTTGAATCACACCATAATAGTATCTTACGTAATCTTATAAGTAGTCAGTTTTTATGTGTTTTTTTGTTAATCCAGTATGGAAAGAAACAAAAACACTCATTTAGATGAAGGTAGGTCATGATTAGGTATCTAAGAAATTTTTTAAGAATGTTACAAAAATGAATGCAGCGTTACCACTTGCAGGCGTCAGAGTTATTGAGCTTTGCTGGGTTTGGTCTGGACCCTTACTCGGTCAGTTCCTAGCAGACCTTGGCGCTGAAGTTATAAAAGTTGAGTGGTTTAAACGTTATGATCTTTACCGGACTCGTGGGGTTGAGCGAATGGCGGGAAAGTATCCTGAATTTATTAGGCGTGAGATGTCTCACTCTTTCCATGGTCTGAATAGAAATAAGATAGGATTAGCTTTGGACTTGAAGGATGGAAAACATACTGAAGCTTTACTAGACCTTGCAGCCCAATCAGATCTTGTAATTGAGAACTTTACATCTGGAACGTTAGATCGCTTGGGCTTGGGTTATGAAGATTTGATAAAGGTAAACCCATCCTTAGTGCTGTTATCTTTGTCTGGTTTTGGGAACACTTCCCGACTAGGTCAAATGCGAGCTTATGGGTTAGTTCTTTCTGCTCTTTCTGGCTTTGAGTCTGGTATTGAAGATCCTGAAACTGGTGAATTTGTTGGATCACCAACATTCGTTGCATCTGATCCAAATGCCGCTACTTATGGTCTTTTTGCTGCTATCACAGCAATTCTTGAGGCTCGCGATTCAGGTAAAGGAGTGCATGTTGAATTTTCACAACTTGAAGGTATGGCGCACGCTTCTGCTGATCAGGACCAAGAACTTAAAGAGCTTGCCGCGACACTAGGTCTAGAAGCATCCTTTATGAACTCAGAGTCCTCCGTACTCAAATGCTACGATGATAACTACATTTGTGTAGCTTGGCCTGCAGGCCTTACTACTTCTGATAAAGAAGGTTTTTCAGAGAAGGTGCAAACCCTTAAACTTAAAGATGTTGAAAAATTTTTTAAAAATAAACAATTAAAATATGTCAAAGTGATTGAAAAACCAACAGAAGTAGGGGCGGGCTCCGAAAATAAGGGCACACTTATACCTACAATTCATCCAGTTACTGGCCCTGAAGAGATAGTTGCTGCCCCCTGGTGGATTGATAAAAATCGTGCACCTCTTAGAAAATCAGCACCTGTCTTAGGTGAGGGAAACGATTATGTTCTTGGGTTTCTCTTAAATTGGTCACCAGAAGATCGCGCGCTTATAATGGCGTTTGATCAGGAAAAGAGACATGATAAAAAAAACTGACTCACATGCAAGTTTTGAACGCTCCATTAGACCGGTGCCTGCTAACTTTGCAGTAGTAGGTGCTAATAGATCAGTACTTTACGCAGCAAGCTGGTTGAAAAAAGCTGGAGCATCAATTGTGGGATCTTCTTCAATTAAAGATGGGACTACATTAAAGGAAACTCCCGTAGCAATTTTGGTTGCAGGCGATGCTGTCAAAGATTGTCAAATTGAAGGCATTGATGTGCCGGTCATCTTTTTTTGGGATTTTGAGGTTGGAGAACCTGGTATTGGTGCCTTTGCAAGTGCCGTATCAGGAGTATCGTCAGTGATAGGTAAGTCTGAAAGTGCTCCAGGTGTACTACCGGTGCACATGCCTGAACAATGGACTGGAATTTTTGGAGCTAGTCTTGCTCTCGGTTTATTGTTTAAACATCCGAGTGGTAAACCTGAAAAACCAGCTCGAATAGATGTTTCTGCGGCAGATATCCTTCGCGCTTTTGCTGAACAGAATTCAGGGAATCACGCTGGTGTTCCGTATGGTTGGCGACGAAATGGCCTCACAGCTGTTGAGCATGGTGGTGTATTTCCACAAGGATTCTTTCGCTGTAAGGATGGTTATGTCGCTGTTCAAGCACGTTCTCGTCAGGACTGGACTGCGATTCTTTCTGCATTTGATAACCCGGCTTGGTCAGAAGACAAAAGTATGCAAAATCCATTTAAACTATCTGAGAACGATAGTCATGTTCTGCCGCACTTCCAAGCAGAACTGGACAAACGTAATATGAAAGATCTTTTAGAGCTGGCGTTGGAAAGTGGGGCTCCCATGGCTCCCGTTCTTTCAAGTTTAGAGGCTATCTCATCTAAAGTATTCCGAGATGGTTTCGTTGAGGTAGATGGTGACTTAAATTTACCCTTTATTATTAAAAGAGTTACAAAATGAATATCTTTTTATTTAGGAAAAAAAAATGACCTGGGGAACTATTACTGATGAGGGGATTGCTGAGGCAGAAACACTAGTTAATGTTTTACTTAGGCGTGATAGAATGCGTTGGATTGAAACAGCTACACGGGATGCAATTCGTCATTTTGCTTGGGGCATAGGAGATAATAACCCTTTATGGTTAGACTCCGAACACGCGGCCAAATCCCCTTATGGTGGAATTGTTGCCCCACCATGTATTCTTTATGCTCTGGATGGAACAGTGGTTGCTCCTAAACTGGCTGGAGTTCAATGGCTTTATGCTGGTACAACTTTTACTTGGCTTGAGCCAATTCGTTTAGATGATACATTTAAAGTTGAGGCGCGTTTAAAAAAACAAGAGCTTAAAAGTGGCCGCAGGTTTTCAAAATGGGTTCTTCAAACTGGTGAGATCAAGTATATAAACCAACATCAAAGGGTGGCTGGCATTGCTATTGGCCGGTGCGCAAGAACGCCTCGGGGAGATGCGCTTACTAAGGATAAAAATAACAAAGCATTAAAGGTTGCCGAGGAATATAACTACTCTGCTGAAGAAATATTTGATATCGAGAGCCAGGTTTTGGGTGAACACCGTCAAGGTGGTGAGCCTCTTTTTTATGAAGATGTAGACGTTATGGATAAAGTCCAACCCGTTGTAAGGGGTCCACTAGGGGTGGTTGACATAATGGCTTGGTACTCTGGTCAACAGGGTGCAACGCACTATGGGGGCGTACATGGCGACGCTATCCGATATCGCAGTCGCCATGCAGACTATCATCTTAATAAGAAGACAGGTGCCAAAGAGTCTGCTGGACGAGGTCATCTTGAAACTTCAACTGGGAAAGATGTAGGGATGGGTGGCGCTTATGATGTTGGGCCTCAGAGGATTGCGTGGTGCCAGCACATGCTAACAAATTGGATTGGTGATCATGGTTTCCTCCACACACTTGACGTTAACGTTCGAAAGCCTAATCTAGTTGGTGATACCCTTTGGTGGACTGGTGAAGTTCTGAGTAAGAATGTTCGGGAAGGCTATGGAGTTATAGAGTTTAGTGTTCGAGCTGTAAATCAAAGGGGTAAGCTTTCAGCTGATGGTACTGCTTCAGCTGTACTTCCAAGACGTAATAATGGGCCTATCAGTTTTCCATTGCCTCATGCTCTTGTATAATTCTTGTCTGTATTTAGAAAGTTAAGGTAAACTGATTTGGCCCGTTATTCACCGATTGATTATAGTAACAGTCTGTGTATCGCATCTGCAATTAATTATGATATTGGCGAAGGTCCGATTTGGAACTCCGCATCTAATAAACTAATATTTGTTGATTGTAATCCTGGTTATCTAAATCAATTAGACCCTATCTCGGGGATAATAACGAAATATGAGGTTGGTCAGACAATTGGAGTTGCCTTACCATGTAAAAGTGGTGGCTTTGTAGTCACATCAGGAGATGGATTACTTTCTTTTGATGAAAAGTGTGAAGCTTCATTACTTGTACCGATTGAAGCTAGCGTGAAGGCTAATCGCATGAATGACGGTAAATGCGATTCACATGGTAGGTTGTGGAGTGGTACATTTTCATCAACCTTTAAACGTGGGGCAGGTAATCTTTACCGTATAGACCCCGATCTTTGTGTTACTAAAGCAGTTAGTGGAATTCGTGTTTCAAATGGGATTGCATGGAATGAAAATGAAAATTTAATGTACTTTAATGATACACTGTCCGGTGGAGTTGACGTTTTTGATTATGATATCAAGCATGGATCTCTATCCAACCGACGTAGATTTGTTGATATTGAGAGGGAACAGGGACTGCCAGATGGCTTAACAGTAGACACTGAAGGATGTGTCTGGGTGGCTTTGTTTTACGGAGGCGAGGTTAGGCGCTATAGTCCTCAAGGAAAGTTAGTAGGTGTAATCAAACTACCGACTTCTCGAATAACTAGTTGTAATTTTGGTGGTGCAGATCTAACCGATCTTTACATTACAACAGCAGATTTCAAAATCAACGATGATGGTCTTCCGCATGAACCAGAGGCTGGTTATTTGTTTAAATGTAATCCAGGAGTCTCTGGCTTACCGTCGCACCCATTTGGAAGGTAAATGGACTATGGTATTCTCTTGCAGTATTTATAAAAAACTACAATTTAGTTTATGCATTGTTTCTCACAAGTTTCTGTAATTAACGCATAATAAAACCAGGATAACCATTAGAAACTTCCTCAGTTAGAAACTTCCTGAATCGGATTTGACCACCGGCATATATAAGACATTTATGTCGATAATTGCGATCTACGTTTGAGTTATATCCAGTGAACCAAGATTGCTCCTTACCAAATAAAATACGTTCAGACATTTCTCGAACTTGATCTCCCCAAAAGCTTTCAGCTTCCTCTCGTGGGTTAAAGTAGTGAATATTATTATCAAAAAGATGCTCAAGCATCTGCGAACACCAATTCACTGCTTCTTCGATGCCCCTTGGAAAATTTGTTGCAACCGATCCACTTTGCGGTCCAGCAAGTGTTAACATATTTGGAAATCCACTCACTGATAAGCCAAAATGTGTTTGAGGGCCATCGGCCCATTTTTCACGAAGAGTCTGTTTATTTTCACCAACAATATTTATTTTATCGAACGCGCCCGTTACAGCATCAAAACCTGTAGCATAAATTATAATATCAAATGGATAATGTATGTCTTTTGTTTGAATTCCTGTTTCGGTTATATATTCAATTGGGTTTTCCCCAATATCAATTAATTTTACGTTATCTTGGTTGAATGCTTCGTAATAACCCGTTTCCATTGGAACACGCCTGGTCCCAAACCCATGATCTTTTGGGATTAGTTTTTCTGCAACTTTAGGATCATTGACGCGTTGCCTAATTTTCTGCGCTACAAACTTTGTGAACTCTGCATTTGCTTCTGAATTTACCAACATATCTTTGAAGTTACCAAGCCAGACGCCAAAGCCGGGTGAGGAATAAAGTTTTTCCCAGAAGGCTTCACGATCTTCAGGTGCCACATCGAAAGTTTTTCGTGGATCAACATCGTGATAGAAGCCGCTTGGCGTCTTACCACATAACGAAAAAATTTCTTCATAACGATTTTTTATGTCGTTCATCTCTTTTGAGGTTATACGAGAGTTATGTAGTGGCGCGCACCAATTTGGACGTCTTTGAAAAATGGTAAGTGATCCAACCTTATTAGCAATTTCTGAAATTAGTTGAACTCCTGTTGCACCGGTTCCAATTACCGCAACATTTTTACCAGAAAAATCTACGGGTTCACGAGGAGCATTAAACGTGTGGAAAGAAAGTGATTTAAATTTTTCAACACCTTTGTACCTTGGTAAAGTTGGAGAAGAGAGTAAACCAATAGCAGTTAGTAAAAATCTCGTAGTAAAAGTGTCACCCTCGTTGGTGGTCAATTCCCATCCAGATATTTCAGGTTTCCAAATCGCTGATTCAAGGCGGCGGTCAAAAACCATATGTTGTCTTAGATCAAATTTTTTAACTACGAATTGTAGATATTTTTCTGTCTCTTCACGCGGCGAAAAATGTTCAGTCCAGTTCCACTCTTTCAGGAGCTCTTTTGAAAAGGAATAACCGTAGGTCTCACTTTCAGAGTCAAACCGGCATCCAGGATACCTATTCCAATACCAAGTGCCACCGACATCTGATCCTTGCTCTAATAAGAGAAAACGCTTACCCATTTGCTGTAGTTTATAGGCTTGATAAATCCCGCAAACACCGGCTCCTATTACAATAGCGTCATAATCTAGATTTTTCATAAAAAATTACCTGTTTTGGTGGGCGTAGCCAAAGAAAAAATTTAAATAAGTGTAGAGAGTTACTCTTACTTATCTCGTATTTATACCAGTTTAACAGTCTGATATTTTGTCGCAAGGCAAAAGTTAGTTGACGTAAGACAAAAAAACCATATTTTCCGAATGACTACTTAGTTTTAATCCCCTATACTATATAAAGGGATTACGACCAAAATATTAATGCCTAGGGTTAATACCCAATAGTTATGAACTTGTCATTGTAATTGTGATGGGAAAGGGAGAAATAGTTATGCTCAATGTAAGTGCAGCCTTAAGGCGTGCGATGGAATGCAACCAAAACCGTATAGCAATAATAGCTGGAGATATTGAGCTTACATTTGAGGAAGCGTGGAAGCGTGGTTGTCAGCTAGCGAATGCATTATTGGATATGGGACTTCAGCCTGGTGATAAAATAGCAGTTCTTGAAGATAATTGTCTTGAAGCTTCAGATTTTTTTCTTGCGACAGCAATTGGGAATTTTGTACGCGTTCCGTTATATCGCCGTAATTCTGCATTAGCCCATTCTCATATGATCAGTCATACAGATTGTAGAGCGGTTGTTGTGTCGGAGGAGTATGCCCATGAGGTTAGCTCATTTAAAGAGGAGTTGGAGTGTCTAAAGCACGTAATCGTACGTACAGATAATTATGAAGAGTGGCTTGCAAAACAGTCAGATATAGAGCCAGATTTAAAGATAGATATCAATCAACCACACCTAATTCGCCATTCAGGTGGAACAACTGGTCGTTCTAAAGGTATGCAGTTCTCTCACAAACAGTGGATGCGTACCTGCCGTGATTGGTCATTTTTTCTCCCAAGAATGGAGGCAGGTGATTACGGTATTCATGTTGGGCCAATCTCACATGGTTCGGGATACTTGTTCATGCCAATCTGGCTTGCTGGAGGTTGTAACCTGTTAGTAAAAAAATTTGAACCAGAGATCTTTGCAAATTTGCTTGAAGCTCATGGAGGCTTTACGTTTGCGGTGCCCACAATGCTTAGTGATATGGTTGCCAGTAGTACTGAAAAAAAGGATTTCTCTAAGTTGCGTGGTATTATGGTGTCAGGGGCGCCTATTCAACCTGCAACCGCCCTTCAAGCGCGTGATTTTTTTGGGGATGTCTTATACCAACTCTACGGACAAACAGAGTCCGTGCCAGTAGCAGGCATGGGGCCAAAAGAATGGTTCAGTGATGTACCAGGGTCTGAGCCTTTGTTAGCAGTCGGAAAAATAATGCCTTATTCTGCAATAGAAATCAGAGACGATAACAATAATCCGTTACCTGCAGGAGAAATAGGTGAGATAGCCTTAAAATGCGAAGGTCAAATAACTGAGATTCTAAATGAGCCTGAACTAACTAAGGAGCGTCTAGTGAACGGGTGGGTTTTGTCGGGTGATGTTGGAAAAATTGATAAGAACGGATATGTATATCTAACAGATCGCAAGGATGACATGATAATTTCTGGTGGTTTCAATATTTGGCCTGCTGAATTAGAAAACGTAATATCAAGCCTAAAAGGGGTTAGAGAAGTTGCCGTAGTGGCTGCACCACATCCACGATGGGGTGAGGTACCAGTAGCCGTTGTTGTAGTTAACCCGGGAAACAGTCCTTCAGAAGAAGACATAGTTAGTGCCTGCAAGGTGCAACTAGGGTCATACAAGCGACCAGGCCGCGTTATACTTCAGGAAGATCCGTTGCCTAGAACACCAGTGGGAAAAATTCAAAGAAAGGCTGTGCGAGAACTCTTCTGGGATCAGGATTCAGATATAAATATTAGTGGCGCCTAAAAAGGTTTATGGACATTGTAATCCATACGGTTAAGGCGGTAAATTAATCTATGGAATTAACCTAGGAAAAACCCTTGTTCCATTATAGCACTCTTGACCTGTTCGCCGAACTAAGTCCCATGTGTGCTTATAGTAGCCCGTGCCATTTACCATGGTAGCAATTTCAGATATTTGATCTTCTGGCATCGTTGGAGTACCGGCTGGCAACGTAAGGTCTTGACGTGCGCCATAATCAAAAGTTGTGTGGTAAGCTACTGCTTCAGCAATACTATTTCCAATTGTTATTACTCCATGCCAAGGTATTATAATTGCAATGTCATCGGTTCCAAGGGCTGGACCAATTGAAGCAAAGTCATCGTTAGGGCTAATGCAAGTTTTTCCAAAAAATGGTGTGGTGACATTAGCAAAAATCCTCAAAGGTCTGGCAAGAGCGGCTTGGCTTGTAGCCCAAAAACCATGAGAATGAACAATTGCATGAACGTCGGGGCGCTGCCGGTATATCCCGTGATGAAATTCTATACCAATTGAAACTGGTTTGTTAGTGCCAACCGGATTACCTTGAAAGTCGACAGCAAAAATATCGGCTTCATGCATTTCCTCGAAAGTTTTATCGAAAGCATGCGATACCATAAGTTCTTCGCCAGGAACTCGAATTGAAATCTGACCACCAATACCAGTACCCATTCCATAGGCTGCTAAGCCTCTACAAGCATCGAGAACGTCCTTAAATATCGAATCCATTGTATTCTCCTAGTTATGTAATTTAATCAAAAAAATATCATGGAATTAAAATTTTGTCTAATGGCAATTTTTATTGCCTATAAGAAAAGCAAAGATTTCTTAACAAATAATTTTTGTGAAAAGATTAAACCTTTTTGAGACATACGAAATGACTGTTCTAAGGCCATTGAAGTTGCAAAACTGTTATAAGATTTTGTACCTTCTTTGGGACTTTAATATTCGATTTTTGATAATGAATCTGAGTGAATTCCACTGCCTGATGGAATTACATCAATGTGATGTAATAGTGGTGTTTCTTCATCTAATAAAAGTAGTCCATACCCTCCTGGCTCTGCGATGGATAAACGTGAAGTGCCTGCACCTAATACCATAGGCATTTGGTGGCATGGACTCTTAATCATTGTATGAGTTACACCTTTGTAAGTAGATACTATTATTCGATGAATATGCCCATTAACAACCATTTGGCAACGTTTTGAA
>TARA_B110000438_G_scaffold23781_1_pt1 | contig 10502 bp, 8 predicted proteins | sample TARA_B110000438 | Tara Oceans TARA_B110000438 (sample SAMEA4398413) | marine metagenome | biome: Polar Biome; feature: [MES] marine water layer (ENVO:01000295) within the mesopelagic zone...; material: water (ENVO:00002006), including particulate matter (ENVO:01000060) such as......
GAAGAAGAAGAAATAGATTTGGAGCCGGTCCATAAAATTCTCGACAGCTTTCCAAGTCAGGATCGACGCTACTTAATTCCCATATTGCAGAAGGTTCAGGCGGTTTATCGATACCTCCCTGACAAAGCAATTCAACTTCTAATGGAAGTGCTTGAAATCACTCGAGCGGAAATTTTTGGGATAATCTCTTTTTACCCCGGGTTACTCATAACCGAACCTGGAAAATATATAATTAAGCTCTGCTATGGAACGGCTTGTTTCGTTAAAGGGGCTAATATTATTGCAAATAAAATTCATGAGACTTATGGCATTCATCCGGGTGATACTGATCAAACCAAGCTCTTCACTTTACAGACTGCTTCTTGCCTTGGAAACTGCGGTGCAGCTCCTATGTGCATTGTCGGCGAGGATACTCACGGAACCATTGATCCTGACAAATCCATTGAATTGTTTGGTAGTTACAAGTTGGAAGATGCGCCTGAGCAACAGACCGAGGAGGTTATAAGCAAATGAGCACGGTCGTTAAGAAAATTGTTAACTTTAAAATAAATGGTAATGAGGCTTCTGCACCTGAAGGCACTGTAATCATTGAAGTTGCTAAACAGCACGGTGTTGAAATAACAAATCTCTGCTATAACCGAAAGCTCAAACCTTTCGCTGCCTGCCGCACTTGCATGGTGGATATGCGTACTCCTGAAGGGGGAAAAGAACTCGTGTACTCCTGCACCCAGCCTGTAGCAGAGGGTATAGAAATTTTTACTTCCACTGAGGAAACTGATCGCTACAACGGCGCCTGCTTAGAAATGCTTCTAGTTGAGCACCCTTTAGATTGTCCAATTTGTGATAAGTCTGGTGTCTGTCCACTTCAGGACAACACTGAGGCTTTGCAATTAGCTTCTGGGCGATTTGAAATTCAACGCCGCAACGAACCAAGTGACAAATCAAATCCACTTATAGAATTCTATCTGAACCGTTGTATTATGTGTGGTCTTTGCGTGCGAGCTTGTGATGAAATTCAAGGTGTACAGGCGTTGGACTTTCATCAAAGAGGTATGAAAACCACGATCGGCACAGCAAACCAAGAGCCCTTGGACTGTGAGTTCTGCGGTCAGTGTATAACCGTATGTCCAACTGGCGCACTAATGGACATGTCATCTAAAGAACGTGGATTGGCTGCACTGTTCTCAAAAAACCACAGTACCTGCGGTTATTGTTCATGGGGTTGCACCATTCAAGTTGAAACAAAGAAAAATAAAGTAGCCAGATTTGTTGGTGACGAAACTAATGGTTTGGGAATTAACGAAGGAAACCTTTGTGCCAAGGGACGTTTTGGACATGGCATCATACATAATGAAAACCGTATCAAATCCCCCCTTATGAATATTGGAGGAACTTTCAAAGAAGTAGGTTGGGACGAAGCCATTAAAACTATAGTCGAACGCGTTCAAGCGACTATTAATCGAAGTGGACCTGAGACTGTAGCTGGGGTAGGTGGAGAAAAACTAACCAACGAAGAAAGTTATCTTTTTCAAAAATTATTTCGTGGCCTTTACGGTTCTAACCAAATCACTAACCTAGCCCATATGAGGGCTCCTTATCTTAATCGGTTTATGGTTCGATGTTTTGAAAATGGCATCAACTCAAAGCCTGTGACAGAAATGGAAAAATCTGACGTTATTTTTATATTCAACTCTGACCTACCGTCAGAATATCCTGTTGGAGGTAACTCAGCTCGCAAAGGGGCTATATTTAACAGTACAGATCTTATCGTCGCGAACCCGCGCAAAGTTATTTTAAAAAATGAGGCCACTATTGATATTCGCCTTAATTATAATTTAGGATCTGATGCAACAGTGGTTAACCGAATTGCTCGTGTATTGATAGATCAAGGAATAGTAGATTCAAATAAAATTAAATCTGCTATACCAAATTACGATGAGATGGTTAATTCTCTATCTTCATTTACAGCGGAAGCTACTCAACAAATAACTGGAATTTCTGACGACGTTATAACACGTGCAGCAAATAGATTTGGGCGTACAGCAGATAGGTATCTTCTTATTGGAAATGACATATTCGACACGGGGCAAGGTGAAGAAATTTTAAATGCTCTTCTTAATTTATCTATTCTAGTTCATCATGGCGCGGAAGGCAGTGTTAGTATTTTCCCCCCTAGGGAACATTGCAACTCGCAAGGAGTTAATGACATGGGTTGCACACCAGATTTTCTACCTGGCTACAGACCAATAACAGATTCTAGTGCCCTGTCGTCACTAGCAGACGAATGGGGTGTCGACTCCCTCGAATTTGAAAGTGATAATCCTGCAAATGATCTTATTAAAAACTGTGCTAATGGAACAATTAAGTTTTTACACATTGCAGGGGAAGATCCAGTTCACTCTTATTACAAAGGTGCGGAAATCAAAAATGCTCTTCAGATAGTTCCGTTTCTTGTAGTACAAGACATCTATATGACAGAAACTGCAAAGTTAGCTGATATCATCCTTCCCACAACAACATCTGTGGAAAAAGAAGGTTCATTTACCAACATGACTCGCCATGTACAAAAAGTCTTGCCGTCAACACCACCTCAATACCAATCACTTACAGACCATGATATTTTTGTTCGTTTAGCAAACATTTTTGAAACCAAAAACAAGAGTTCCTCTGTTCCAGAAGTTCAAGAGGAAATTTTAAAAACAGTTCCGATATATAAAGGCACTCTTCCTGGAACAAATTCCAAACAATGGAGTCCAGAAGGTTTTAAAAATAATCCCTGTTTCTATATTTCAGAGCCACCGCAAGCAATTGAGCGAAAGGAGGGATTCCCCTTCCAATTAGTTTCCAATAATCATATGTTCCATATTGGAAGCTATACCCAATACGCCGAAGCACTAACAGACATTGGGCCAGAATGCATTGCTGAGCTTCACCCAGAAGATGCAAAAGAATTGGGTGTTACTGATGGAGACCGAATTGTGATCGAATCAAGTACGCATAAACTTGAAGCACCCATATTGATTAACACCGTTACAGCTAGGGGCATGGTATATGTTCCTAAAAACTGGATAGGGACACCAATCAATATGCTTAGAAATGGAGAAGAAGGCCCTGTTTCAATTAAAATATCAAAAGCAGTTTAAATTTTACCTTATTACTACGACACAATGTCTGACTTAAAAGAAAATTTACATACTGATCACATGCTCCTGAATATGGGGCCATCCCATCCAGCAACCCATGGTACGGTAAAATTCCTCCTAACCCTTGATGGGGAAACCGTGGTTGACATGACTGTAGAAGTCGGGTACCTCCATCGCGGATTTGAAAAAATGTGTGAGAGTGTCACCTACTCTAACGTTTTCCCCTATACCGACCGCTTGAATTACTGTTCAGCAATTATGAATAACATTGGTTACGCTCTAGCAGTTGAAAAATTATGTGATATCGAAGCGACAGAGCGTTGTAAGTACATCCGCGTAGTGACAAACGAACTTGCACGCATTTCAGACCACTATACGAATATCGCTGCTGCTGCCTTGGAGCTTGGAGCTCTTACTGCTTTCATCTATTTCGTAGAAGCTCGGGAACTTGTGTGGGATCTTTTGGAAAAAGTGTGTGGAGCTAGACTAACATCCAATTATATACGCATCGGTGGTTTAATGTGTGATCTACCGCCTGGTTTTAACGATGACCTTCAATCAACCTACCCAAAGCTTGAAAGCTTATTTGACGATGTAGACAAACTACTCACCAAGAATAGAATTTTTCTCGACCGTATGCGAGATACAGGAGCTATTTCTAAAGAAGATGCTATCTCTTGGGGGTTTACTGGACCTTGTCTCAGAGCCTGTGGCGTCGACTACGATATAAGAAAAAAGGCACCCTACTTAGTTTATGATCGCTTGGATTTCGATATTCCTCTTGGAACTACTGGTGATAACTTCGACCGTTATCTGGTAAGAATGGAGGAAATCAAGCAAAGCCTGAAAATCATAAAGCAAGCAATGAAGGATATGCCAGAAGGCCCGATCAATACAAATAATCCTTACCTTAGAATTCCATCCAAACAAGACGTTTATTCGCAAATGGAAGAAATGATTGCCCACTTTAAAGTCGTTATAGATGGAGTTAAACCACCTGTGGGAGAAGTTTACTTTCCGACTGAAGCTGCGAATGGAGAGCTTGGATTTTACATTGTTAGTGATGGGTCAGGAAAACCTTGGAAATGCCGAGTAAGACCCCCATGTTTTACTATGACAGGAGCTCTTGCAGATCTTTGTAAAGGAGGCATGCTATCTGACATAGTCCCCACCTTTGATATGCTCAATATGATCGGCGGCGAATGCGATAGATAACGAACTTGAAAATGATTCGTTTCTCGCTTTTAGGCTCACAATTGAAACCCATATTATAACCTTCTAACTGACTCTATTATTTTTCAAACCTACCTCAAGCTAGACTAGAAACCCCTAGCAAAATGACAAAAGCTTTAAAACTAGTATTTCTGTTGATTGGTTGCTTATTACTTGGTTGGGCTGTTTCAACCGTTGACTTGGTGGCCGTTGCTAATCTTCTCTTGAAGCTTGGTTATGGTTTTATAATAATTCTTATCATTTACGGAAGTGTCACATGGGTTGACACCATTGCCTGGAAAAATAATTTCAGAAACGACGAAACCAAACAGTTTAATTTGTGGAGTTTATGGTGTATTCGCCAAATCGGCGAAGCCTACAATACCATCACACCCTTCGGAACACTAGGAGGGGAACCCGTCAAGGCTCAACTTTTGAAAGAAAGGCATGGTTTATCTTTAAAACAAGGTATGGCATCCCAAATAATAGCGCGAACCACATTTCTCATCGCCCTCATTTTATTCTTTATTCCCGGGATGTATTTCATAATCAAATCCGACATGATTTCCGAAAAAATAAAGATGACTTGTCTTATTGCGATGTTAACTCTCTCAATGTTAATACTTTTTTTTCTTATTTTTCAAGTTACAGGAACCTTAGGAAAATTAGCAAGGTTGGCTTCAAAACTTCCTCTTGGAAAAAAAATGGATATTTTTATTAATAAGGTAGAACTATTAGATCAAGGTATTTCTTCTTACTATAAAAATGACATTCTGCGAGCTACAATCTCGGTATCATACGCATTTATTGGCTGGCTAATCGGATTGGCAGAACTGTATGTAACATTATACTTTCTTGGTTATAATTTAAGTGTAACAGACTTGTGGCTCATTGAAGCCGTAGCTCAACTAGTTCGTAGTGCGAGCTTTTTTATCCCATTAAGCATTGGGGCCCAAGAAGGAGGACTACTCCTTATATTTACAGCTCTAGGAATGCCAGGAACGTTGGGTGTAACGGTATCATTCATTAGGCGAATCAAAGAGATTCTTTGGGTCTCTTTAGGACTAGCTATAGGTTGGGGCACTTCATTTCATCCGGAAAAATCAAAATAAGAATCTTGAGGAAATTTCATTTCCTGAGGAACTCTCTTTGATTCATCAAAAAAGGCTTAAAGCTAGTATTTTTGAAACAAACATCATTTTATTCTAAAATACATCGCGACTAACTCCTCTTTCACGCCCTCTTCCACCCGGTGTTGACCTTAATGAATTCGTAAAAACATCATTCTGTTGAACGAGTCCATCATGAGCTGTTTTTATAGGAGATATTCTATCTTTTAAAATTTCATCTGCAACTTCGTCTATCATTTCAGCCTCTTTTTTAGCGGCTGCCTCTTCAGGTGATAGGGTTTTTTTAGCTGCCTCAACTGTCGAGCCAGAGTCTGGTAGCGCTGACTCAGTTTCTTGAGACTCAGTTCCTGGAGAGTCGGACTCTATTTCTCCAACTTCAGCATCTTTCATAGACTTTTTAAAGTTTTTAATACTATTGCCAAATGCGCTACCAATTTCTGGAAGCTTCCCGGCTCCAAAAATTATCATGATAATAACTAGAATAATCATTAACTCTGGAAAACCAATGCCCATCATGAGAGATCTCTCCTTAATGAATTTGGAAGTAACAAAATAGTATCAGATAAGGGATAGATAACCAAGCTTTTGTAGCTACTCTTTAATGTTTTTCAATTAAAAATGGAAATAAAAAAGGGGGCCAAAATAGGCCCCCAAAAACAGATTTTAAATACTTCTTTTACTATAGCTGAGATCTCTAGGAGTTCTAAGTTACATACCAAGGTGACCTTTTAAAATCGGGGAATTTATAAGCTTTTTATTCGCCCCAGCTTTTTTGAGTGCAACTCCAAAATGTTTCGTCGCAACTCCGTGCTTACCTAGTTTATCGTAAGAAATAGCCTCATTAAAATGAATTTCTCCTGAAGATCCATCAGCTTTAGAGGCTGCACTAAAGTGTTTTAGAGCGACATCATAATGCCCCATTCCCCAGTGCTTAATGCCCTCTTTATTGTGCTTTTTAGCGTCTGCTTTTGCGCCTTCAGGTAGTTTCATTGGCCCCTCGCCTGCAAAGGCAGAAGTCGAGACTAAAAAAAATACTAGTACAGCTAAAACCGAAATAATATTTTTCATTATTTATTACTCTCCCTAAAACAGTTGATTACCATTTAATGCTTAATATAAACTAATACATTATATTATGTCTTATATTAATTTCAAACCGGATAATTAAATATATTTGTAACCTGAGAGTAATAATTGACCCAATTTCAAAGAAAGTTTAGTATACAAACTTTGTACTATGGCTCATAATTATCCATCAAATGGCTAAATTTTTCTAAAAGTTAACTTAATGAGCGATAAAGAATTAGTAGATATTGAGAAGTTAGTTCGAGATAACTTGGATATAAATGGTTCCCTCGACCTAGAAAACAGGAAATTATGTGATGCTGGTGCCATCCAACTTTCCAATCTTGAAAAATTATCACAGGCTACAAATCTAATCCTAGGAGATAACGAAATCAGCGATAAAGGTGTTGCCGCCTTATGCAATTCCCCCTTTCTCTCGCAGCTAAAAACGTTAAATTTAAAGTCAAATAAAATCACAGCTGAAGGCGCAAAACTAATTTCGCAATCAACAAATTGGTCCAATCTTGATACACTTGTTCTAAAGTTTAATGAAATTGGAAAAGAAGGGGCTATCCATCTTGCAAAATCAGAAGTCTTATCAAAGATTACTACCCTTGATTTATTTAGAAACCATATAGGACCTGAAGGTGCAAAAGCAATAAAGTCTTCATCAAACTTAAAAAAACTTAGCCGAGTTCGCCTAGACTAATCCTCACATGCTTTTTTTAATGCCTTGATAGTAATTTTTCTGTAGACAAAAAAAATCTCATTTCACATGAATCTTGTTGAATCAATTCCCAGAAGTCCAAAAATAATGATGCGAGACTTGGTAATGGTACCTCGCATGATAGATAAAGCTAGAGCTTATAATTTAAATACATTGGGAGAATATATATTTCCATGCCCTCTTGATAAAATCATGTTGGAGTTTCTAGGTACTAACCACAGGGAATTTTCTTACCAAACTCAAAATCTAAGCGACAAAGAAATGAGCTTGTGGATCGAAGAAAAATGTTCACACCGATCCAAAGGCGACAAAGATCGCATTAACAAAAAACTGCTCGATAGAAAACCGGATACGAAGGAAAGTTTAAGTCGCTTCAAAGAAATCCAAAATAAACTTAACCCCACTGCCCATAATATAACTACTTGGATAGAACTCATCGAACTCGAAGAAAGTGAAACCCTCTCAAAGAGTAAGTAATGCCCAAAACTAAAAAAGAAAAATCATCAAAGAAAAAGAAGAAAACTAAAAAAAAAAGAAGGGGCGGTTTTTTTAAATGGTTGTCCATAGCAGTTTTCTCTATTTTTATAACTACACTACTTATTGGTTTTATTGGCATACTTGCAATTTACTATACGTTCACAGATGAATTACCCGATGTTAGAGTATTAAAAAGTTTTGAACCAAGCACAGTAACCCTCATGTATTCTGACCAAGATCAATTAATTGCCGAACTTTATCTTGAAAAAAGAATAGTGGTTCCGTTAAATAAAATACCAACCCAGTTAAAACAAGCCGCACTTGCTGTTGAAGATGCAAACTTTTACCGCCATATGGGGATCGACCTAAAAGCAGTTTTTCGTGCCTTTCTTACAAATATGAAAGCAGGTCGAGTTGTAGAGGGAGGGAGTACCATAACGCAACAACTATCCAAAACACTTTTTCTTACCCGCGAACGATCACTCGCTCGAAAAATCAAGGAAGCAATTTTATCCATACGTATGGAACTAATCTTTACAAAAGATGAAATTCTAGAAATGTATTTAAACCAGATATATTATGGTCATGGTAGTTACGGAGTCGAAGCTGCTGCACGCACATACTTTGGCAAAAGTGTACAAAACCTTAGCCTTGATGAAGTTGCGCTCATTGCTGGACTCCCAAAATCACCAAATAATTATTCTCCCTATCGAAACCCGAAGCGCGCACGCTCCAGACGGAATCACGTCATACGTCGCATGGCACAAGAGGGTTTTATTAAAAGTAACGAAGCTAAACAAGCTATGAAGAAACCATTTACGCTTGGTGAAGTTACAAATATGCTCAATAGAGCCCCCTATTTTGTTGAATATATACGCAAGCAATTGATGACTATGTATGGTCGCAACAAAGTTTATAAAAGTGGGCTGAAAGTTTATACTACGCTTAATATAGAAAAACAGATCCTCGCCCAAGAAGCTACAAAAAAAAATCTCCTTATCGCTGACAAACGCTATGGTTATCGAGGACCATTAGGGACAATGGATATATCTCTACCGGAAATCGTATTACAAGAAAGTCTAAGCGAGATAAATAATTTCACAGAAGGAATACACCCAAAGACAGGAACTAATATCAAGGGATTAGTCAAATCAGTAAACAAAGAATACCTTACTGTATTGACCGGGCAAGGTGAAGGAATAATCGAACTAAAAGATATGGATTGGGCAAGAGAGCCTAATATTAAAGTAGATGGAAGGTGGGCCCGCATTCATCGAGTCGACAAAAATTTCTACCCTGGTGATAAAATATTGGTTAAGGTACTAGGTATTTACGAATCAGGTTCTCTCTGGTCATTATCATTAGAGCAGGAACCAGAGGTAGAGTCAGCGTTAATAAGCCTAGAACCTCATACCGGCCATATAAAAGCTTTGATAGGGGGTTATGATTTCTCTAAAAGTCAATTCAATCGAGCAATACAGGCAGTGCGTCAACCAGGATCTGTGTTTAAACCAATTGTTTACGCAACAGCCATTAGCAAAGGATTTTCCCCTGCTAGCATCATTATAGACTCTCCTATTATTTTCAAGGAAAAAGATCACGATTTTGATAAGTGGAAACCGGTTAACTTTGAGAAAAAATTTTACGGGCCAACACCTTTACGAAAAGCATTAGCAAAATCTAGAAACATTATAACAGTGAAACTACTTCAAAAAATTGGCACACGATCAGTAATTCAAATGGCCAAGAATCTAGGAATAAATAGTCACCTTGAAAACAATCTTTCGATTGGACTCGGTTCATCTGGTGTAACACTAAAAGAACTAGTCTCAGCTTACTCCGCCTTCGCGAATAGAGGCATAAGAGTTGAACCACAGAGTATTCGCTACGTAGAAAATCGTAATGGAAAAATCCTATACAAAAATAATCAAAAAATAACCCAGCCTATCACAAGCGGAACTGCTCAAATTATCACTAGCCTTTTACAAAGTGTCGTTCAGGAGGGAACAGCTAAAAAAGTACGTTCTCTTAATCGTCCTACAGCAGGAAAAACAGGAACTACAAACAACTACATAGATGCATGGTTTATGGGATTCACTCCAAAACTAATTACAGGTGTTTGGGTGGGCAAAGATAATGTCGAGCCTTTAGGGAGAAACGAAACCGGTTCTCGTACTGCGATTCCTATATGGTTAGATTATATGAAAGGTGCTTTAATAAATACACCTATCCAGAATTTCCCAGTCTCACCTGAAACTGTATACGCCAAAATCAACCCACAAACAGGAAGTCTAGCGAAACATGATGACTCAAAAGGATTTTTTGAATTATTTTTAAAAGATAAAATCCCGAACTCGCAAGACCACCATAAAGAAGTTATAACTGACAATACATTTTAAAAAACCGAAACCATAAAAATTTCAAATCCAGCATCTTATTCAAAAATTAAAGCGAAATAACAATATGATAAAAAACACCAACCTTAATTAAACGTTATTTTATCCGACGGTCTAATCAGTACTCTAAGCAACAAACTACTTTACAAATTCCAAAATTATTATCTTAGCCAGTTCCCCCGCTAAAGACCTCTCAAGTCTCCTCATTTCAAGATTTAATTAATAAAAATAGAAAATAAGAAAAACTAATAATATTTCTCAAATATCATGTCAGACAAATATTATTTTTTTCCTAAAGTTTTATTCAAACTTGAAGCAATCACAGTTTAATAACCCACCTACAAATTAAATT
>TARA_B110000438_G_scaffold37880_1_pt1 | contig 10484 bp, 11 predicted proteins | sample TARA_B110000438 | Tara Oceans TARA_B110000438 (sample SAMEA4398413) | marine metagenome | biome: Polar Biome; feature: [MES] marine water layer (ENVO:01000295) within the mesopelagic zone...; material: water (ENVO:00002006), including particulate matter (ENVO:01000060) such as......
CTGAATCAGTTAATAATAATTGTGACAGAATCCCTCGAGTAAAAAATAAAAGTGCTATAGATATAAATACTGGTTTTCTGTTCTTTAAAAATTGAGTCTCTAATGACTTATCTTCTAGCTCCTCAAATCTATCAAAAAATGAATAAAAAACTAGATATAGTAGCCCCGACTGAAACATAATAAATAATAAATAGTATCTTTTCCATTCAGTTACTTCTCCCCAGTCCGTGAAAAACCCCCACCAAGAAGCTCCAATTAAAAAAAATAAAAATAGAGCCCAAATCCACCAGACCCAATAATGTTTAATTTCTTTATAATGCTGAATATACTGCGCTATACAAGAAAGTGCATGAGCCAATGCTAAACCATAGACTAATGAAATGAATGTTGATATATATGTAAATGAGACTTCCATTGTTAATCCCTAACTAAATATCTGAAATGCTGCCGGTATCATCTTCACATGAATGGGGGTTGAGCCGATTACTTCCCCATCAATATTTAATATTTCATCTCGCTCGGGTATGAGTGAAAATTCTGAAACTTGATAATATTCTAAAAGTGGACTATTTATATGAGAGCCATCATATACTTGAGGTAACATGGTTAAAAGTTTTAACCGGCTGGGGCCATGTCGAACTACCACAATATCCATGAGACCATCATCTAATTTTGCTCTGGGTGCCATTTTCATTCCCTTGCCCGTGTACATGGTATTGCAAGCAATAATAAAAGTGAAGTCATCAATAATCTTTTGGTCATCCAGAATCAGTGATGCGGTTCGTGGTTTAAATCGCATCACTTCAAAAATACTGAGTAATGTGTATCGAGCTTCTCCCAACCACCTCCAGTTTTCTGCTCTTCTCCCAACATCCGTAACCAGTCCCCAGCCAATAATATTGAATGCATATTTGGTTACATGATTAATTTTTACTTCTGCAACATCAATTTTACGTGTATTCCCACCAATGATTGCCTTTGCTGCATCAATAGGGTTCATCAGTTCTAAATCATGCATAAATGAATTTCCCGTACCCCCCGGAATTAGCCCAATAGAGAGTTGCTTTTTATCGGGGCGAGTCAGCATTCCATTCACTACTTCATGCATGGTGCCATCACCGCCAATTACAATCATTCCATCGTATCCGTCAAAATCTAACTGATGGGCCAATTCATTAGCGTGGCCGGCAAATGTGGTTTCGATAATGGTAAGGTCTAAATTGGCTGCCTCCAGTACGGGCAAAATTTGCTTTAGCAATTTGGGACCCTTTTGTTGGCCACCATGGGGATTTAATGTAAGGTATAATTTTTTCATTTTTGCCATCAGTGAATGGGTGAATTATAGGACTAATTCATGCAGTAAGAAAAGAGAAATGACTAGGGTGTATATTCCTTCAATTTTAAGATGAGAGTTCCCACATTGGTTTTCTGTTCCATTTTTACTGGCAAGTGACGGTCATCATCAGAATACCAAACTTTCATTTTCCCATCATGTTTAAATAGTGGAACTCCATCATCAGAAATGGGAATTATTTGTCGTGTATTAAATTTTCCTTCAGGGACAGATACCTTTTCAATACCCCCCACCATTACATTCACTTTTTGCACAATACCATTTTCAACGGTGGTAAATTTATACGAATCACCCTCCGTGAGTGGCTGTTTCCGAAGCATAAATATGGCAGAAATGGGATCGTAAACTTTTGATTCTAATTGAATTGTTTTTTTAGTGGAAATTAACTTTAAATCTTTAGAAACATGGGCGGAGTAATCTAAATGATAACTGCCCTCGTTCACCTCTTTCTCAATTTTTACAAGCGTTAAATCATCTACGTTTGACCATACTTTTACCACATCACGAACCTTGTAGAATCGCGATAAAAATGAATTGGTCTTGATGGTTGACGTGATTAATAATACGGGTTCATTATTCAATATTTTGGGTTCTGATGTAAATACGGCTTCACCTGCATCAAAGAGTCTAAATCCCGCAGAATAGACTAATTTTTCGCCCCATGCGATTGAGAGAAAAATCATAATTAATAAATATATTAGTCTATTCGAAAATTTCATTGAGAATCCGTGTGGATGCATATTCTTTTTCAATAACAAATTGATAGGCTCGGTTCCCCAATTTTTCAATTTCAGATGGATGTTTAATTTTTTTAAATATTTCTGCCAATTCATTTCCATTATGAATCATTAATCCTGCACCAGTTTGAGTCATTTCTACGGCCTCATCTAAAATATCAACACGAGGGCCATAAACCACCATACATTTGTGCACCGCCGGCTCAATCACCGAATGAACGCCAGTAGAAAATCCGGCGCCGATGTAGGCAATTTTTCCATAGGTATATAAGTCTGCCAAAATACCCACTTTATTCACAATCAATACTTGTGGAGGATTCACTTCATTAAATACACATAATCGTTGATGAGATAAACCTTTTTCAGTCAGTAAATTTTCTAATGGCAGTAAATCACAATCCCCCACTTCATGGGGAACAATAATGAGGCGAATATCATTTCCAAAGAAATTTTTATCCATTGCATCTAATGTTTGAGAAAGTGTGGGAAGGTCTGAGTCCACTGTGCTGCCCAAAATAATATTCTGTGTATTATCAAAAATTGATGGTAGTAAATCTCTTTTACTATTCCGTGAGCGTTGAATTACTTGATCAAATCGAGAATCACCAGTTACTTTCACAATACTTTGGGGAGCTAAACTCAATATTGTATTTTTAAGATTTTCTGAACCGGTAAGAATCAAATCAAACTGATGAAACAACCATCTGTTAAATGATTTTAATCCAAAATAAAAACGGGTTGAATTGGGGTATAAATTGGCATTGATTAATATAGTTTGAATTCCTAATAATCCAGCAAAATACAGATGAAATGGCCACACATCATGACGAGTAATAATATACTTTTGAGGCTTTAGCTTAATGAAAAATAATATGGCCGACCACGGTAAATCAAAGGGGTGATAGCAAACGGCATCTGCCAATTCAGTATTATTTTCTTTTTCAAAAATGGTGGGCGAAAAAAAGGTAAGGATTGTAAAATATTGGCTTCTATCTACTTCTTTTAATATGGGTTTGAGTTGTTCGTACTCTCCTGCAGATGCAGCATGAAAAAGTATTATTTTTTTACCTTCAGACGATAAATCAATCTTTGATCTTGCAGATTTAACACTTTTTTTACCATCCCATAAATGACTTCTAATTTTTTGATTAAATACTGAACTAAATAATATTAGGCCCAGAATAATGGGAGAAAGAATGATATAAAATAGAAAAATGAACACGGGCTATTGCCCTCGTTTACTTTTGGGAAAGGATAAAATCAACAAAATCCCTAAATGCACCATCACCACCAGAACGAGTGGTTAAATAATCTGGAGTAAATTGATCTAAAATTGGACTATTAGGTGGCATGGCAGAAATTCCAACGGCTTGTAAAACGTCTACATCATTTAGATCATCACCAATATAGGCAACTTCATCCAAGGTAATACCTAACTCTGTACAAACTTCTTTAAGACGTTTTAGCTTTTCATTTTCACCTTGGAAAATACGGTCAATCCCTAATTTTTGGGCACGCTTAGCCACTATTTCTGTATCTTCACCCGTCATGATAATCAGGGGAATTCCTGCTTCTCGCAACAATTGTACGCCCATGCCATCATACGTTGAAAAAGACTTCATAATATCGCCGTCAGCAGAATAATACATGCGAGCATCTGTCCATACACCATCAATATCAGTGCCCACTAATTTAATATTTTTTGCAGATGCACTCATATTACCAGAGTATATCTTCTTCTTTGATCACCGAATCCATAGGGATAGAAGCCTTTACAGTCTTTCCGATAACCGAAGCCATTTTCATGGGATTAATCCCCGTTCCGGGACCCTTTGTGGTAAGCATTTCACGAGTGATAGGTACACCCGCTTCGATATTTACATTTGAAACAATACTCTTTGCCAATTTTTTAAATACAGGAAGTTCAGATTCTTGTACTTCTTTTTCAAAAATTCCCATGGCATTTTCCACATGATGAATATCTCTCACTAATTTAGCAAATCCTTGCGGTTCAAGTGATGCGGCATGATCGCCACCTTTCATGGTACGATCTAATGTGAAATGACGTTCTATAATTCGGGCACCTAATGCTACTGCTGCAGTGGAAATTGCAATACCATGTTCGTGACCAGAATATCCAATCACCACATCAGGAAATTCATTTTTATACGTATGCAATACATTCAAATTAATTTCTTCAAATTGAGCAGGATAAGTAGATGTGCACTGTAATACTCCAATTTGATTATTAAATTTGCTTATCAACTCAACCGCAGCTTTCACAATTTCCATATTGGCCATACCCGTTGACAATACCATTGGCTTTCCCTTTTTTGCTGCATGTTCTAATAATGGGAAATTGGTTAAATCTGCTGATGCCATTTTAAAAAATGACACACCCAACTCATCAAGGAAATCTATGCTTTCTTCATCCCAGCCCGACGCAGAAAATTCAACATCTAAATTTTGAGAAAAGGCTAAAATTGTTCTGTAATCATCTTCTGAAAGCTCTAACGCATATTTATGTTCACCATAGGTTTTACCAAAACTATTTCGATTATCATAAGGCATCTCTAAACCTTCTTTAGTCAAAATTCGTGAGATGGTTCGCTTCTGAAATTTTACCGCATCTGCACCACATTCTTTAGCTTTTGTAATTAGTTCTTTAGCAATTTCTACATCGCCTTGGTGATTAATACCAATTTCAGCGATAATAAATGTGGGATGTGTACTCCCTACGGTTCGTGTACCTAATTTTAAATCCGACATAACATCCTATTAATTGTGTGGGTGAACCCTCAAATTTACAGTTTTTTCATACTTCTCTACATATGATAATCTGCCCATTATTTTTTAGTGTAGCCCACCTCCAAAGCATAAATTTTAGGGAGGTGTGTAATAATTTGGCGCCAACTATTACCTTCATTATCACTATGCCAAATTGAGCCATTTGTAGTGCCAATATATAGTCCCACAGAATCAAAATGGTCTGTAATCATAGCCTTACTCATAACGGTAAACCAAGCATGCCACATGGGAAATCCAATATCTTGACGGAACCAGGAATCGCCCCCATCTTCCGAGCAATATACTGCTGGTTGCCCCCCCGTACACACCCGCGACCAAATATCCGTTCCCTCCATAGGGAATACCCATAATATGTTCGGATCTTGTGGATGTACACAAAGTGAAAATCCAATATCGCCCATATCAATTCCTGCGCCAATATGCTTCCATATACGACTTCCCACATCTAACCGAAAAATTCCACTCTGATTTTGCTGATAAATACGACTGGGATCCATAGGGTGTTGCACAACCAAATGGGGATCTCTCCCCAATGAATCTTTTATTTCTGTGGTTAATAAACCTTCGTTCATGGATGTCCAAGACTCACCACCATCCATACTTTCAAATACACCGCCAGATGCCATCCCAATAATTAATGAGCGTGCATTTTGTGGATGTACCATAATGGAATGGATTTTCTCGTATTTGAGGGTAGATGAAACTGAATTTCCACACCACTTATCTATTTGAGGATGATTATTGAATCCACTCACTTCTTGCCATGAATCGCCAAAATCTTCTGACTTAAACAGGCCTTGTGGAGATGTTCCGGCGTACCACACATTGACTTCGCTTTCATGACCTGGCGTAAGTCGATAAATATGGGCAACTTTTTTTGAAGTAGAAAATTTAGGGGGTGATTTTACGGGAACCCAATTCATTCCAAAATCTGTTGATTTAAAAATCATGGGGCCATGTGTTTTGGTTTGAGCTGCCATCAAAATAGTTTTACTATCTCGAGGGTCCAGTATCATATGATGAACAATTGAGCCCAGTAAATAGGGACCGTTCACTTCCCAAAATCTACGTTTTTCATCGGAGTAATAGATGAATCCACCTTTACTTGTACTTACAAGTAGAATTATTTCAGAAGTATTTTTTGCAGTCTTAACTGGTGCTTTTTTCGCCAGAGTTTTACGCATGGATTCCCTAGAATAGGAGAAAAATATACAGCAATATATGAATCATATCAAAAACAAAACAGGGGCCCTAAAAGTGCCCCTGTTTATAAATAATATTTTTTGAAAAGTTTACAGCTCTTTAAAATCACTCAATAGCTGATTCAACATATCTTTTGCATCCCCAAAAACCATAATGGTATTATCATAACCAAAGAGCTCATTTTGAATGCCTGCAAAACCTGGATTCATGGATCGTTTATTCACAATTACCGTTCGAGCTTTATCTACATTTAAAATTGGCATTCCAAAAATTGGACTGGACTTATCATGACGAGCGGCTGGATTTACCACATCATTTGCCCCCAAAATTAATGCCACATCACAATCTTCAAATTCTGGATTAATCTCATCTAAATCTTTCAACTGTTCATAGGGGATATTGGCCTCTGCCAACAAAACATTCATATGCCCTGGCATACGTCCGGCAACTGGATGAATTGCATACAACACCGTTTTACCTTGTGACTCTAACCATTCTCCCACTTCTCTGGCAGCATGTTGGGCTTGTGCTACCGCCAATCCATAACCAGGTACAATCACAATCTTTTCAGCCGCATCAAATATCATGGCTGCTTCTTCTGTAGAATAACTCTTAATATTTAGTTCTTGTGTCTCTCCCGAACTGCCGGAAACATCACCTCCCACTGCCCCAAAAATTACATTTTGCAATGAACGGTTCATACCTTTACACATAATTTGGGTGAGAATGAGTCCGGATGCACCTACCAATGCGCCACTAATAATGAGGGCATTGTTCATGAGGACGAATCCCGTAGCGGCGGCAGCAATACCTGAATATGAATTAAGCAGTGAAATCACCACTGGCATATCAGCACCTCCAATAGGGATAGTAAGGGTAACTCCCAAAATTGCGGCGGCGATTAGAACACCATAGAATAAATTTAAGTCTGCTGGAGTTTCTAAAATGAGATACCCCAATGCAAAAATAGAGATGAGTACCAACGCATTAAAAAGCTGTTGAGCAGGAAACACAATAGGTTTTCCACTGATAAAGCCCTGTAATTTTCCAAAAGCAATAAAACTTCCCGTTAGGGTTAAGGTACCAATAAATACAGACAGAATTATGGTCACTAACAAGAATGTGGTGGGATTTTGATTATATTGGCTAAAAAATTCCGCGCTAGCAACAAGTGCAGAAGCACCACCACCCAATCCGTTAAAAATGGCAACCATTTGTGGCATCTGCGTCATTTCAATTCTTTGGGCGATGATTCCACCAATAACACTACCAATAAGAATGGCAATCCCAATCATCTTGAAATCCAGAACTTCACCTGCAGTTAATGTGGCCACAATAGCGATAAGCATCCCTAATGATGCAATACCATTCCCTTTACGGGCGGTACGGGGATGACTTAACATCTTTATACCTAAGATAAAGCAGACAGCACCTACCACATATGTAATATTTGTAAATTCCATTTTACCCTCTATCTTTTCTTAAACATTTTTAACATTCTATCCGTCACCAGAAATCCGCCAACTACATTAATAGTGGCAAAAATTACGGCGATGAATCCAAGCCATGATCCTATTTCACCACCTAATTTAGTGGCAATGATGGCACCCACAATGGCAATGCCCGAAATAGCATTTGAACCAGACATTAATGGTGTATGTAATGTTGGAGGTACTTTATTAATAATTTCATTCCCCACAAAAATTGCCAAAATGAATACAGTAAAAATATCTATCATGCTACATCTCCTAATGCGTTTTTGGTTCGTTCATCTGTAATTTCACCATTATGGGTAAAAAGTGAACCGGATACAATTTCATCGTCCATATCTAATTTCAATTCACCATCAGGACACAGATACATGACCAATGCGCTAATATTCTTGGCATACACTTGACTTGCATGAATTGACATGGTTCCAGGGATGTTAAAAGAACCGTCTATGGTAATCCCATTATGATTAATCACTTTTCCTGGTTCTGTGTATTCACAGTTACCACCATTTTCAGAAGCTAAATCCATAATGGCAGTACCACCTTTCATTCCATCTACCATTCCTTTGGTGATAATTTTTGGTGCGGGTCGTCCTGGAATCAATGCCGTCGTAATAACCAAATCAGAATTTCCAATATGTCCTTTTAATAGTTCAGCCTGTTTTTGTTTGTATTCATGGGAGGTCTCTTTTGCATATCCACCTTCACCTACTCCATCATCACTATCAGAAACTACTTCTACAAATTTTGCACCTAAACTTTCTACTTGCTCTTTAACCACGGGTCGAACATCAAATGCACTCACCTGTGCACCCAATCGTTTTGCAGTTGCAATTGCTTGTAATCCTGCAACCCCAGCGCCAATCACCAATGTTTTAGATGGTTTGATCGTACCTGCTGCCGTCATCAATAGGGGCATGTATTTCGCAATATGAGATGCACCAATGAGAACAGCCTTATACCCCGCAATATTACTTTGAGAACTGAGGGCATCCATTTTTTGCGCCAATGTAGTTCTTGGAACCAAATGCATTGAAAATGCAGTGATTTGTTTTTCTTGAAGTCTTTTGACCTCATCTAAATCTTTTGTAGTTTGAATAAAAGAAACAAATGCTGAACCCATTTTCATGAGATCAACTTCATGTTTTCCATCTTGCACATTCATTTCTGGTGGATTTACCTTCAATACCAAATCAGATGAATTATATAATTCTGTTGCGGTTGCAACAATATTTGCACCGGAATCAATATAATCATCATCCAAAATAAATGAACCTCCACCTGCACCGGACTGGACATTCACAATAAATCCTTTTTTCACCAATTCTTTCACCGTTGCAGGAATAACTGCCACACGCGTTTCATTGGGGGTAATCTCTGTAGGTATTCCTACAACCATACCGTACTCCTTCTGTTCAAAATATATATGTTGAAAATCAGCGAGAAATTTACAATGACTTACATGGTGAATAAAATCTCAATTCTGTTTATAAATTATGTAAAATTAGAATAAATTGGCATGTATGAAAAAAATAGAATTTGAAACATATGATAGTGGAAATTCACCCAAACGCGCCATTGTAGGTATTCATGGGTGGAAGGGTAACCGATTTAGCTTTAAGCAAATTGCCATTTCATTACGGATCCCAGATACTGAATGGTTTTTTCCGGAAGCACCTTATGATGTAGATAATGATGATTCAAAAAAATCGTGGTCCTATGAAATTGAACCTGGTATATGGGAGCGAACCGAACCTAAAATATTATTAGATGATTTTTTATCATCTCATGTACTCAGTAAATATGATTCAAAAAATGTATTTTTTGTGGGGTTTTCTCAAGGAGGCCTCATGTGTTTTGAATATGTACTCCATACTCCATACCCTTGGGGAGGTGTTTTCCCCATCGCTGGGTTTATAACTGATCCCACTAATAAGGATAAACTTCGTTTCCATCCCAATCAAATTGAAACGCCTATTCTTATTGGACATGGTACTGAAGATGATGTGGTAAAATTAGAATCATCTCAGTTGGCCTATTCTCATTTAAAAAGAAAAGGAGCTCAAGTTGAGCTCCTCACTTATACTGGTAATCATAAAATCGGGATCAAGTTCCTCCGAAGGATGAAGGAAATGATTACTTCGATGCCAATGTCTGATTAACTCTCTTTACTTTTGACTTAGAAGTTTGAACTCGTTCCATGGCAAGAATAGTCTCACCGTTGAACGATATTTTCTTCTGGGGTAAAAGTGAAGTATGTACCTGATAGGCATCATGGTCATGATTACATTCTGGTTTGCACATAAGTGCAGTATGTAAATGTTCTGTAGCACAATAAGTGGGACAAGCATATTTTCCATTTGTTTCAATTAATATATTTTCAGATCTTCCGCCAACCAATTCTAATGAATATTGCTTTGGTTTGTTTGCGTCATTAAAAAATCCAACACTACAGGCTATTAATGCAATTAATATGGTCTCGCTCATCTTTTCTAATCTCCCTCAAAATAACAATTATCCTTCATTTTCCTACTGGTATAAAACTACGCAACTCTGATGAGAATCATTTGCATGCTGCATCACATTATGAAGCTGACAAATTAAATTGCGACTTGCATCACACTATTGATACTACTTTATATGTAAAGGCAGCAATAATCAACTTATTTATATAATTAATATATTGTTTTTATTGAATTTAGATGTGGACTGTTCAAAAAACACTTAAAGTATTACATTAAATGCTTGTATGTTTTTAAGTAAAGTTCTTAAGTTAGCTAATAATATTGGCTTACAAAGCGTTTCTTGGGCAGTATATTTTGTAAGTTAATCATCGGAGTTAAAAAATTTATGGCTGTCAGAAATTTGAGAGACCGTCATAATTATAAA
>TARA_B110000438_G_scaffold4872_1_pt1 | contig 10476 bp, 11 predicted proteins | sample TARA_B110000438 | Tara Oceans TARA_B110000438 (sample SAMEA4398413) | marine metagenome | biome: Polar Biome; feature: [MES] marine water layer (ENVO:01000295) within the mesopelagic zone...; material: water (ENVO:00002006), including particulate matter (ENVO:01000060) such as......
TTGGTTTACAGATCCTCAATATGGGATAATGAGTAATTATGAAGGATATGAATCTAGATCCGAAATAGGGTTCAATGGTGTTTATATGATTGATAAAAATAATGTTGTAAATTTAATAACTAAAGAAATTGATGCTCCAAATGGGATTGCTTTTTCTAATGATGAAAAAAAACTATATGTTTCAGATACTGGAATTACAGGTAATATTTTTTCTTTTGATGTTACTGATAATAAGGTCTCAAATAAAAAAGTTTTCGCAACTCCAAGGCCAGGAAAACCAGATGGAATAAAAGTTGATTCTTATGGAAATATTTTTTCTTCTGCATGGGATGGGGTTCAAATTTTTTCCCCTGAAGGAAAATTAACTGCAAAAATACAAGTTCCAGAACAAAGGACAGCAAATTTATGTTTTGGGGGAGACAATTTAGATAATCTATTTATAGCTTCAGATAAATCATTGTACAGAATAGAATTGAAAACTTCTGGTAAAAAAACTCATAGTTAAAATAAAAGGAAATTATATGAATATTGATGAAAAAACTATAAACACTTTGAGGTTCCTTTCAATAGATCAAGTCAATCAAGCTAATTCAGGGCATCCTGGTGCTCCAATGGGTGCCGCTACAATAGCATATGTTTTATTTAAAAAAATAATGAATCACAGCCCTTCTAATCCTAATTTTTTCAATAGAGATAGATTTGTATTATCTATAGGTCATGCTTCAGCTCTTTTATACTCAATTTTATTTCTCTCAGGATATAAATTTAAAATTGAAGATTTAAAAGAATTCCGACAAATGGGATCTAAGACTCCGGGGCATCCAGAAAGAGATTTAGACTTGGGCATAGAAGTAACAACAGGGCCATTAGGTCAAGGATTCGCTAATGGAATAGGTATGGCTTTGTCAGAGAAATTACTTTCAAATAAACATAAGATAGTTGATCACTTTATATATGGTATTGTAGGAGATGGAGACTTGCAGGAAGGTATCGCATCAGAAGCAGCTTCTTTAGCAGGCACATTAGGTTTAGGAAAAGTTATTTATATTTATGATTCAAACGGTATATCAATTGACGGAAGTAATGATCTTGCTTTCAAAGAAAATGTTGGAGATAGATTTAAAGCTTATGGATGGCATGTAATTGAAAATGTAGATGGAAATAATATTAAAGATCTAGAAAATTCAATTACAAAATCTCAAGAAATACTTAATAAACCATCAATAATTATTGCAAACACTACAATAGGCTTTGGATCACCAAACAAAGCTGGTACTGAAAGTGCTCATGGAGAACCTTTAGGAAAAGATGAAACTACATTAACTAGAAAAAACTTAAATTGGATTTATAAAGAATTCCAAGTACCTGAAGAAGTTAAAGAAGATATGATTTCTTTAGTTCATAAAGGTAAATCAATTGAAGACAAATGGAATATAAAATTAGAAAATTATAAAAATTCTAACCCTGATTTACATGAAGAACTCCTTCTTAGTATTAATAATAAACTTCCACAAAATTGGGATGAAGAAATTTTAAATTCCTTAAAAGAAAATAATAACCCTGAAGCATCAAGAGTGTCATCGGGTGTAAGTATTAATATTCTTTCAAAGTCTATTCCAAACTTAATTGGAGGTTCGGCAGATTTAACTGGATCAACAAATACAGAGATAAAAGACTCAGGTAATTTTTCAACTGAAAATTACAGTGGGAAAAATTTAAAATTTGGTGTAAGAGAACATGGTATGGGAGGAATAATTAATGGAATATCTGCTCATGGTTCACACAGAATATTTGGAGGAACTTTTTTAGTATTTTCTGATTATATGAGAGGTTCTATAAGGCTTAGTGCTTTATCTAAATTAAATAGTATTTGGATTTTTACCCATGATTCTATAGGGCTTGGAGAAGATGGTCCTACTCATCAACCAATTTCACAACTTATGAGTTTAAGGAGTATTCCTAACTTAAACGTATTTAGACCTGCAGACAGAAAAGAAACTCTTCTATCTTGGCGTCAAGCTATAATGCAAAAAGATAGACCTTCAGCATTAATATTATCTAGACAAGCTTTGCCATCAATTGAGTCAGTATCAAATTTTAAACTAAATTTAGAAACTTTTTCTAAAGGAGCTTACTCTTGCTACGAAAATACAAACGATGATCCAGATATAATTTATATCTCTACCGGTTCTGAACTATCAGCTACAATTGAAGCTGCAAAATATTTTTCACAAAAATATAAAGTAAGGGTTATCTCCATTCCATGTTGGGAATTATTTGATGAACAATCTGAAGAATACAAGTATTCATTAATTCCAAAAACTACAAAAAATATTATTTCTGTAGAAGCTGGCATAGGTCTTGGGTGGCAAAAGTATACTAAAAATAATGAATCAATAATTTCTATGGAATCATATGGCGCTTCAGGCCCTGGCAATAAGTTAATTGACGCATTTGGCTTTACTACTGATAAAATAATTGAAAAGACAAATAAAATAATCTAAAAAAATAATTATGAAAATTTGTATAAGTGCAGATCATGGTGGATTTGAATTAAAAAATCTATTGATTCAGCATATTAATAAATTAGGATTTGAAGTAGATGATTTAGGTGAAAAAATAAAGGATCCTGAAGATGATTACCCTGATACAACAGAAGTGGTAGCAAAATCAATTTCAGATAATACTTATGAAAAAGGAATAGTTTTATGTGGATCTGGTGTCGGTGCATCAGTAGTAGCTAATAAATTCAAAAATGTTAGAGCCGCTACTTGTCATGATTTATATTCAGCTTCACAAGGAGTAGAGCATGATGATATGAATGTTCTTTGTCTAGGAGGAAGAATCATTAGTGAAACCTTAGCAAAAGACATCGTAAAAGAATTTATAAATGCAAAATTTGACTCTCAAGGAAGATTTGAAAGAAGAAAGAAAAAAATAGAAAAAATAGAAAAACAAAATTTCAACTAAATACTAATTATGAATAATATAAAAAAATTAAAAAATAATGGACAATCAATTTGGCTAGATTCAATCAGTAAACAAATGATTGAAACAGGAGATTTAAAAAAAATAATTGATGAAGGAATTACTGGAATTACAAGCAATCCTTCAATATTTGAAAAAGCTATATCTTCAACAAATTCATATGATCGTTTAATAGAAAAAATTTCTAATGAAACAAACGATTTTAAAATTATTTTTGAAAAAATAGCATCTGAAGATATAAAAACTGCTTCTGACCTACTGTCGGAAGTTTATCAAGAATCAAAAAAAAATGATGGATATGTATCTCTAGAAGTTGATCCATCATTAGCAAATAATTATGAAAAAACAGTTGAAGAGGCTATAAAATTATGGAAATTAGTTGATAAGCCTAATCTTATGATAAAAATTCCAGGAACAAATGAAGGTATCAAAGCAACAAAAGATTTACTAGAAATGGGAATAAATATTAATGTAACATTACTTTTTTCTTTTGAAAGCTATAAAAAAACTCTTGATACTTTTATAGCATCAAAAAAATCTAATAAAGATTCAAGATCGGTTGCTTCATTTTTTATAAGTAGAATAGATACAGCTGCTGATAATATACTAACCTCAGAAGTAAATTGCTATCATAAAATTGCTATTTCAAATGCTTATAATGCTTATAAATATTTTAATGAAAACAAATCTATAATGGGTGATAATTTTCAAAAGTTACTATGGGCATCTACAAGTGTAAAATCTAAAGATTTAAGCCCAGAATACTACTGTGTTAACCTTCCTATGTCAGATACTGTAAATACTTTACCACCTGAAACTATAAATCATTTATTAAGTTCAAAAAACTTAGATATAAATAATTCATTAAATATAAAAGAAGAATTTGAAAAAAATTTATTAGAATCAAAGCAATATTTTAAACTTGATGATCTAACGGATGAACTATTAATTAATGGGATAAAATTATTTCAAGAATCTTACGTTTCTGTTTTAGATAAAATTGAAGAAAAAATAGAAAAAATAATAAAAAAATAATATGAAATTTTCTGAAACAGAAAGTTTAATTATTAAAAAAAATATAATTAAAGATCTCTCTTCAAAATCAAAAGAAATTTTTCCACTAGGATCTTTCAAAAAATACAATGATATTCCACTAGGCTGGAAAAATAATATAAATATAAAAGACATGTCTAGATCTTATAAAAAACTAGATCATTATAAAAAGTTTTTATTTATAGGCTTAGGAGGATCAATAAGTTTAGCTAAAATAGCCTCCCATATAAACCCTAAAAAGATATTCATTTTAGATTCATTTGATATATCCGAAATAAATAAAGCACGTGAAATTGTTAAAAAAGATAAAATAGCAATTATAGTATGCTCTAAATCTGGGATAACTCCTGAAACAATTGTTTTGAAAAATATAATATGTGAAGGCTTTGAAGATTCAACATACTATATTTCAGATAATTATAATTTTGACAAGACAAAAGAAAAAACATTTATAACCCCAAAAGATATTGGAGGAAGATATAATCTTTCAACACATTTTGGAATATTACCTTTTTATTTAATAGGATTTAATTTAGATAAAATTGAAGCTTTTATAAATTCATCAAATTTAAACTCTAAAAAAAATAATAAAAATAACTATTCATTAAAAATAGCTTCATTTCTTTATAATAAATTTTTAAGTGGGCAAAATATAATCAACTTAGAGTTTAAAATTGATAACTTATATATATCAAATTGGCTAGAACAATTAATTTCAGAGTCATTAGGAAAAGAAGAATCAGGGTTATTACCTATAAAAAATATTAAAGGATATACTCCATCATTAGTTCTATCAGATAATAAAGATTTAATTAATAAAGATTTAATTAATATAAATATAAAAGAAGATGAATCTATATTTTATACACTCAACTGTTTTCTCTATAGTGTAGCTATTTTAGGATGTCTTTTAGAATTACAACCATTTGACCAACCAAATGTTGAATTAACCAAAAATATTACAAAAGAATTTTTAGATTCAAATGAATCTTTAAAAATAAATTCTAATGAAATAATAAACTTTTCAAGTATTATAAATTCTGTTGAAACTCAATTAAATACTAAAAAAAGAAAAATTATTTCATTATTACTATTTAGTACAAAAATAGACTATTTATTAAAATTAAACCTTAATAAATTAATAGAGTATTGCCATAAGAAAAGAGTAATATTATTAGTTTATTTTAGTCCTGGGTATATACACTCTACTGGTCAACTACTTAAAGGAAGTTTCAAAGAAATTGAAAACTTCATTATAAATTTACACGGTAACGAGGACCAAAACATACCTAATTCATTGTACACTCTAAATACGCTATCAAAGAATCAAGCAATTTCTGATTATATAGCAATGAAAAAAAATAATAGACAAGTTTCATTTTTGGATTCAACAATAGAAGAATTCAATCAAGAAATAGAGAAAATTATAAATTGATAAATAATAAGTTAAGTAACTATTTTATTGGTTTAGATAATAGAACAAATGCATTGTCATGTAATTTAGATTTATCAAGACCTAAATCAGCTTTTGAAAAGCTTCAAGCTAATAAAGCAGCTCAATTGATTTTTAATTCATTAAAAGATTTAAATGAATATGAAAATCTTTTTATTTGGGGAGAACCTAATCTTTGTGAAAGTATACTATTTCAAGCTAAAAAATTTCATATAAAAACAGTGATAGCAATTGAACATTTAAATCGCGGAGGACTAGCCATTCCTAGCACAAAAGATATTATAGAAATTATTAAAATTTTTGATCCAGAATTCTTAAGTGTTAAGATTTATTTTGAAAAAAATAGAAGTAAATTAGCAGAAGAACTTGCTATCGAAAGGTTATTAAACTTAACTGATATTTGTAGTTCTTACAATAAAAGACTAATAATAGATGTAGATTATAATTTCAATCTAAATAAGAATAAAAATCATTCAGAAAAAGAAACTATTTTATTTGGTGTAGAAAAACTTATAAATATAGGAATTAATCCTAGTTTATGGGGTATAAGAAAAACAGGAGATGATTCTTTTGATCAAACATTAATTGCTTTAATTAATTTAGAAAATGACATTGAAAATAAATGCATATTAGAATTTCCTCACAATCAAAAGAATCCAAATTTACATTCAGAACTAAGTATTCAAAATCATGTATTTAATGCAGACATTTTTCTAGATTCATTGATTTTATGGAGTACTAAGCAATTATCAGATCAAGAAACAACTCAAAAAATTAAATTTGAAATAGAAAAATATAAAGAAATAATATTAAAATCAAATTTAGCTACTATTATCTAATGGCAATTGAAAAAGAAAATCTTGATGAACTGTCGGTAATAGAATTATCTAGTCTTTCCGAAAAAATTTCAAATGAACTTATGGAATTATATGATAAAGAAGAATCTGACGAAACAGATAATTTAATAGAAGAAAAAACTAGATATTTCAATGAAGTAAAAGGTATTATTAGGGATCTTCATTCAGATGAACCTTACCCTAGAGGAGGATAAGATTCATCAAAGCAATCTATTACTTATTCTAATATAGTCCAAAATTCTATCCAATTAGAAGCTCCATTTTCCGTATCTAATAATGGTCTATATTTTGCTCCCGCTTCAAAAGCTTCTTTGGGTATTTTATTCTCTTCTCTACCTGGATTATCAAATACTTCAGCATTCCATTCTAAATAAACTCTATTAGGTTCCCCAGGAGTAGTTCCATTATTATAGTAAACTCTACATTCAGTTCTATGTCCTATAGCAGTATAAATATCAGCTTGTGCTTTTAATAGTTTTGCAACATTTGCAGCTTCATAAGGTTTAGTTTTATAAGTCCTTCTAATTAAATACATTTTTTACTTCCTTGTTATTTATTTGATATTATTTCTTTTATATGAAATCAGTATAGTAAAATTTTACGAAACATATTATATTTAAAACAGTAATAATTTAAAAAAATTATTTATATATAATATAGTAAAATCTTTTTGGAGTTTCCTTGTCTAACAGCGTAATTTTAGGTGTAAAAAAAGAAGAAGATCCTTCTGAAAATCGAGTGTCAATTGTCCCTAAAGATATAAAAGGTATTAATAATTTAGGTTTAGTTGTAAATGTTGAAAAAGGAGCTGGAGCTAAAGCCGGTTACTCTGATGAAGAATATAATAATTCGGGTGCAACTATTTTAGAAAACCTTACAGAAGATACAAATCTTGTAACATCAGTAAACGCCTTTTACAATAAAAATTCAAAGTTTATTAAAAACAGTTCTATAATTAGCTTAAGTGATATAAGAACTAATAAAGATATATCAAAAAAATGTATAGAAAATTCATTATCTCTTTTTGCTATGGAATTTGTTCCTAGAATTGCAAGAGCTCAAAAGTTAGATGCGTTATCATCACAAGCTTCTATTGCTGGATATAGAGCAGGTCTTATAGCTGCAACTTCATTAAAAAAATATTTACCTCTAATGATGACTGCCGCAGGAACAATACCTCCTTCCTCAATTTTAGTTCTTGGTGCAGGTGTTGCTGGACTTCAAGCAATAGCAACGACAAAAAGATTAGGCGCAGATGTGACAGGTTATGATATTAGATTAGCAGCTGGAGAACAAATTGAATCCCTAGGTGCAAAATTTATTTCTGATGAAGTTCCTGAAGATACTGAAACAAAAGGTGGCTATGCTAAAGAACAATCTAAAGATAAACAAATTTCTCAGTTAGAATTTTTAAAAGAATATATCTTAAAATCAGATGCTGTTATAACTACTGCAGCAATACCTGGAAGAAAAGCTCCTATTTTGATTGAAAAAACTACAGTAGAGCAAATGAAGCCAGGTAGTGTAATCATTGACCTTTCTGCATCTTCCGGCGGTAATTGTGAATACACCAAATTAGGTGAAGTAGTAAATATTAATGGAACTTTAATAAATGGACCTAAAAATTTGTCATCTGATATGGCTTATGATGCGTCTATAGTTTATTCAAAAAACATCTTTGGTTTACTTGAGATAATTATGGAAGATAAACAAATAAACATAAATTATGAAGATGAGATAATAGATACAATGCTTGTTTTCGAAAACGGAAAAAGTAGAATAGAGGAATAATTTTGGAATTAGTTTCACTTATAATAATATTTGTATTAGCTTTATTTATTGGTTATGAAATCATAACTAAAGTCCCCCCTACCCTTCATACACCATTAATGTCTGGTTCAAACGCTATTTCAGGTGTGGTTATAGTTGGGGCAATTATAATCTCATCAAATACTCATAGCCAACTTGCTACTATATTTTCAGTTATTGGAGTTATATTGGCAACTATAAACGTTGTCGGAGGGTTCTTAGTTACAGATAGAATGCTTGGAATGTTTAAAAAAAGTAAAAAATAGAAAATAGGAGATTTTTTTTTGATCGATATATCATCTAATGTAATAAATATACTTTACTTAATTTCTGCAGCATTATTTATTATAGGAATAAAAAGACTGGCTTCTCCAGCAACAGCTAGGACTGGAAACAGAATATCTTCTGTAGCAATGCTTTTAGCTATTGTAATAACTATAATTAAATATACAGATACAAATATTGAATGGATAATTGTTGGATTAATTATTGGTTCATTTATAGGCATAATTTTATCTAAATATATACAAATGACAGACATGCCTCAACTTGTAGCCATATTCAATGCATTTGGTGGTGCCGCAAGTGCTATAGTTGCAATGTATACAGTAATGTACCCTAGTGGTCCTAATTCAACTACTTTTATATTAGTCTCTGTTGCATTTGCCACAATTGTTGGATCAATTACTTTAACAGGTTCTTTTATAGCTTTTGGAAAACTTCAAGAAATAATAAGTACTAAACCACTGCTTTTACCTATTAGAAATTTTATTAATATTGCTTTATTTATATCTATTTTAGTTTTTTCAGTTTTATTATGTATGCCAGAAACGTCTGATGTAAGTTATCTATATATAATAGTAGGTTTATCTTTAATAGTGGGTATATTAATAGTAATACCAATAGGTGGAGCAGACATGCCAGTTGTTGTTGCACTATTAAATTCATACTCAGGAATAGCGGGGGCTGGTGCTGGGTTTGTTTTAGGTAATCCAGTTTTAATAATTTCTGGATCCTTAGTAGGAGCTTCAGGATTAATATTGACTAGAATAATGACAAAAGCAATGAATCGTTCTTTATTAAATGTTATGCTTGGAGGATTTGGAGCTGAAGCAGGAAGTTCCAGTTCTTCAGATGAAGAAACTAGACCAGTTACATCTCTTACAAGCGAAGATGCTGCAATGATATTAGCATATGCAGAAAGTGTAATATTTGTTCCTGGATATGGACTTGCAGTAGCACAAGCTCAACATCAAATTAATGAGCTAGCTGGACTTCTAAAGGAAAAAGGAATTAGTGTAAAGTATGCAATTCATCCTGTAGCAGGTCGAATGCCTGGACATATGAATGTATTGTTAGCTGAAGCAAATGTTCCATATGATGAATTAAAAGATCTTGATGAAATAAATTCTGAATTTGAGCGAACAGATGTTGCAGTTGTTGTCGGAGCTAACGATGTTACTAACCCAAGTGCTAGAACTGATACTAGTTCTCCTATTTATGGAATGCCAATTTTAAATGTAGATAAAGCAAAATCAGTAATCGTACTTAAAAGATCAATGGCATCCGGATTTTCTGGAGTTCAAAATGAGTTGTTTTTTCTTGATAAAACTAACATGCTCTTTGGAGATGCAAAAGACTCAGTTGAAGGAATGGTAAAAGAAGTTAGAGAACTAGATTAAGACTGAGCTGTTTCTTCTTCAACAGACTTATCAGATTTAGAATGGTAATTTCTTCCATTATATTCACCACAACTTTTACAAACAGTATGAGGTAGTCTAGGCTCTTTACATTCAGGACAAAATAATCCATTTATTGTAGAAAGACCTTTATGAGATCTCTTGTTGCCTCTTCTTGCTCTTGTATGTTTCTTTTTAGGTAAAGCTGTCAAAAAATTATTCTTTCTTATTAACTAGACTAATATTATAATAAATTTATTTAGATAAATGGTGAATAAAACATGTTATGTTTGAAGTTTTTTAGCTAAAACTCCTACAAATAAAAAAGCTACGGAAGATAAAATAAATATAATAGAACCAATGTAAAGAACTATCTCATATGAGTTGGTTTTATCATATATATATCCTGCAGAAACAGGGGTAATTACAAGTGCAGCGTTATAAAAAGGACCTAATAAACCTCTTATCACACCATAGTTTTTTCTTCCAAACAAATCCCCTACTAAAGACCAATTCAATCCAGATCCGGCTTCAGAACCGACTAATAACAATAATGAAAGTAATAAATAAATTGAATTATCTGAAATGTTTACTAATAATAGTGATAAAGCAGATGCTGAGTAACACAAAGCTAGCA
>TARA_B110000438_G_scaffold78236_1_pt1 | contig 10472 bp, 10 predicted proteins | sample TARA_B110000438 | Tara Oceans TARA_B110000438 (sample SAMEA4398413) | marine metagenome | biome: Polar Biome; feature: [MES] marine water layer (ENVO:01000295) within the mesopelagic zone...; material: water (ENVO:00002006), including particulate matter (ENVO:01000060) such as......
TAATCAATAACTGATACCAATTTTCAAGTGATTAAAACAGCCTCGGTTTCCGGGGCTGTTTTTTTATTGGTCATCCCCACCCATCGCATTTAATTTATACCAACCAACTTAAGGTAAATACAGCTCATGACTTCACTCAAACTACACTGGCAAATACTTATTGCAATGGCTATTGGCATTGTAATTGGAGGACTATTTCAATACTCGGGTACTGACCTATCAGAAAGCAATACATATGCTTTTATCACCGCTTTAGGAACCATCTTTGTTCGATTGCTCAAAATGATTATTGTACCCCTCATATTTACATCCATCATCACAGGGGTATCAGGTATTGGTGATGGCGCCAAACTAGGTAGATTGGGTGTTAAAACACTCTTATACTATATTACCACAAGCCTATTTGCCATTGTAATCGGCCTTACCCTCACCAATCTCATTCAGCCCGGTGTAGGTGTAAACTTACCCACTGCAGACTCATTTGATGCATCCAAATTAAATACACCCGGTTCTCCGGCAGAAATTCTTATTCGTATGATTCCGTTGAATCCCATTTCTGCGGCGGCAAAAGGTGATATGTTGGGCCTCATATTCTTCGCCATCTTTTTAGGTGCAGCCATTACCCAATTAAAAGGTGAACATAAATCACAATTGACCTCTTTCTTTGATTCCCTTTTCCAAGCAATTATGCGAATGACTGAAATAATAATCAAACTTGCACCCATTGGTGTGCTAGGACTCATTACCAAAACAGTGGCCACCTCAGGATTTGAGATGTTTGCTGCTGTGGGCATATATATGCTCACCATCGCAACAGGGTTAAGTATTCATATCCTTGTTGTACTTCCACTTATATTTTTCTTACTTACCCGAGTTAATCCCGTCATTCATTTTAAAGCCATGGCATCAGCCATGGCCACTGCCTTTTCCACCTCATCATCCAGTGCAACATTGCCCGTAACCATGCGATGTGTGCGAGAAAATGCAGGTGTATCCAATGAGACGTCCAGCTTTGTTCTGCCTATGGGTGCAACCGTAAATATGGATGGTACCGCCCTCTACGAATGTGCCGGCGTAATTTTTATTAGCCAAGTTTTAGGGGTGGACCTAACCATGACCCAGCAATTTACAATCGTAATTACTGCATTATTAGCATCAATTGGTGCAGCTGGGATTCCCAGTGCGGGACTTGTGATGATATTTATTGTGACTCAAGCTGTGGGATTTGATGATGCTGATGTAGCCATCATAATCGGTACCATGCTTGCAGTTGATCGACCTTTAGATATGTTCAGAACTATGGTAAATATTACCAGTGATAGTATCGGCGCTGCAGTGATTGCACATTCAGAAGGTGAAAAACTCTATAACAGCTAAGATTGTAAAAATGATTTAATGGATTCAATAAATTGTATCGGTTGTTCCAAATGAATATTATGCCCACAGTTTGATATATTTACCCATTTACAATCTGGAATTTCCTGCAAACATTCTGTAGCAATTCTACAATATTTAGAATCTTCACTACCTGTGATTAACATGCTGGATGATTCTAAATTTTTAAGTTTGCCCCAAAGTGATGGCATCTTTCCCGCGCCTAAAAACTGTAATGATAACGAGAGTTGCTCTGGATTTTTACTTAATCGAATTCTATTCTGAACTTCCCACCCATTTAAATTTCTTTCCTTCTGATTTATAAATAATTGATTATCATTCCACTCTTTTACAAAAGTTTGATAGTCATTCATAATATTATCACAATTTAAATTGTCTTTCTCAACTCTCTTCTTTCGCTCAGCTTCATCTCTCATTCCGGGACTTGAACTTTCAAGAATCAATCTGTTTACCATTTGAGTATATTCACATGCAAATGAGAGCGCCAATCGTCCACCCATTGAATAACCATATAAATTTAAATCATTAATTTTTAGTTGATCTAAAATAGACTTAAAATCGTTATTCCAATCTTGAAATGAATAATTATCAACTTCTTTAAAGTGGCTTTGTCCATGACCGGGGAGATCAATCAAAATAATGGGCACCTCAAACTGTGAAACTAAATCATTCCAATTTTCTATCGAACCCAAAAATCCATGAAGAAAAAAAAGGGGAGTCCCATTTTTTGCATCCCCAATAATTTTTACATTATAATCTACATTTTCTGTGGAGATAATCACGAGAGTTTCAATTGCTTCAATGCAGTTGAAATTGACCGATGATAATTCACATTATCTTCAATTTCTATAATTGCCTCAATAATGTTAATGCCATTATAATTTGTATTTTCAGTTAACGCATTTTTTAATAATTGAATTGAATCAACCTTGGTATAATTACAATTATATAATTTTGCCACATGGGAAAAATCTAAATCATGAGTTGTTGACCAGAATTCATCAAATTCTTTCCCCTTCTCCTCAGCAATAGGAAGAAATGAAAATATTCCACCTCCGCCATTATTTACTACGACAATGGTTAAATTTATATCATTTCTGGATGAGGCTAATAATCCATTCATATCATGATAAAAACTTAAATCACCAATTAATAGTAGTGTGTTCCCATCTGATTTTGACGCCACACCCAATGCGGATGATACGATGCCATCAATACCACTGGCACCACGATTTGAAAATGTATGAATATTTTTATCTGAGGCGGAAACAAACATATCCACATCTCGAATTGGCATTGAATTACCAATGAAAAAACTATCTCCATCATTCAAGCTCTCAAAGCAAGTTTTTGCTATAGCCCCTTCAAACCAAGAACCTACATGATTCTCTATAATAGTATTTTTAACTTTTGAATCTAATTCAATTATTTTATTTTTCCATCCAGAATCAATAGGATTAGTTTTTGATTTAATAATTTTAATTGCAGATTCAATTTTCTCACTCAATACTAAATTGCAATCATCATTGAATCGCCCACAAGAATCAATCAATATAGAAAGCTTATTCCACTCATCTAATTTTTCGCATAAGCGTTTTGAAACTGGTTTTTGACCTATTCTGATTACTAAATCTGGAGAAATATTCTGCAATTTTAAAAAATGGTCATATGAACTTATGATGTTAGGATGTCTTTCTCCATAACGTATTTGAGATAATGGATCTGCAAAAATAGGCGCATTCAAATAGGTTGATAATTCAAAAATGGGTTCGGTATTAAAACCAACGGGGAGTCTTCCACAGACAATAAGGGGGAAGTTAGATTCGGGAATTTCAATTTCTGGTTCAACTGCTACAGATAGTGGAAACTGTTTGGTTGATTCAATTTTGTGATTTTCTTTAGTTCGAAGAGATGAATACAATGGTTCTTCAAATGGAATATTAAGATGAATCGGCCCTTGTGGACTCACCAATTCATTATTCCAATTCATCCCTGTGGCTAATTGTAAAGCATTATGAATTGAGGAATCTAATCCATTCATTTCAGTTAAAGGTAAACCTACATCCTTTGAACTGCGAACATAATATCCATAAATATCTTTTTGAACAATGGTTTGATTTGCGCCCGTGCCAATTAAATTAGCCGGTCTATCTGCAGTTAAAATAATAAGCGGAACCCTACTCTGACTGGCCTCAATTACCGCCGGCAAAAAATTTGCCGTAGCTGTACCAGAAGTGCTTAACACTGCCACTGGTTTTTGAGTTTCGAGAGCCACACCTAATGCAAAAAATGCTCCAGATCGCTCATCTACATGGCTAATACATTCAAATTTTCCATGTTGAAGGAAGGCCAATGTTAGGGGGGTGTTTCGAGACCCTGGAGAAATACAAACGGTTTTGACACCAAAATTATAAAGCTGACTAACAATTCTACAACTCCATTTATAATTTAGATCAGCTTTTTCTGACATTCTTATTTTTGGCCACCCGAAAGTGCGGAAATAATAGGCTGAAGTTTCAACTCTGTTTCATGCCATTCTTGTTCAGGTAATGACTCTGAAACAATGCCACCTCCCACAAAAATATGGGCCTCTTCATTCTTAACTAAGGCCGAACGCAATGCCACAAAAAAATCACCATTACCTTTGGGATCTATCCACCCCACTGGACCTGAATACCATCCTCTATCATGGGGTTCTAATTTCCCAATAACTTCCATGGCTCTTTTCAGAGGGGTGCCTGCAACCGCTGGAGTAGGATGCAATAATTTTACTAAATCCAATATTTTTTCACCATTTTCTAATACTCCAGAAATTGGGGTTTTTAAATGTTGAACATTCTTTAACTTTAAAACTATTGGCTCATAGGGTATTTCTATTTCAGGAATAATTGTTTCTAAACGACCCTTAATTTGTTCAATCACAAACCGATGTTCTTCTCTCTCTTTATGGCTATCAAAAAGAGTTTCAGCAAGGAGGCGATCTTCTTCCATATTTCTGCCACGGTCAATAGTTCCTGCTAATGCCTCCGTCGTAATTTGTTGACCATTTTTTCGGATGAGACGCTCTGGCGTTGCACCAAAAAAGATTCCCGCTTTTGGAAAACTGAAGAAAAAATTGGTACATTTGGGATACATATTCCGCAGAACTTGTACCGCTGACACCACTGAAAACTCTTTTCCCACTTTCACCTGATGCGAACGAGAAATCACTACCTTCTCTAATTTTTCAGGGCGGATTTCCTCCAATACAGAATAGATAATTTCATCATATTCTTTACGATTCGGAATATCTTTAAACTTATCTACAGGTACATGTCGCAACGGGGGTAATGTTACTGGCAATCGTTTTTCGTAATGAGTGCAATTACGGCTAAACTCACGTAATAGTGAATTGGGATTATCACTTTTGGTTACCATTTTAGAAATAGTGAGCCAACATCCATCCGGATTTAATGTGGCTAAACATTCTGGTAAAATATAACATGCTCTGGGAAATTCTCCCCAAGTTTTGTCCGAATCTGATTGTGGATTAAAAGAATGCCCCCCTAAAAATCGAGGACCTACAAATGGATGATTCGACACATGTATTGCTTGCTGAAAATAATTACTAATTTTTTCATTTAAACTATCATTGGATTCACCGTGGTCATCATTGATTTCCAACGTTTTACCTAATCCAGCCAATGCAAAACCTTCTCGGGGTTGCTCCCAATATATACGACACGCATTTTTATCAGCGGGATGAGAAAGGAGGGGTAGCAAATCTCGTGCCTCGAATTGAAACGTATATGAAAATAAAATGGTCGTTTCTTCAGCCTTCGCGCGCGCGATTGCATCCGTTAAGCCTATATTGAGATCAGTATGTGTTTGTGTATCTGTAATCATTATTTTCTTTCAGGGGCGATAATTTACATCATTTTTATCCACTGACAAACGAATTGACAAAGTGAATATAGATGAAATTGTGTAAATTTTCCTCGTCGAAAAGGAAGCAATTATTTACCATGCCAGAGTTTACTCACACAGGAAATAAAAAAAAGCAATATGTTCAAGAAATGTTCGAAGAAGTTTCTCATAAATATGACTTCATGAATCACCTCTTAAGCTTTGGGTTGGATTATTATTGGCGGAAAAAATTGGTCCAGTATGCAGAAGTTAATTCGGGACATAAAATTTTGGATGTTGCTACCGGTACTGGTGACGTGGCATTTGCGTTTCTCAAAAAACATGATGTGGAAATCATAGGTTTAGATTATGCCTTTAATATGGTAAAGATTGCCAAATTTAAGGCTGAAAAATTTGGGCACTCAGATAAAACGCTTTTTGTTCAAGGCGATGGTGAATTACTTCCCTTTCCAAATGATTCATTTGACCGCCTTACTATCTCTTTTGGATTCAGAAATATTGGCCACTATGATACTGCACTTAAAGAATTTAAACGGGTATTAAAACCCGGTGGACAATTACTCATCCTTGAATTTTCTGAACCAAAATCTAAAATATTTAATGGATTATATCAGTTTTATTTTAAACATATTTTACCACGATTAGGTGCTCTTTTGTCTCGGGCAGATGCCTATCGCTACTTGCCAGAATCAGTTGAACACTTCCCTCCACGCGACGAAGTCTGCCACCTAATGATTGACAGTGGATTTGAAAAAGCAGAATACTATGACTTCACATTTGGGGTGTGTAGTATTTTTGTGGGTTATAATTAATGTTCTCATCTTTGATTTCAAACAGAACTCGCCTTGCACAAATAGGATTAGTTTTTACTACCCTTGCGTGGGGCGCAACTTTTGTATTGGTGAAAGAAGGACTGAACCATGCCCAACCATTTTCATTTGGGGCATATCGATTTCTAATAGCCACTATTTGTGCCGCACTATTAGTACGTTCAAAAATAATTGATCTCACTAAACAAGAATTTTATGGAGCACTTCTTTGCGGATTCTTCCTCTTTACTGGTTATGCATTTCAAAATTTTGGCCTCTGGGAGAACGAATTTTATATCTCAACTACCCCCAGTAAATCCGCATTTATCACCAGTATCAGTATAATAATGGTGCCCCTCATGTTGGTTCTGGCTGGATTACAAAAAGTAACAACCAAAATTTGGGTTGCCATCATTCTTGCCACAATTGGACTATATCTACTCTTAGATCCGTCTGGTTCAGGTATTAGTCTAGGTGACGGGTTAACCTTTGGATGTGCAACTTGTTTTGCCATCCATATCATTATTCAAGATCGATACGCTAAAGGTGGAATCCATGTTACTCGCTTTTTCTTTATTCAAGTGGCTGTGGTAACTCTACTATCATTTATCTGTAGTTACTTTTTTGATACTCAACCTCCAACATGGTCCCCTGAGCTTATTAACGCATTATTAATGACCGGTATTATTGCCACTACTATTGCCATTCTTATTATGATATGGGCACAGCAAATATTGAGCCCCAGCCAAACTGCTTTAATTTTTAGTCTGGAGCCTGTATTTGCAGCAGTATTTTCATGGATATTAATTGGTGAACTATTAGGATTCTGGGGGTGGGTTGGTGGCGTCTTGGTGGTTATTGCTGTCGTATGGAGTGAGAGTAAATCTGAAAATTAATTATAAAAACTTATAATGTTTAAATCCCCATCGTAGTTCTTCAACAATAACTTTTATAATAGCCGCAACAGGTACTGAAAATAACATTCCAATGGGGCCGGCCATGGCACCACCCACCAAAACCAATATTATCACAAACATGGGATGAAGCCCCACGCTTCCTGACATGATGATGGGGGAAACAATAATATTATCGATGAGCTGAATAATTCCAAAAATACCCATAATACTGAATACATACATGAATTGTACTGGCACTACTTGCTCACTCACTAAATATACAATTACCGCCGTTAGCATCCCTATAATTGGACCAATAAATGGAATCAAATTACTTAATCCCGCTACACATCCAATAATGTAAGTATAGGGAATATTGATTCCTGTAATCCATTGAAGAATATATAAACCAATCACAGATGTGATCCCCACTGATAATGCTGCCAATAATTGACCTCTGATATATGCACTAATTGAATCACTAATTTTATCTAAAATTTTCATAGTCATTTCAAAATATTGATTGGGAATTGCATGGATGAATGCACGCTTAAAATTTTGACCATCCAATAATAAAAAGATCAAAAATACTAAAATAAAAATGAGTGCCATAACAAATGAGCTTACCACAAAAACTAAATTACCCGCTTTGCTAATCATCCCTTGAATATCAGTCATAATAATTCGCCAAATGTCACCCAATACAGAATCCATTGATATAAGTAGGGCTTGAACTTTTAAAAATAAATACTCTGGTAACAAATCTTTTGAAATTATTTCTAACTTTGCTACGAGATTTGAAAATGTATCCATGGTGAGCATGGACTGAATATCCACCGCTTGGCGACTCAATATGGGTCCAACTAAATTAAGTACAACAATGAATACAATAATTATAGAAGCCAATACAATGAATACTGACAAGCCTCGCTTTTGAATAATACTCTCTATCCAGTTTACTACCGGATTCAAAATAATCATACCAATAAAAGCCAATACTAATTGAAAAAGAATTGGGGATGTGAATTCCCAAAGACCAACTGTAATTGCCAATGGAACTATCCAAAATAAATTGCGAATTAATTTACTCAGGGGAGAGCTATTCATTTAAACAGCATCCATCTTAGTCAATAAATCCTTTGTGGATGTTAATCTACTACCCAAAACAGTGGCTAAATTAAGAAGGATTTTGTTACCTAACTTGGGTGAACGTGTAATGATATCTAATAAATCAGAACGGAAAAATGCCACCAATTTACACGGTGATACTACCACTGCATTGGCGCTACGGTCATCTTCACTAATAAGTGATATCTCACCAAAAAAGTCACCTGAAGTTAATTGAGAAAATTCAATATTTTCACCATCTGCTTTAACGCCTTTTATTACCGCTTCACCTTGGAGAATAATATACATGCCTAAACCTGGAGTGCCCGATTGAAATACAAACTCATCAATATCATACTCCCGATGATGTACAATTTTTGATACAGAGTTTAACTCACGGTTTGAAAGACCATCAAAAATGGGTACTTGTTTTAATGCCAATATCGTTTGAGATGACTCGTTTGAATCAGATTTAAAAATATTATTCCAAAATGCATTCTTTGTTGCCATTTTATTTCCCAATCATCATTTAGTTGGATGTGATATTTTACGAACTCTCAAATTCAACATTTCCACGAAAAATGAAAATGCCATAGCAAAGTAAATATACCCCTTTGGAAAGTGAAAATCTAATCCTTCTGCTACCAAAGTGACTGCTACCAAAATTAAAAAACTGAGTGCTAACATCTTTACGGTGGGATGTTCATCCACAAAATTACCGATGGCAGTTGCTGATAACATCATAACTCCCACCGAAATTATTATGGCCAAAACCATAATTTGTACTTCATCAACTAAACCCACAGCCGTAATTACTGAATCTAATGAAAATACTAAATCGATAACTGCCACTTGAAGCAACACATTCCCAAAAGTGACCCCCGCTTTATTTACAGAAATTTCTGAGGACTCATTATCTTCCATTGTGTTATGGATTTCATGTGTACTTTTGGCCAATAAAAATAGACCTCCACATAGCAAAATCAAATCTCTTCCTGAGATATCATTGCTCAAAATAGTAAATAATGTATCATTCAATTTCATCACCCACGTGATGGAAAGTAACAATAAAATTCTAGAAATCATGGCTAAAGCCAGCCCAAATGTTCGACCTTGTTTTCGATCTTTTTCAGGTAATCGACCCACTAATACAGAGATGAAAATAATATTATCAATACCCAAAATAATTTCAAGGGAGGTTAGGGTTAATAGTGCCACCCACGCATTGGGGTCAGTGAGCCAATCCATTATTTTGCACCTTTCAGTTGGTCATAGGTTTTCAATTGTTGTGCAAAATATTGCCATACAATGGACTGAGGATGTAATTTTTTCAATATTTCTGAATCTTTCACTTTGCGTAATTTCCAAGTTTTCCATCGGCGAGGACCAATAATATGGGGATGTACCAATATCCACCACAGTGCCCGCAGTTGTGCCCACGCATGATTAAGTTTGCTAGAAAAAGCATATTTGAGTAGGGATAAAACCTCCATCACCAATCGGGGAACAAATAAATAGATGGATACAAAAAAGGAATAATTAGTGAGCATGAGGAGAATACTGTTTCGATGGTTCAAATAGGTTTTCTCTGGAGATCCATAGGCAAGTGTTGCCCCACCCATGTGGTGGATTACCGATTTTGGTTCTACCCATACAGAATGGCCCATTAAATGACAACGCCAATGGTAATCTATTTCTTCCATGTGGGCAAAAAGGGTTTCATCAAACCCCCCCACTATTTCAAAAACTAACTTTCGCGTGATGAATGCAGTCCCACTGGCCCAAAATATTTCAACCGAATCATCATATTGACCACTATCTTCCTCTATGGTATCAAAAACTCTCCCTCGTGAAAACGGATATGTAAAAATATCCATATATCCACCGGAAGCACCAGCATAGTCAAAGTTTTTTTGTTCGTGATAATTCAAAATTTTGGGTTGGACCGATGAAATACTTACATCATCATCTAATTTTTGAATAAGTGGCTCCAACCAATCTTTTTGGTGGATAGTATCATTATTTAAAAATAAGAGGTATTCTCCATTTGCAGATTCAGCACCAAAGTTACAGCCCCCTGCATACCCCCTATTTGTATCTGAAGTTATGATTTCAACGGTGGAAAACTTCTTTTTAACCGCATTGATACTATCATCAGTAGAGCCATTATCAACCACCAAAATTTCTACATCTTTATAGGTACACTTGCTTAATGATTCGAGGCATTTGGTAAGAATCTTGGTCCCATTAAAATGGGGAATGATGATGGATAGTTTAATCGAGATATTTTTCACTTAGCAGATGATATTTTATTCAATAGAAATTACCACATGCTGATCTTCTTGCTCAATATCTAATA
>TARA_B110000438_G_scaffold16877_1_pt1 | contig 10470 bp, 8 predicted proteins | sample TARA_B110000438 | Tara Oceans TARA_B110000438 (sample SAMEA4398413) | marine metagenome | biome: Polar Biome; feature: [MES] marine water layer (ENVO:01000295) within the mesopelagic zone...; material: water (ENVO:00002006), including particulate matter (ENVO:01000060) such as......
CATATTGAGTTTCAAGCTGACTTAAAATTTCTTTGTCTTCAGATCTTTTTCTTTTATCCTTAATTGGTCTAGTAAATAATTTCTTATTAATTACTACCCCATTTAAAGATGGAGGAGCCTTAAGAGATGCATCCTTAACATCTCCTGCTTTATCTCCAAAAATTGCTCTTAATAATTTTTCTTCTGGTGTTGGATCAGATTCTCCTTTAGGAGTTATTTTTCCAATAAGAATATCACCTGGATGAACTTCTGCTCCAACTCTAATCATTCCATTTTCATCAAGATTAGCAGTAGCTTCTTCACTTACATTAGGAATGTCGTTAGTTAATTCCTCCATTCCTAATTTCGTATCCCTTACATCTAAAGAATATTCATCAATATGAAGAGAAGTAAACACATCATCTCTAACTACTTTTTCAGAAATAACAATAGCATCCTCAAAATTGTAACCTTTCCAAGGCATGAAAGCAACCTTTAAGTTTCTTCCAAGAGCTAACTCCCCTTTTTGAGTTGCATAACCCTCGCACAAAACTTGACCTTTAACTACATCATCTCCTTTGATAACAATAGGTTTTAAATTAATACAAGAACCTTGATTTGTTTTTCTAAATTTTACAAGATTATATGTTTTTTCATCTGAATCAAAACTTGTTAATTTTTGCTCATTTGTTAGTTTGTATTTAATAGTAATTTTTTGAGAATCAACATAAATTACTTTACCATCATTATCAGCATTTATTAAAACTCTGGAGTCAGATGCTACTTGCCTTTCTAGTCCAGTTCCAACTATTGGGGATTCAGGTCTAAGTAAAGGAACAGACTGTCTCATCATGTTAGATCCCATTAACGCTCTATTTGCATCATCATGTTCCAAAAATGGAATTAAAGATGCAGAAATAGATGCAATTTGATTTGGAGCAACATCAGTATAATCTACATCAGTTGGATCAATTACAGGGTAATCAGCTTCTTGTCTAGCAATAACTTTTTCAGAAAGAATTTTTCCATTTTTATCTTTAGGAATATTAGCTTGAGCAATTAGCTTTCCTTCTTCTTCCTCAGCACTTAAATAAGCATGATTTTTAAGATCTACTACTCCATTTTCAACTTTTCTGTAAGGAGTTTCTATAAACCCAAGATTGTTGACTTTTGCAAATACACCTAAAGATGATATCAAACCAATATTAGGTCCTTCTGGAGTTTCAATTGGACATAATCTTCCATAATGTGTATAGTGTACATCTCTAACCTCAAAACCAGCTCTTTCTCTTGACAAACCACCAGGCCCTAATGCAGAAAGTCGTCGTTTATGTGTTAACTCAGCTAATGGATTAGTTTGATCCATAAATTGAGACAATTGATTTGTTCCAAAGAATGAATTGATTACAGATGATAATGTTTTGGCATTAATAAGATCAATTGGAGTAAAAACTTCATTGTCTCTTACATTCATTCTCTCCCTAATTGTTCTAGCCATTCTAGATAAACCTACTCCAAACTGAGACGAAAGTTGTTCTCCAACTGTTCTTACTCTTCTGTTTGAAAGGTGATCTATATCATCAATCTCTGCTTTTGAATTAATTAGCTCAATTAAATATTTGATTATTGTAATTATATCTTGTTTTGTTAGCACTAGCTTATCCATCTCAATGTCTAATCCTAACTTTTTATTCATTCTATATCTTCCTACTTCACCTAGATTATACCTTTGGTCAGAGAAAAATAATTTATCAATAATTCCTCTTGCTGTTTCTTCATCAGGCGGTTCAGCATTTCTTAATTGTCTGTAAATATGCTCAACAGCTTCTTTTTCAGAATTAGTAGGATCCTTTTGAAGCGTGTTGTGGATAATTGCATAATCAGAAAATTGACCATCAACTTTATGTAAAAGAATAGTTTTGGTGTTTGTTTCTAAAATTTCTAAAATATTTTCTTTATCAATAACGACATCTCTATCTAAAATAATCTCATTTCTTTCAATAGAAACAACTTCTCCAGTATCTTCATCAACAAAATCTTCGAACCAAGAATTTAAAACTCTAGCGGCTAATTTTCTTCCAATAATTTTTTTTAAGCCAGATTTTGAAACCTTAACTTCTTCAGCTAAATCAAAAATTTCTAAGATATCTTTGTCTCTTTCGTATCCAATAGCTCTTAATAAAGTAGTTACAGGTAACTTCTTTTTTCTATCAATGTAAGCATACATTACACTATTTATATCAGTTGCAAACTCAATCCAAGATCCTTTGAAAGGAATTACTCTTGCAGAATATAATTTAGTTCCATTTGCGTGAAATGACTGACCAAAAAATACTCCAGGAGATCTATGTAATTGAGAAACCACAACACGTTCAGCTCCATTAATAATAAATGTACCACTTGGTGTCATGTATGGTATTACACCTAAATAAACATCTTGTACAATAGTTTCGAAGTCTTCATGCTCCTCGTCAGTACAAAAGAGTTTTAACCTAGCCTTTAAAGGGACACTGTAAGTTAATCCTCTTTCAATGCACTCTTGAATGGAATATCTTGGTGGATCTACAAAGTAATCTAGAAATTCTAAAACAAACTGATTTCTGGAATCTGAAATTGGGAAGTTTTCTAAAAAAGTATTAAAAAGCCCTTCATCAGTCCTTTCATCTGATTTAGTTTCAAGTTGAAAAAAATCTCTAAATGATTTAACCTGAATATCTAAAAAATCAGGGTAATCTGGAATGTTTGTAGCTGAAGCAAAGTTTAATCTATTTGTAATATTATGCATTAAAATCAATTTAAGTTAAAAGAACGTAAAAATTATTGACTCAGAGTCTTAGCTCTTATCAAGAGAATTTTAAATAAAAACTAAAGCTTTGGAGAATTATTTTAATTCAACCTCAGCTCCAGCTTCTTCAAGTGACTTTTTAAATCCTTCAGCCTCGTCTTTAGAAACTGCTTCTTTAATGTTACTTGGTGCATTGTCAACAAGCTCTTTAGCTTCTTTTAAACCTAAACCTGTTAATTCTTTTACAAGTTTTACTACAGCTAATTTTGAACCACCTGCTGCAGTTAACACTACATCAAATTCTGATTTTTCTTCCGCTGCTCCAGCATCACCTCCTGCTGCAGGTCCAGCTGAAACTACTGCTGCTGCTGCTGGTTCGATACCGTATTCACTTTTAAGAATCTCTGCTAACTCGTTAACTTCTTTAACTGTTAGATTAACTAATTGTTCTGCAAAATCTTTTAAATCTGCCATTTTATAAATATTTATTGTTATTATTAATTTTATTAATTACTCTTTTTTTTCTGCAAGAGTTTTCAAAACTCCTGAAATTGTTGATCCACTTGACTGTAAAGCGGAAATAAGGTTCTTAGTAGGAGATTGTAGAAGTGAAATAACTTCTCCAATTAATTCCTCCCTTGACTTAATATTAGATAAAATACTAATTTGATCGTCTCCAAGGTATACAGCGTCTTCAATAGCTGCTCCTTTTAAAATTGGTTTTTCAGATTTTTTTCTGAACTCTTTAATCAATTTTGCGGGGGAATTACCAACTTCTGAATACATTAATGCTGTATTACCAACTAATACTTGATTTAACTCTCCAAAGTCTTTTTCAGAAGCTTCCATAGCCTTTGCAAGCAAAGTGTTTTTAACAACTGAAAGTTTAACATTTGCCTTAAAACAAGCTCTTCTTAATTTACTTGTTTCAACAGCACTAAGACCTGAAGCATCTGTCATGTAAATATTAGTATTATCAGCTAATTCAGCTGTCAACCTTTTAATTACTTTAGATTTTTCTTCTCTTGTCATTTTATTTTATTTAACTAACATTAGTATCAATATTAATACCTGGGCTCATAGTACTTGACATAGAAATACTTTTCAAATAAACTCCTTTTGATGAATTCGGTTTAAGCTTGATTATATTTTCGATTAGCTCAAGTGAATTTTCATAAATTTTATCTGCATCAAATGAAACTTTTCCAATAGAAGCATGGATTATACCAGTTTTGTCAACTCTAAAATCAATTTTACCCGCTTTTACTTCAGAAACTGCTTTGGATATATCCATTGTCACTGTACCGGTTTTAGGGTTAGGCATTAAACCTCTAGGACCTAAAACTTTACCTAGTGGGCCTAATTTACCCATAACGCTTGGCATAGTAACAATTACATCCACATTAGTCCAGCCATCTTTGATTTTTTGTAGGTATTCATCCAAACCAACATAATCTGCTCCTGCTTCAGTAGCCTCTTTTTCTTTATCAGGGGTTACTAGTGCAAGTACTTTTACGTCTTTACCAGTTCCATTTGGAAGTGTAACAACTCCTCTAACATTTTGATCAGCTTTTTTAGGATCGACTCCCAATCGAATTGCTAAATCAACAGAGGCATCAAAGTTGAAATCAGTAGCTTCCTTAACAACTGAAGAAGCTTCTTTTAATGAATAAGTCTTTGTATTATCAATTTTAGTTAAAGCAATTTTACGCTTTTTTGAAATTTTTGTCATAATCTTAAATTAAAAAATTAAAAAGGGGCTTGACCTTTTACCTTAATACCCATAGACCTTGCTGTTCCCGCAATCATTTTCATAGCAGACTCAACTTTAAATGCATTTAAGTCAACCATTTTATCTTCGGAAATAACTCTAATTTGGTCCCATGAAACTGTAGCAACTTTACTACGGTTAGGTTCGCCAGATCCTTTTTTAATCTTAGCTGCTTCCAATAATTGTACTGCTGCTGGTGGTGTTTTAACAACAAATTCAAAAGATTTATCCTTGTAAACTGTAATTGCTACAGGTAAAATTTTACCAGGTTTATCTTGAGTTCTTGAGTTAAACTGCTTACAAAACTCCATAATATTAACACCAGCTGCACCTAACGCAGGTCCAACAGGTGGTGAAGGATTGGCAGCACCTCCTCTAATTTGTAACTTCAGTACTTTTTCTATTTCTTTAGCCATTATTAATATTTACTGTCTCTTAAATAATTGGAAGCTATTTAAGCAACGATTTATATTGTAACATTTAAACCTTCTCTACTTGCATGTATGATAACTCCAACGGAGTTTTTCTACCAAATATCTTTACCATAACTTCTAGTTTCCTCTTATCTTCATTTACTTTTTCAACAGTTCCATTGAATCCATTAAAAGGACCATCAATAACTTTTATATTTTCCCCATTAACAAATGGTATAGTAATATTTTCAGTTTCAGTTGATAGCTCATCTACCTTACCTAACATTCTATTTACTTCAGCCGTTCTTAGAGGAATTGGATCACCTCCTTTAGTTTCACCAAGAAATCCAATTACGTTGGGAAGTGATTTAATTATATGTGGAATTTCACCAGATAAATTAGCTTTAATCATTATATATCCAGGAAAATAAACTTTTTCTTTATTTACTTTTTTACCTTTTCTTATTTGAACTACTTTTTGAGTAGGTACTAGCATCTCCTCTACCAAATCAGAAAAGCCTAATCTATTGATTTCAGATTCCATGTAGGATCTAATTTTATTTTCTTGACCACTAACAGCCCTAACAACATACCACTTTTTAATATCTGTATCTGTCATATTAATTAATAAAATCAAAATAAATTTTAACCACTTTGGAGAGGATAGTATCAGCAACCCAAATTAATAATGCGAATATTATAGAAAAAACCAAAACAACTACTGTAAGTCTAGAAAGTTCATTTGCAGGAGTCCAAGAAACATGTTCTTTTAATTCTGAAAAGGACTCTTTAACGTAAGAAACTATATTCATTTTTCTATATTTTGCACGGGTTGAGAGACTCGAACTCCCGACACCTGGTTTTGGAGACCAGTGCTCTACCAACTGAGCTAAACCCGTATCTCTAAAATTGGTGAAATTAAACACCTTTAATTTATAGCCACAAAAGGCATCTGTGTTAGCAGATACCTTTTCTGGATTTCTTATTATTTATTATAAAATCTTTGTAACCTGACCAGCACCAACTGTTCTACCACCTTCTCTAATCGCAAATCTCAATCCAACGCTACAAGCAATTGGAGAAATAAGGTCAACAGTAATAGTTAAGTTATCACCAGGCATTACCATTTCAACTCCTTTTGGAAGTACGATATTACCAGTTACATCAGTTGTTCTTACATAAAATTGTGGTCTATAATTGTTATGAAAAGGAGTGTGTCTACCACCTTCCTCTTTCTTTAAAATATATACCTCAGCTTCAAATTTATCATGTGGCTTAACAGAACCTGGCTTACAAATTACCATTCCTCTTTTAATAGATTCTTTTTCAATACCTCTAAGTAAGATACCTACATTATCTCCAGCCTCACCTCTATCAAGAATTTTTCTAAACATTTCCACTCCAGTTACAGTAGAAGTAAGCTTTTCAGCTCCCATTCCAATAATATCAACAGCATCTCCTGTATTTGCAACTCCGGTTTCAATTCTACCAGTTGCAACAGTTCCTCTTCCTGTTATAGAAAATACATCTTCAACAGGCATTAAGAAATCTTTATCTACTTCTCTCTTAGGAAGCTCAATCCAAGTATCTACTGACTCCATAAGCTTCATAACAGTATCAACCCATTTTTGCTCCCCATTTAAAGCTCCTAAAGCAGAACCTAAAATTATAGGACCATTATCCCCATCATACTCATAAAAATTCAATAAATCTCTTACTTCCATTTCAACAAGTTCTAACAACTCTTCATCATCGACTTGATCTGCTTTATTAAGAAAAACAACCATACGAGGAATACCAACTTGTCTTCCTAATAAGATATGTTCTCTTGTTTGTGGCATTGGACCATCAGAAGCAGCAACTACTAGAATTGCTCCATCCATTTGAGCAGCACCTGTAACCATGTTTTTTACGTAATCCGCGTGACCAGGACAGTCAACGTGAGCATAATGACGGTTAGCAGTTTGATACTCAACATGAGAAGTGTTAATTGTAATACCTCTTTCTTTTTCTTCAGGAGCATTGTCAATTTGGTCAAAGCTTCTTGCTTCAGAAAAACCTGCGTCAGCTAGTACTTTAGTAATAGCAGCAGTTAGGGTAGTTTTACCGTGATCTACGTGTCCAATAGTACCAATATTTAAGTGTGGTTTTGAACGATCGAAAGTTTCTTTAGCCATAATATGTGTGTTTTGTTACTTTTAAAATGAGCGCAAATATATAAATTTTATATCAAAAATATTAATAAATATGTATTTTTTTACATCATATAATCGAATATTTTAAAAATTAAATTTAAAATTATCATTTAATGAAATAAAATCAAATAAATTAATTCTGTTTTTTAACAATAAACAAACCTGAATTAATATCGCTAATAATTATATTTTCACTTTTAAAATAAGGGTAAACACTCCAAGCACCATTAAATTCAGCTGAATTACCTTTTTTGGGATTATCATGATCGTCGTCTTGAGAATGACTAGTCCTGTTATAATTCGATGAAATTACAATTCCAGCATCCTCTTTTTCATTATAAGTATCAAAAAATCCAGTCTCAATAATAGATTTTTGATCAATATTAGAAATATCCATAACTCTCAAACCAGCAGTATAACTAGCTAAATAAAATTTATTTTTATGAACATAACCATTATGATCAATCGCGTCAGTGGTATTTTCAAATTCATAATGTAAAATAGGATTATCTAAATCAGTAAAATCAAAAATTATTGATCTGGTATTACTAACCTCTTTTTTATACTCATCTAATTCGTCCCCAACAATAAAATACTTTTGATCTTCTGTAAACCAACCTTGGTGTGTGTATTGAGTTTTAGAGTACTCAACTGTGCTTATTGTTTTTATATTTTTTTTGTCTGTAACGTCAATTATAACCACTTTATCCTCATTACTGCCAATATAAATTTCTTTACCACTATAATCTAAATCGGGGCCTTTGTAATTAACCACCTGAGCATCGTGAGTGTAGCCAGCATCTGCAAATCCTCCAGCAAAAACTGGAGCTTTTGGGTTGGCTAAATTAATTGCATGAACTCCTCCAGAATAAGTGTTAGTACCTAACGAATATGCGTAGCCAGAATCTTCATTAATTGCAATATTATGACCTTTCCCATGTTCTTTGTACACAAAGTCAGACATGAAGATTTCAGGAGGATTAGTAACGGAGCTAAGCCTGGACAAATCAAATACCTGAACTCCATGTTCTTTATCTAAATCACTATCAGAAGATTTGAAATCAGCTACTATATAAACGTGATTTTTATAAACTTTAAGATCTCTCCAAATCGAAGAAATAGTTTGGGTTGGAAGTTTTCCAAGATAAATTGGACTAATTGGATCTGAAATATCAACAAAGCCAGTCCCATTATCTAAACCTATTAATGCAAACTCCTTTCCAGAGATTGGATCCGTCCATCCCCAAGAATCATTGGCTCTAGAAGCATCCATAGTTTCTAAAGAAACAAGACTAATTAAATCATAATTTTTACATTTATATGATATTCCTAAAATATTATTCGCAGCTATTCCATCTTCACAAATAGCCAAAGACTTTAACTCTACATCATCGTAATCTTCGGAATCACAGCCAGAAAATAAAAAAAGAATTAAAATAAATAATGTATAATTTCTCATGTAATTTAAAGCCTCTAATTTAAAAAATAAATGAGTTTTAAAGCTTAGAAAACCAAATATGTTTTCCAAAATGATTTTTAGGCACTGAAACCTTGTTAATCAAATGCCAATTTATTCCTCCTATTACAGATTTTAAATACTTTTTTAATCTGGGTTTAATTAAAATAGTATAAGGTATGAAAGAAAGAAATTTGGGCCAAGAATTTAACATATGTGGATAAATTGTAATCGATAAATAAGTTGAATTATTCGAACTAGTTATTTCCCAAATAACTTTAGACTTTGGTCCTCTTTTCGATCCAATTAATAAAGTGTAGCCTTTATTTATTTCCCATTTTGTAAATTCTCTAAAATAAGTTAGTCCATTTAAATAAACTAACACATCACTAGAGCCAACTCCATCCCATTTAATTATTTCATTGGATTTACAAAAAGGATGAACCAAGTTTAAATTTCCTGGTTGGGCAATCAATTTCCATAAATCCTCTACTGAGGAATCTATTTTTTTTTTAATAAATATTGGCCAGGATTTATTCATTTTTCTAAGTTAGAAAAAGAATAAATATAAATGTTAAGTTTGCCAAAATCATATTTCTTTTTTTTTAAATAAATTAATAGAAATATTTAAAAAATTAAATGAAATTTAACGAACTAGGTTTAATACCATCTATTTTAAAAGCGGTAAATGAAAAAGGATACATAGAACCTTCTCCAATACAAGAGAAAGCAATTCCATTAATTTTAAAAAGAAAGGATGTTTTGGCATCTGCTCAAACTGGAACGGGAAAAACAGCTGGTTTTACACTACCATTATTACAAATATTATCAAAAAACACTAATTCGAATCATAAAAAAATTAGAGCTTTAATACTCACTCCAACAAGAGAACTTGCAGCTCAAATTCATGAAAATGTAGTAGAATATAGCACCTATGTTAATTTACGATCAACTGTAATTTTTGGAGGTGTAAATCAAAAACCTCAAGTATCTAAAATTAGAAATGGAATTGATATTCTAATTGCTACTCCGGGTCGATTACTAGACTTAGAAAATCAAAGGTTGTTATCACTAAGAAATATCGAAATTTTAGTTTTAGATGAAGCCGACCGAATGTTGGATATGGGCTTTCAAAGAGATATTAATAAAATAATGAATTTGCTGCCAAGGCACAGACAAAATTTATTATTTTCCGCAACTTTTTCAAAAGAAATTAAAAGATTAGCAAAAGGCATTTTAAATGAGCCTTCTTTAATTGAAACATCTCCTGAAAACACTACTGTAGAAGCTATTATTCAATATGTTTATAAGGTAGATAAAAGCAAAAAATCTGATTTAATAATAAAATTGATTAAAGAAGGTAATTGGAACCAAGTTCTTGTTTTTACTAGAACAAAACATGGAGCGAATAAGCTGTGTAAAAAAATGTTAAAAGCAAATATCTCTGCAGCTGCAATTCATGGAAATAAAAGTCAAGCAGCCAGAACTAAAGCTTTAGCTGGGTTTAAAAATGGTTCAATTGAAATTCTAGTTGCTACCGATATAGCCGCTAGAGGTTTAGACATTCCTTTGTTGCCTCATGTGGTAAACTTTGAATTACCTAATATTCCTGAAGATTATGTTCATAGAATTGGAAGGACTGGAAGAGCTGGAGCAAAAGGAGAAGCAATTTCTTTAGTATGTATCGATGAAAAAGAATATTTATCAGATATTGAAAAACTTGTAAAACTTAAAATTCCATCTAAGATCAAATCTGGTTTTGAGCCTGATCCCAATGCTGTTGCACAACCACCAAAACAAAAAAATAGAAATAGCTTCAATAGAAATAAACAAAGAAATAATCAATCAGGAAACAGAAATAGAAATAGAAA
>TARA_B110000438_G_scaffold90634_1_pt1 | contig 10470 bp, 13 predicted proteins | sample TARA_B110000438 | Tara Oceans TARA_B110000438 (sample SAMEA4398413) | marine metagenome | biome: Polar Biome; feature: [MES] marine water layer (ENVO:01000295) within the mesopelagic zone...; material: water (ENVO:00002006), including particulate matter (ENVO:01000060) such as......
TGTTCGTATACTTTAAGTTGAAAAAGTTAGGTTTAGTTCCAGATAGGCCGGACGGTGACGATCTTTGGAAATTTGGTGAGAAGTGCAAACATTATGCTAGTCGGAAATTTGATTTTTATGATGATGACAGTAACATGTACAAATGTCACGAAAAATTAGTTAAATTTTTGACACCTGATGAAGTACCAAAGCGTGGTGATGAAGTAGCAGTCGGAGTTCGTACTTTCCGTAAGATTGGTCCAGCTTTATTGATTGATGCAATGGTAACTATTTTCAATTCTATTCAGAAATATGGTCCTGAGTTGGCACTTGATAAGGTTATTAAAGCAGGTATCATGCCTTCACTAGAAGGTTTAGAACGAAGTGAAATACGTTGTTTATTTTTAAAGGCAAAAGAAGTTTTAGGCCCAGATTCATTAGTTACTGAAACTTTTGATAAAATGGCTAATTCGGATAGCTTAAGTTTATTCTAAGGTAAAAAAATAGTGTTATATTCTTTGTCTATGGTAATAGAAAAAGCAGTAAAGACTGAGGGGTCCGGCCCCCCTCGTCTAGTGATTTAACAGGTTAAGTTATGCTAGGTCTAATGAGCGTGCATATCATTGCCACAGCACATTGGAGATTTAATTTTTCCACAACCGCCGGGACATTTTGAAACATCTACAGTAGATCCATCATCCTTAGTGAGTGTATCGTGAACTAATTCTTTACCACATGCTCCACAATTCATTGCTGCAACTGACATGTCACAATTATGACAAACGTATTTTCCCATATATATTCATTAAGATGCTTACTTATAAAATAGTCATATCATTTTCTTTGCAATCAGACTGTCTAAGTATCTCTTTTTTAATTTGAACCCATTTCCTTTGGCTAATTTTGTAATTGCTTTATCAAAACTACTTCCATATTGGGCTCCCTTTTTTTTACGAGTTGAAGCTTCTCTTGGTACTCCAATATCTTCAGCAATTTCTCTCAAAATTTTTTTGTTTGTAACTGAGTCTATTTTTTTATCAGTAGATAGGCTCATTGCTAAAATTATGAGTTCATCATCGATATATGGACTAATAATTTCTTTTGTAATACTTTCGGATATTAATTTATCTCTTGAAATTACAAGATTATTTAGACGCTTCAAACCTTCCCAGCTCTCTTCTTTAAGTCCTTTGATATCCATACCTCTCCACGTACCTCTTTCACTAATTGATTTTACGTGTCTTTGATAACCTGCAAACAATTCTTCGGCTCCTATCCCACTGTAAAAGGTTTGTTCATCACCTAAACTTATTGCTCCAAGTAAAACTGCAGATACTGATACTTTGACAATATATTCAATATAGTTATCGTCCTGAATTATGGGGGCTGGTAATATATCTATAACTTTCATTAGCAATTGTTCAACTTCATCAAGTTCAAATTCTTTGGAAACGAGTTCTAAATCTAATAAACTTGCGATTTCTTTAGCTACTTTAAGATCTTCAGAACCTTCTATCCCAACACAAAAACATCTAAAAGAAGCATTATCATCTTTACATATTTTAGCAATGATTGATGAATCCACACCTCCAGATAGAAGAATACCAAAGGGTTCTTTAGGTAAGTCATTTATTATTGACTTTTTTAGAGCTCTAGCAATATTCTGTTTTGTTCCAACTGCATCTGTAACATTTTGTAGAGATTCGATATGCTTAATCCAGTTTGAATCTGAGATAGGACTTTTAATTTCTAATCTAGGCATATACTTATGCCAAATCTTTAACCATATAATGTTCTTTTAGGCTGTATCCTAATTTTTCATAATATAGTCTTGTTCCAGGTCCGTGTGTAACTCTAATTTTAGAATAAGCTTTTGATTTTTCTTCAGCTATTTTCATTAACTTACTACCCAGTCCCATGTGTTGTACTCCAGTACCTGTTTTTCCAATATCTGCAGCCTGCCCAGTAACTTTTAGTTCTCTAACTGTTGCATTATCATCAAATCTTAGTCTTAAATATGCTAGAAGTTTCGAACCAGATTCATAAGAAATAAAGTGTTCAGTACCGCCACTCGATTTGTATATGATTTCTTTAAGCTCAGCAGTTTTAGGATCAATTTTAGCTCTCCAAAGTTCTCTACAGTTAATACATCTACATTTTTTTCCTCGAGCTTTTAATTCTCTTCGGGCATATTGACGTAAATTTGAGTTCATTACTCCAGCTATAATTTGTGGTTTTGGAATATCTCGTTGAATTCTTTGAATTCTAACGTATGGTGGAACTATTTCTTTTAGACTAGCTATCAAATTTGCAGCAATTTCGGTATCATAAGGTACAAAATCTCCAGGATTACGAGATAAAGGAGAACCTTTGACAAGTAATGTAGGGTATAATTTCAGCATATCTGGTTGGAAATCTTCTTCTTCAAATAATCTCTTGAAATCTCTAAGATCAGTTTCAGGATTCATCCCAGGCAATCCAGGCATCATGTGGTAAACTACTTTGAATCCCGCTTCCTTCAATAATTTAGTTGCTTTAATGACATCATCAACCGATTGTTGGCGATTCAATTTATCATGCACTCCATCATCTAAACATTGGACACCTATTTCGACTCTTGTAGCTCCCTGCTTTCGCATTTGGAACACAGTCCATGGTGTACATTCAGTTGGACGCGTCTCCATTGTGAGAGCTACACATTTGTGTTTTGCACTTGCATTGACTTGTAAGGCCTCTTCTAAGGGCAATTCTTTCCCATTAAGAGTGGCAAAAGCTCCCTTGAGAAATTCATCTTGATAATCGGGAGTTCTTGCAGTGAATGTTCCCCCCATAATAATTATTTCAACTTTTTCAGTTGGGTGTCCATTTCGGACATATTGTTCCAGTCTGGATTCCACTTGTGATCTCGAATTATAGTTATGACGTTTACCTCTTCGGGCGGCAGGTTCATGTCCCGTATACGATTGTGGACTCTCATTTGTAGGGCCTCCTGGGCAATACGTACAGGTTCCATGAGGACAAGGTGCAGGTGAAGTCATGATAGCTACCGGAGTTACTCCTGCACTTGTTCTCATTGGCTTTACACGTAGTAACTTAGCTAATTCAGGTTCCTTCTTTGCATCAATTTTTGCAAGAAGTTGGTTATTGGGTGGAATACTCGAAAATTTACCTTCTCTAGCAACTTCTAATTTAATCAGTTGGATTTCTTGCCTAGTTTTAGGTTCTTTTTCTAAAAGGCGATTTACGACTAGTTGTGCTTCTTCCATGTTCAATACAACTCCCTTTCAGCTTTAGTTAAAATAATTGGCTTCGTTTCGCTTACTAGTACATCGTCTTCAATACGTATACCGCCTTTATCAGGAATATAGATTCCAGGTTCAATGGTGACTGCCATTGAATCTTTTATTACAGTTTTAGATTTATAGGTCAATGATGGGAATTCATGTATTTCGAGTCCGAACCCATGGCCTGTACCGTGTACAAAGTTTTTACCATATCCTTTTTTCTGTATAAATTTTCTTCCAGCATTATCTACTTTATGACTTGTATTTCCTATAGTAAGCTCATTAGTAGAAAGTTTATTTGCTTCTAAAACGATATTATATATTTCAGCCCACTTTTTTGAAGGTTCTCCACCGACAAAATAGGTTCTTGTTATATCTGAACAATAGCCATCCCAAAATACTCCGAAGTCACAGATTACTGGATCTCCAGTTTTTAATTGACGGTTTGTATTAGAATGATGTGAATGGGCTGAATTCGGTCCTGAGGCAATGATGGTGCTAAATGAATTTTCTTGAATACCTTTTCGACCCATAAAATAATCTATTTCTACTCGGACTTCTTTTTCAGTTAAATTTTTCCCAGATTCTACTAAATTTTTAGCGAAATTCTGGCCTACATCGGATTGTTTGATAGCTTTCTTTATTCTTTCCAACTCATCCTTGGTTTTTACGCCTCTCATTTCATTCACAAAATTGGTTGTTGTTGTCTTTATACTTCTTCCCAATTTTATTTTATTATCGGCATATATTTTTTCTACATTATTTTCGTTAAGTGTTTTTTTTAGAACTTCAATCGATGTTTTTCCATCAGCCTCAATATCAGGATAATGAGTCCATGATTTAATTTCCTTTATTTCAGATTCTTTTCGGCAACGATGTTCCTCTAGTGAGGAGGTGATAGCAATAGGTTCTCCTTTTTTTGGTATAATAACATAATTCATTGTTGAACCAGGAGGACAGCCTGGTGGAGCTTCAGAATTTCCTAAGTATCTAGTATTTCCAGGCAAGGATGCAACGAAAGCGTCTCTATCATACAGATTCGTTCGAATTTGGTCCCATCTTCTATTGTAATTAATTTTCATTTTTCTCCATCAATGATGCGGCCATAGCATATCCAGGTAACATATTTCCTAAAAATAACAGACTGGCTATAATATAATGTTCTTCATAAATAAACGTAATTATGCAAAATATAACTATAATGTACATTAGATATATGTAAATTCTAGTAATTTTCATAAATTCCCTCCTAATATTTCTTGAGGAAGTTCAGGACTAAAATCCATTAGTGATAAAATTGTTAAAACAATTATTGGAATTAGTTGCATTGCTAGGTCATCATCAAACCATTTGATTTTTGGTCTTTCAGAGGCTACTGCAATGATACTTCCTATAATCGAGTAGAATATTACTCCAAGTATTAATTGGTAAATTAAAAAGCTACATAGTAGTCCTAGTCCAACTCCCCATCTGTCTCCAAATCGTTGGTTTACTTCACCAATTAGCGGATCAGTATAAGCAGCCATAATAATAGTTGCAATAGCCAAGCTTTGAGGCCAAAATCCTAATTCATAGAATCCTAATATTAGGCACGTTCCTGTGGCAAACCATACAAAACCAGCTATTCTATCATTCTCATAATCTCTCATTCCGATTACTTCTAAATGATTATTCAAACGCAGATATTCGACAGTAATTATGAGAATCCAAAAGAGCAGTATGTAATATTCTCTTTTAATTTCTAGAATGTATTCTGGGAAAAGAAAATAAATTACAAAACAGGCTGCAACTGTATGGTTGAAACGCCGATATATTTGTTCATTAATCATCCAAATTCTTTACGGATTAAGAACGGCTTAGATATGTATATCTATGTTTAGAAACTGTGCCATTTCCTTGTAACGACTTCTTATTGTTACTTCGGTTAGATCTGCAGCTCTTGCGACATCTTTTTGTTTTCTTCTCTCATTATTAACAATAGATGCAATGTAAACTGCTGCAGCAGCAAGTGAAATAGGCACTGAGTTTGTTAGGGGGACATCTTGTGCGGCTCTTAACAAATCTCTAGCAGCTCCTTCAACCTTTGGAGATAATTCTAATTTTGAACAAATTCGAGGTAAGTAGTCCTCTGGAAGTGGTGGCATAGAGTGCATCTTCAATGCCTTTACCATAACTTGATATGTTCTCGAAATTTCCTTTCTTGAATATCTACTATGTCTACTTATTTCAGTTAAGGTTCTTGGAACTCCTTCCTGTCTACATGCAGCATATAGCGCAGCACAAGCTACCATTTCAATTGCTCTCCCACTAAGAGATTGCTCTTGAATAGCTCTTCTGTAAATGAAGGCAGCAGTTTCCTGAATTCTTCTTGGTAATTTTAAATTAGTAGCAACGGCTTGCATTTCTCTCATGGCAACAGCCATATTTCTTTCAGCTGACTTTGAGGCTCGAGCTCTTCTCTGCCATTTCCTCATTCTGAAAAGCATAGATTGATTTCGATTGGATATAGATCTTCCGTAGTAATCTCTGTTTGTTGGTGAAATTTCTGTTGATAATCCTTTGTCTGGAAGGGTAGTTGACATAGGTGGTCCAGCCCTTGCAAGAGCATTTTCTTGTTGCATATCGAATGCCCTCCATTCAGGTCCAGTATCGACTATATTTTCTTCTAAAACTAGTCCGCAGTCGGCACATACAATTTCAGCATGATCATAATCTCTCTTAAGGTGAGTGCTCTTACAATCAGGACATGCCGTAACTTCATCAACTTTTTCTTCTTCGTTTTCAGATTTCATGTTTTCACCACTTAACTGGGTTTCGTGTGGATTGGGGCCACTATTAAAAGCTTGGGGTCAGTCTCGTCGATAAAGATTGAGTTTATAGGTGTTTTTCCATAACTATTCCGTCACAACCGTCTTGATAATAACAAGGTAAAACATCTACACTAGAAAAGCCTAATTTCCGATAAAAGTTTATAGCTTTTGAATCTTTTCTAACTTCTAGTGTGACCTTCTTTACACCAAATATGCTACTCTCTTTAACCATAAGATCCATGAGTTGTTTTCCCAGTCCTTTTCCTTGGTAATTTTCTTGAAGAACTAAAATAAGAATTCTCAATTTATCATTTGGTAAAATAGCTCCACAACAGACTCCGACTATAATATCTTTATTTTTTATGATTAAAAAGCCTTCAGGCCATCTTTGTCTTATATTTAAAAAAACCTTTTTTTCATAGTTCTCTTCAAGATTCGAATCTAAAAATACCATAAGATTATCAAGATCTTCAGTTCTAAATCGACTAATTTTCATAGTTCTTCTAATTTAAGATTCCCCGTTAATTCACAGTTTGAAACATATGTATTTTCCAAATAGTTTGCTTTAGCGGTTCCCTGACTTGAGAATAAATAGTAGTAAGAATATAAGTTATCTCCATTTCCATCATCAACCCAGTCTGATATACGATATGGTGGCATCCACATAAAGTATGAATTTGCGATGTCGATGTTTACAGTGGTGATTGTTCCATCTTTTAGGGGAACTATTGCATTGACCCAAGCATGACCTCCCCAATCTTTCAAGTCACACTTTCCGTTTTGACTATCTACGAATGCAGGTATTTTCCCCAATTCTAACCATGTAGGAATTCCTGCAGCACGAGCAATTGAGGAAAAGAGGATTGAAAAATCGTCACAATCTCCATAACTTTGGTTCATAGTTTCAGGACAACTCTTTGGTATCGAAGATCTTTCATAAGTATATCCACTCATAATATAATCGAATATATTTTGAAGTATTAGAATAACATTGCCTTCAGTACCATTTGCCATTCGAATTGCTAGTTCATTTATTTCAGGTAGGCTAGGTTCTATTAGCCATTCATCAAGTAAATATGCTTCATATCCTTCAGGTATATCATCTACAGTTCCAGAATTTTCAGAAGTTAAGTCTGGTCTTAATGTGTTAACGCTTACTTTGTATGTAATTTCTATGTAATGCCTTTCCTTTCCTTCCAGAGTACCATTCCATTCCATTCTTCCAGCTTCGTTTTCAATGTAATCTGGATGGACCGATATGCTATTGACTTCTTGCCAATTATTGGCATCTTGCTGTGGCCAAGATGGTCTATTTTCAGGTTTGCTTAATATTAATTTGTAGTCAGAAAAACCATTCTCACTAGGCAGGTATATTGTAAAATTACGAACTAATGTCAATTCAAGATTTTCAGGTATGCTGTAGTATGGTGTATTAATCTCATCCCAATATTCTTTTCCATCTTTAATTAAAGCCTGGGTTTGAGGTGCCATTACAAGTCCTATCACTAGAAGTAGGGCTAAAGTTTTACGCGGAATATAACGGCTCCACTTGTTTGGAGGTGTGTAAACTATATTTTGTTTTGGACTTTTTGGTAGTATTTTTAAATTATCGATTCTTTCGCGGCCAGGTATTTGTGAAAGGCAATTTCTACACTTGGTATCATCTTGACCAATGACGAATCCACAAAAATCGCAAAGTTGCATTATATCTGTTATGAGAATATAGATTAATAAAATTATACAGTATCGCTTCTTCGAGATCGGATTTCATTTATAATGATAATGACTCCACCTATTGCTAAAACATAAGCACCAGTTTCTCTTCCTACAGCCTCTGAAATCTCTACAACCATCATAGTTAGAATACAAGTCATAATAACTGCCCATTTTGAGATTTGAATGGCGTTACTATCTTCAGCATCAAAATAGCGAATTAAACCAGCTGCTGATTGAAAACCTTGACTCTTTTTTTCTTTGGCCATAATTTTTCGACTTCCGAGTCTTATATAAAATTAAGTAGCATAATTATAATAGGGCATCTCACCATAAATCTGATATTAGGAGCAGGTTATGTATTGTAGAATGTGTGTAGATATTCATGGTTTAACACCAACAAAATTGAATGGACCAGCTGAGGCTGAATTCTTTGTATCGCATTGTTATGTCGGCGACTTAAGGCATAAACATGAAGAGAATCAAGGATTTCTTCATCCAATGTGCAGTCCATGTGTTGATCGCATAAAGTCAAACCCTGATTTATTTGTATTCTCAGTATACAAACTTACTCTTGAAGAAATGAATGAAGTAAAGGAACAATAATGGGCATAAATCAAGAAGATTTTGAAAAATTGAATATACGGGGAATAATTATTTCTTCGATAATGACTGCTTTTGGTCTAGTAGTGGCATTGGCTTGGAAGGACACGATAAATGCGACTGTGGCTCATATAATGCCAGATAATGATGATGGTACTTTGAAGGGAATGTACATTACAGCAATAGCCGTTACAGCCCTAGTTATGGGTCTGGCAATGTTGGTATTGAAGGTCAATGTTAGGGTTGAGAAGGAGTTTGAGAGGGTTCAATCCTACTTTGACGGGGATGACGATGAAGAAGATAGTAAAGAATCCTAAGTTATTTCCACTTGATATTACAACCTATTGATGGTATCTGGTTAAATCCTATTTCATTACCACTTAATACGGTATCGATAGCCATTTTCAAATCCTCCCTCTTTACATTATGAGGTTGTTGCCAATTATCATCTAATCTTCCTCTGTATTCTAATTTTCTTTGTTTATTATATAAGAAAATATCAGGAGTACATACTGCACTGTATGCCTTTGCTACTTCTTGAGTTTCATCAAATAGATATGGGAAAGGGTAATTTTTTTCTTTAGCTTTTTCCGCCATTTTTTCAGGGGAATCTGCAGGGTAATTTTCAATATCGTTTGAACTGATTAAGACAAAATCAGTTCGTCCTTTGTAATTTTTTGCGAGTGTAACTAATCTATCTTCTACAGCCTTTGCGTAGGGACAATGATTACAAGTAAAAATCACTACTAATGTTTCGGAGTCAAAATTTTTTATTGAGATGTGATTTCCTTCAGTATCGGGTAAATTGAATGCTGGTGCGTCGGAACCCAATTTTACCATGGTTGATTCGGTTAATGCCATAATTATAGGGATTATGGCGTCTATTAAGAGCATTTCTTTTAAAGTGGCCTAAATGGCGTATCAATGAATATTTCCCAAGATATATTTCGAGCCTACGATATTCGTGGAGTTTATGGTGAGGAACTTGATGCTTCAATTGGCGAAAGAGTAGGGCTAGCCTTTGGTAATTTTTTAAGAGTAAAAAATAGTAGTGGTAAAGTCTCTATTGGATGTGATGCCCGTGTTAGTTCACCAGAGTTGCAAGAAGCTGTAGCTACTGGAATTTCTAAAGCAGGATTTGATGTTGACGTTATTGGCATGTTGCCAATACCAGTTGCAAATTATTTTACTTGGAAAGCTAGTTCAGGTTCAAATCCTTATCTTGGTGGAGTGTACATAACCGCAAGCCACAATCCAGCTGAATACAATGGCATTCGATTCCGTCATCCCGATGGGACTGGATATACTGAAGGAAATATAGAGATTAAGAGAATTTTCTTTGAAGAAAAATTAATCGAGTCCTCTTCGCTTGGTACTATAACTAAAATATCAACAGAGAGTGTATTGGATGATTATGTGGATTTTGTCTCTACTAAAGTAGGCAGTATCAAAGGAACTAGGATAGCTTTAGATCCAGGTAATGGAGTCGGTTGTGTAATAGTTGAAAAATTATTCCAAAAGCTTGGTGCTGAAACATTTAGTATTAATAATGAACCAGATGGGACCTTTCCTAATAGACCTTCAGAACCTGCTCCAAAGAATTTAGGAGATTTAATCTCAGTTATGAAAGAGGGTAATTTTGACTTTGGTGTAGCTTTTGATGGTGATGCAGACCGTTGTGTTTTTATTGATAATAAAGCACGTTCCGTATCTGCTGAAAAAATAGGAATTATTGTTTCCAAAAGTCTAATTACTCCTGAATCAAATAAAGTACTTGCCGGAGTGCCATGTTCTATGATTTTAGAGCAAGAGATTCCTAAAATGGGTGGAGAATTAATTTGGATAAGAGTTGGCGATGTTTTTGTCTGTGAAGAATTAAAGAAGCATAATGCTGCAATTGCGATGGAGATATCTGCGCATTTCTTTGCACCGGGGTTGACAGAATTTATTTTCGATGATCCTCTAATTTTCAGTTTAACTTTGGCTGAGCAGATAGCGAATTCTGACTTGACTTTAGCAGATTTATCAGATCAAATACCGTCGTATCCATATGAAGAATTGAAATTTACTTGTTTAGATTC
>TARA_B110000438_G_scaffold69318_1_pt1 | contig 10467 bp, 9 predicted proteins | sample TARA_B110000438 | Tara Oceans TARA_B110000438 (sample SAMEA4398413) | marine metagenome | biome: Polar Biome; feature: [MES] marine water layer (ENVO:01000295) within the mesopelagic zone...; material: water (ENVO:00002006), including particulate matter (ENVO:01000060) such as......
GCATAGACCTGCTCGGGAGCGGTAGGTAGGAAGCAAAGCTAAATGTCGCTAACCGGTTTCCGGTTAACAGAAAGGGGCTTACTCTCATCACCTGACAATGAATTATGAAGTTTTCGAGGATAACTATATAAACTAATCTTTCTCGGCGCAAAATATCATGGCTACAGACTATTCTGAAGAACCAAATTGCACGCAAAAAGGGACTGGATGGGTTACGTTCGAAACTAACCCCGTACCTCGAAGAAAAAAAGTTGTTAAAAGAAGACTAAGGAGAATCTAACTTCTTTGATATGACGTGAATAATCCTATATTTATACCAATAAAATCAAAGCATAAATCTGCAAATGACATGTTCCTACCCGGAACAAAAAACTGATGTAATTCATCAGTAATTGCGAATATAACTCCAATAGTAATAGAACCAATAATTGGAGAGATACTGAAAGACTCATCATCATTAAAAGAGCGATGGAGTAAAAAACCCAATATAGAATATTCAATTAAATGAAAAAAAAAATCTATATGATTAATCCTAATGGCCGTATTTGAAGGCAAATTATCTTGAGGTACATGACTCAATAGTGCAATAAATAGCATACAACTAAAAGTAATCCTCCAGTGAATAAGATTCACTACAGGCTGCCTTCTTTCATAAGACGCAAATCATCTAAGTCATCAGCATCAAAATTATTAGGTGGTTCACCATCAAGTTGATTACCAATATCCTGACTTTCTATTGCCCAGTACATAACAGACTCTTCATTATTTGAATGATTAGGATGCTGAGGATCTTCATGGTTGTGTGGTGATTGATAACCATTATTTATCAAACCTAGTAAATGACCAAATTCATGTACAATTACTGATTTTTCAATGTCTGCTGGAGAAATTAATAAGAAAGAAGCATCCTCTATTTTCTCCTTAAATAAAACAAAAGATGATCCTCCATAGGCTAAGCCCAATGTCTTATCATTATCTTGGTATTCTCCATTAAGATATAAAATGTGTATGACAAAAGTATCACCGCTCTTAAACCTTTCACGTTCATTCTTTTCTATATCAACTATTTCTTCTAAAGAATAACTATTATCGGTACTCCCAAATCCACTCTGACTTACCGTAATAGAAGTCTTATCTGAAACATCCTGAATCCTCTTCTTCAAAATATCTATGGCACCTGAATCTGGGGAGTAGTCAGTAACATAATTAATTTCAATATGTAATTTGGAATAAGTATTACCCTGTAAAATCTCATATCTACATTCACCCGTAATATTCTCACAAGATACTATCTGGTCTTTCAAACTATCTAAGCATCCTGACGTTACTAAAAGCGACATTATAACGACTATCGGGAAAACTCTCATAATTGTCTATAAAATAGCTTGATTAAAAACTTATTAGTAAATATTCAATATAGAGGACCCAATACTAATCGTGGATCTGGATAATCAAGTAAAGCCTGTACTCTATCTTCTGATGATACGACACCTGGGAGATCATGAGTAACCGGTTCAATAAGAGAAAGTTGGAAATGAAGATGTGGTTCCCATCCTCCATTTTCTTGATTATTGCCAAAGTGCCCAACTACTTCCCCTCTTTTCACATTTTGTCCAACATGTATGTTGCTTATAGACTGGGAATCAAGATGCCCATACAAGGCCCAAACTATGATTTTAGAAATTATATACTTAATAATTATAACATTACCATAGTCTCCAGGCTCGGAATTATAACCAAAATGTGTAATCTCTCCATCCATAAAAGACATACAGGGTGTCCCTACCGGACCTCCGAGATCTATCCCCATATGAATATTACGAATACCTTCAAAAATAGTGGTAGTATACATGTTTGGGCGAAATTCATCATACCTACCAATACTAAATTCAGTTTCGGGTGAATTCCATAAATTATTAGTCAAATCTAAAACTGTATAATTTTTAGGTAAATCCACTACTGGATGAAAATTCCCTGATGAATTATCAAAGATAGTTTCAATACTCTTCAATACTAACCTCCTCAGAATATAAATTAACTATTTTGTCTAAAGTTTCTACAACTAAAGAACCATCTTTATCAATTGACTTAACAATTCCAGACCCCTGATCCCAGCTAATATTTTTATCTATTAAGATATCTAGTTTCGTATATTTTTTTAGTATTTTATCTGAATAAAGACTAAGATTATCACTGAAATTAGCCCTAAAAGAATAAATAAAGTCTAATCGATCTAAACTGTAACCAATATCCTCAAGACTAATAGCCTCCATAAGTGAAATATTATTATTAATATTTAGGCCTATGCCAACAATAGTATGATTATCAGAACTTTCACAAAGTATTCCCCCTAACTTTTTCCTATTAACAATTATATCATTAGGCCATTTAAGGCGAATCTTATCTTTAATATCTACTAAGGACTCTACTACACTTATTCCTGCAATAAAAGGTAAAAGCCTATTATTTGGAGAAACAAATGAGAAATATAAGCCACCTAAATCCGAAGTCCAAATATTTCCACGACGGCCCTTTCCTTTAGTCTGTTCAATTGCCAAAACTTCATCTCTAAAATCCAAAAAAAAAGTAGAAAGCCAGTTATTAGTAGATTTAACTGTATCCATAATGTGTATCAAAGAAACGCACCAAGATCCATTTGCTTAATTTGTTCATTTTCTAAAGTATCCTCAATTGCATTAAATGCTAGTTCCAATCTTTGCTTAAGAAAAGGACGGGCACCGTAATCTTCAGAGATTTCTGTCGCTATTTTACGATACTTTGCAACTGAAGCCGGAGATATGTTTAATTGCAAACTACCCCCACAAACACAAGTTTCCTTTAATGGTGGGCGCCTATATTTTTTAGTGCATTTCTTACATCTAACACCCTGTGTAGAAAATGATCTTAAATTACCAATAATATCTCTAATAAAATGCTTTTCAATAGTTTGTTCAGCAACATAAGTAGCATCTGAAGCTCTTGTCTTAGATGCTAATTCTAGAGAAGCTAAAGCTTTAGCTTTCATTGAATCTAATGTAACATAACGAGACTCTGAAGGGCCCATGTTGATGCTCGAAGAAGCGTGCGTAAATCCATAATTTTCATATTGGCTTTCTGTTTCTAATCGGTTGGAAACCATATCTAAAAGGTTTACAACTTTGTTTGGAGCAACCTTTTGTTCAGCCTTTTCATATAACTCTAAAGGATAAGATGTGTTTAGTTCAACATTATGAGCTTCACTATCAATTTCAGCAGGATCTATACGCGTTGACAAAACCCTTGGAATATCCATAGTACCTCCTCTTGTTGTTGGAACAAAACTATCTGAGTAATTTAATAGACCATCTAAAAGAAGCATAATTGAATCTTCATCACCATCGCAATTTCTTCTTTTAGCCGCATGCAAAAAAGGGTGACCATACTGAGCCTTAGCCGTTGTAAATCCAATCAAACGAGTCAATACTCCTGCTGAAGTATGAGGACTTAAGCTAATTAGCAAACTACCAATCAACTCATTATGACTTGAATTAGGTTTGAGATTATAATATGGTTCTTGATCATATAATCTTGATAATTCCTCATCCACAAAATTTGAAACCTTAACCAACCAATTTCCAGCTCTATCTGAAACAATTAAGTCTTGAACCTTAATTTCTAATAATTGATCGACGGAAGTTAAATCCTCTCCTTTATGATCTTTCAAATATCCTAATTCTTTAGCTTTTTCTAGAGTTAATCCAATTTCTCTTGGATAAAAATGAGTAATTGGTAAGTCAATCATATCATAGCGTAAAGTTCCATCTTTGTAAACACGTAAATCTCTCTGGGCCCGAAGTATACCCTTTTCGATACTCTCAGGAATCTTGTCTGCCGTTTTTAACTCCTTAACTCCTTTAACTTTTGGAAATATACCCACTTTCGTATTATTAAGTGCTTGAGTAACGAGTTCTGAAATGTCAACTATACGTTTCCGAGGATCTTCTTTAACCATCGTTAAAGATTCACAACATCTTAATGATATCGTTTCTTTATTGCATTTCTTGCAATAACGTAATTGAACATTAAGTTCTACTTTACCTGAGCGTCCCTGAGAAAAACCGCGATTACTTGTACTCGATTTAAGAGCAGTATTTATTAACCTTTGATTTCCACCGGATTCTCCTAAAGGAAAAAGAACATTCGGTGGAGGTTTCATACGACGTTCATTAGCCTTTTCAGGACGACCCATGCTTCCTCCAATTCTTGTGGGGGCCTTATTTTTTATTTCAATGCCAGATAAATGGGAAATAAGCTCTAAAGTATTCTCTGTTTTAATTGGTTCACAACAAGATTCAAGAACCAATCCATTTTTAATTAATCCCAACTGTTTAACTAAGGGTTCATAACCATCCTCCAACACAATTAGATTATCTTCTAATTTATAAAAAAAACCAAGCCGGATAAATATTTCCTTATACATTAATGGGAACTTATTATCAATCACTTTTTCACTATTTCTAATCAATTGACTTCTGATATCTAATATTTCTTTAACTTCTAAATCAGACCAATAATAGGTATATCTCGGGTGTAAAGGTATCTTATTAACTAAACAATATTCAAAGATAGATGAAAAATCACTCTCCCCACTATATTCCTCAAAATCTCCATTTTTTACTATGGCAGTCCACCATTCTTCACACCATCCAGATGGTTGTAATGGATGATTATTTTCAATGAACTCTCCGACAGGAATCAATATTTCTCCAAGATCAATGATTTTTTCAACATCATTAACTACTTCTTTAGCCAAATCATAATCATCTAATCTCATATATGTGCCATTCTTCAACAAAACTGAAGGACCTTCTATCGAATCACAAGGATTGCCAGCTGTAGCTTTACCGGGTAGCTGAAGCTTAATTTGAGTGCCGATAGCTGCAAATGAATCTACCGTAACCATAGTAGACGGATGGATCGACATAGAAGCTAAGCCCGAAGTACGTGAACGCCCATATCGTAACCGAAACGATCCAGGCCTATCAGGAAATGCAAAAATCGGACGCCCGGCAAGTACATCTTTTAGATATTTATGTTCCTTAATGTTATCTGAAGCTGAACTGCGCTTCTTTTCAGTATAAGTTCTTAAAAAATCCCAGCCACTTATAGACAAATTATCTACATGTTTAAGTATTTTAGCAGCCTTAAGACAAAGACCTTCAGCTATAACCAGACAAGCTCCACCTCTTAATGAATTAGTTTCAACTCTTGGTAAATCTCGATTTCCAGCAACTTCCAGTTTATCCGTTCTTTCACCAGTAATACAAATTGGACAAGACTTTACAATAGTCTCAATTTCTTCAGGGCTAGGTACATATTGAAGATTTACAGCTCTCTTATACAACGGTATTTCTTCTTTATATCTTTCAATTTCAGCAGGTGTTGGAATATAATCATCTAATCCTAATTCTCTCCTGACCACGTCGGCAATCAGAACAGACAAGGCCTGAGCAGTACCACCTGCTGCACGTATTGGCCCAGCATAGTAAATTGAAGCACAGGTTGTATTGTTACTATTTTCTAAAGTACTTATCTTGACAACACCCTCTGTTGGCGCAACAAGAACCCCTTCAGTCAATATTGATAAGGAGGTCCTAACTGCTTGTTCAAGTGCGAACTCTACACCACTTTCCACCCTTAATTCTGCAGCTAATTCCTTAGCTATAATCAGTGCTGTGGTTTCTCGATCATTGTCTTCTGCTACTTCTCGAATACGAGGCGCTATACCTTTAGGACCAACCTGAGCTTCAACTCTCTCAGCAAGATCTTTAGCTCTCGGTATTTCAGCTTCTGTTGAAGGATCAAAACCAGCTTTACGAGCTTTAGAAACTATTGAATAACAAGCGTCAGCTTTCTCTTCTAAAGCACGAAAATAAGATTCCATTTCCTCGGATGCAACCAGTACCACAACTCAGCATGGAAAGGCCATTATTATCCTATTCGGCGAACTATACTCCGTAACTGTCTATGAATATAGATTTGTATGAAGAAGAAGCCGCCCGAATACCTGCAACCATGACTCCAAAAGAAACAAATATGAATACGAAACCTGCAAACAGACCAAAATTATGATTCCAAAGCATTACTGAAGCTGGAAGTATTAAAATAACTGAAGAAAATAATGCCGAAGTTCCCATTAACATGAATTGTACGAGAATATCAGGATTACCACGATCACTCTCGTCAAAGTTAGCAAAGGCACTACCTGCCCATACTCCTAAACCAGTATTACAAAAAACAAGAATTAATACACATTGACCGAAAAATAGAGTTACCTTTATTGGAAAAGCTGCCAAAATACATATGGGGAGCCAAATCGCTATTAAACCAGGTAAAGCCATCATAATCAAGGCACTAGCCTTACCTTTCATAATCAACAAAGATTCAACGGGATTTGACTTCATAATCCACAACCTTTTCCCTTCAACACCGAGCATGGTTGAACCTAGCATTGTACACTGAAGTAAAGCCCCCATGTACATACTAATCGCAAGCATTCCTGGATAATACAAGGTGGATGGTAAATCGCTTATGGGTTCATTCGGCATCCCCATTTTGAACCACCAAAATACTAAAATAAAAGCTAATGAAAATGTGGAAAAAGCCGAACTCAATACATCTCTTTCACGTATAGAGGATATTACTTCTTTAGAACATATAGAAGATACTCGATTACCCAATATAGAACCTAACCATTTGAATTGTAAAATTCTTACTGGATTCTTATGCGAAGATGAATTAATCTTATACGATTCTAAAGCTTCAATAAATATACGGTCCATATTATAAAAATATATTAATAAAAGTAAGAGACAGCTAAATGTAATCGCTAAAGCTGCACTAGGATAGGAATGTGACACGTTAGCAACTAGCATTAAAACAGTTAATATCGGTGAAAGTGTAATCAAAAAAGCCATTTTACGAGAAAAGGGATGGAGCGCACCTACAATAGAAAACATGTAACCTGACAAGGCAGATAAGACCGTAAATAAGGCAAATAATCCCAAAAAATCATTTGTTAAGTCAATATTCGAATTCGTGACAAAATTTCCAGCATAGAATACCAATAATAATAGAGAAGCTAATAATACATTTGGTACTAAAATAGAAAGAAACATTCCAAACATTATTTGTCTAGGAGATATAGGCTGAACAAGATGTAACTCCATACGTTTAGATTTAATGATTCTACGATAGGTAATGCCAGCTGAACGCAATGTAAATAAAGCAAAGAAAACCAAAAGAATTGTACCATAACCCTCATTTGACCCCTCTGGAAACAATTCCGGATTGTCTATTACGAACTTAACAAGACGGATACATGCAAATGAAAATAATAAACCTAACAACGAAAGTATAATTGTGCCAAATAAACGTTTACTAAGAGACTGTATTATACGACGGAAAAATGATCTAAATTCAGCTTCAAATATTGAATAAGCTGCACTCATCTACCTAAAGACTCCATAGTCCTATCCTTTTTTGATGATTTTTTGAAAAGACGATAGCAATCTGAACAAAGGTTTGCCTTTCGACTAGAACCTTGTAGATTGAAACTACCAGTATTCTCGACTCTTTTTCGAGGTATAGAACGCTTACTCGTTTTCCCACAGCCACTAACGCTGCAGACCTCTTGTCCATCATCAGGTAAAGAAATATCTCTATGCTTCATTAAATCTGTAGACAACTTACGATACTTAAAACATTATAGTACTATTTTTTCAGAGATAGACCGTCTGAATGGGAAAACATATTTCCACATTTAGCACAATAATTGACACTTTGATCTAAAATAATATAACTACAAAGAGGGCACTTATTTTCAGATTTTAATTTAGGTTGTTTAGTTTTATTCCTAAGATTTATAACATATCCAATTCCTAAAACTATGAGAATAATCGTTTGGCTGTAACAAACTAATTCTTCGAACTCCACATTAATCCAATACTACTTCCCTATAATTGTTTTACGGTTATTGAAGAGTGATATCTGGCATTAAAGGCCTAGCTGCAAAACCTTTCAATGCAAAGTTACTACCTTCTCCAACTCTACAAACAAATAAATCTCGATGATGTCGTATTAATCCAAATTCATCAAGGGATGATACTCCACCACAAATTTCCATAGCCATAGTTAAATGATCCGAAGCCTTACGTGAACATTCAATCTTTACTTTAGCTGCAGACTCTCGATCCAAGGTTTCATTATTGTATCTATTTGTAAGGTCAATGAGCCATGTCAAGCCTTGCTCCAAAGTAATATCCATATCAATTATCACATCTTGTACTCGCTGAAATGTTCCAATTGGGACTCCGAATTGTTCTCTTTCCTGAGAATAGTTCCTACATTTATCTAAAGCAAAGGCAAGCGAAGCTAAAGACATCCCAGCTATGAATAAACGCCCACCATTCAGAGTTTGAGCCATCACTTTAAATCCCTCATTTTCTTTTCCCAGGATGGAATTATTAGAAACTCTGACATCATCAAAAGTAATAGACCCTGTAGAAGATTGGCTCCAGAGATCTTTGCCTGCCATTTCCTGATAAGATACATTGGAATCGTCCATCGGGACAATGAAACATGTTGTTCGATAACCTGGCTTTGATTCCGGACTCGTTAGTGCATGCACCACCACATGGCTGGACCATTTTGCATTAGTTGACCAACACTTTTCTCCCTTGATTATCCAATCATTGCCATCTTTCTTAGCTGTGACCTGAGGATTAGTAGCATCAGATCCACGACCGGGTTCCGAAAGGCCAAAAACGAACATGCGTTTTCCACTAGCTAAGTCGGGAAGATGAGCTTCTTTTTGAGCTTCAGTTCCAAATAATTGTAATGGTTTTGCACCCAAAGACATTGCAGCTCCAGGTGTAATGGCCAATGATTGTGAATGATAGCCAAGTGCCAGACCCATCAGAATCAAATCAAGTTGATTACCTCCTTGACCTCCATATTTTTCAGATACCGTAACACCAAAAAGCCCCATTTGACCCATTTCACTAATCACATCTTCGGGAATTAATTGATGATTCCTTTCCCAATCAAGATAATTAGGTTCTATTCTTTCTTCTGCAAACTCGCACAATGCTTTGTAAAAAGTCATTGAATCTGAAGAAACTAATCTTTCCAAATAGTGGTCTATGCGACGTTCCATAATATTGTCACAAGATAACTGTTAAAGTGGTTATCGTGACCTTCCAATAGCCCCACGTGGAGGTTCTGGTTCATAATCTGCTTGCAATTCAGGTGGCCATTCTCTAGGTGTATCTTCTACACCTTGTAGAATAATGTATCCAATTATCATTACAAAAAATAAGAATCCAATAGCTACAGGCCTTCCAAAACCAAGCCCATCTACTATTAGCCCCCAAGAAAGAGGACCTATTATGGTGGCAAACCGTCCAACCATACTGTACAGGCCGTAGAACTGCCCTATGTATCTAGGAGGTGTCAACACTAACATGTATGGTCTATCTGCACACCAAGTCCCTCCTAATGCAATTCCTGCTAGGAATGGAGCGATCCATATCATCCAAGTCGGTAGGCCAAGCCATACTGTAGAAATTAGTAAAGTAAATGTAGCAAACCATACCCATAAAACCATATTAAGTGTAATCTTAGGACCAATAATATCAACTAGGTAACCCCATAGAAAACCGCTAATTATAGAACTAAGAATACCAATTAAAACATATTTTACAATATCGGCAGTGGTCATTCCAAATTCTTCACTAACATATATGGCAGCAAATGCAGTTGCTGTATTTGCTGCATCTGTATAGAAAACACGCCCAACAAGAAATCTAGAAAGGCCTGGAAATTGATCCAGCATACCCAATGTCTTCTTTAATTGAGTAAATGTACCTGCAACTGCAGTTTTAATTGATCCGTCTCTAAACAAGGGAGTTGATGGAGTTGAAATAAAACCAATAAGACAAGTTATAGTAACACCATAAAGTACATAACTCATAAAACCTTCAATAAGCCAAGCGTTTAAAACTGACAATAGAGCCATTATAACCATCAAGCCTGGCCAAAAATTGTCATCTTCAGTTTCTTTAACAAAGATAAAGCAAGGAATTGCAAAAACTAAGAACAGTAAAGCAGTTACTTGAAAAACTGATTGAAAAGGATAACCTAATACTTCAACAAGAAAATAGCCAGCCATTACTCCGATTAAAGCCCCAATATAACCAATACCAATTCCAATACCTCCAATACGGCCTCTGTTTCCAGGTGTAGAAATTGTAGCTAAGGTAGAATCATAAAATATTAATCCGGCTTGATAAAAATAATTGGCTACAACAAAAAAGCCAAGGGAAACTAATAAAATTGTTTGATTATCCCATCCATCTCCTTCATAACCCAATAAGGCCGTAAAAGCTACACAAAGAAGAGTCGTATAGAATAAGAAAGGCATGCGTC
>TARA_B110000438_G_scaffold298115_1_pt1 | contig 10466 bp, 9 predicted proteins | sample TARA_B110000438 | Tara Oceans TARA_B110000438 (sample SAMEA4398413) | marine metagenome | biome: Polar Biome; feature: [MES] marine water layer (ENVO:01000295) within the mesopelagic zone...; material: water (ENVO:00002006), including particulate matter (ENVO:01000060) such as......
GATCGGCTGGATTATTGTCTGCATTAGAGTTTGTTAAAGACAAAAAAGATAGAAAGTTTTTTGATAAACAAGGTCAATTCGCACAAGAATTAGCTTCTATAATGGCAAAAAATGGAATTTTGGCACGGGCAATGCCATCCGGGGATACACTTGGATTTGCACCTGCACTATGCTTAACTGAAAAAGATGCTGACATAATTATTGAAAAGACAATCCTTAGCATTAAAGAAATCACTAATTAATTGCGTCCAAAGATGAAATAATATCCTGGTTAATTATAATCGGCTCTGATGCTGGCGGCTTAAGATTCCAAGGCAACCCTTCAATAGCATCCTCGTAAGAAAAATCTTTTAATATACTATGTAAATACCATCCATCTACACTCATTTTAAATTTTGCTCTATCTGTTATGAGTAAAGATGGACCTCTACCCAATTTATATTTACTTCTTAGTTTATCTAGTTCTAAACCAGATCCGGGGCTTGTAACAAAATCTACCTTATCAACAAATCTTCTCGGTTCATGAGGCATTAAGGTAAATAAGTTTGGAATCAAACAAGCAATGTCATGGGCTCCACCTGATCCTACCATTCTAACTTTTGGATTATCATAAGAACCAATTACGGTTGAATTTAAATTCCCGTATTTATCAATCTGAGCCGCAGAGAGAAGTCCCACTTCAATTCTTCCAGCCTGTAATTCTGAAAATACAGATAAACTATCTGTAATCATCTCAGCTCCATGAGCTATAGAGGGACTACCTGTGGAATATGATTTTGTATGCGGAAATGCACCGATGGCGCCTGATTCATAAATTAAATTGAGATTCTTTTCTACAGTAATCTTTGCTAGACAAGCAGCATCTGATGGAATACCAATTCCAACAAAACAAGATCTATACCCCACAAGCTCACTTGCTGCAATCATTGCTATACGTTTGTTTATTGTAATATCTTTGTAATTATTTTGAGTCATTTTTTACCACACTGACCTTTCTCAAGACTATTGCATCTTTCTTTTCCGATCATTTCTTGATACTTCTTAAGAGTTTTTGATGAATGAACCCATTCATCAAGATAGTCTAATAGCTTTTCTTCATCTCTTGAGATCTGATCATATTCCATATAATGATCATCATCTCTAGAATAATAACCTGATACATAAGATGGATATGCTCCCCATGGCAACTCAATTACGCTTGTAACTCTATGAGCTGGTATAACTGTCATCTCAGGGTGTTCTTTTAGCTTTTCATTGTTAATAATTTTTTCAACACTAACAATTATCTTATCAGAAGCTAGAGCACCTTCAATGGTATCACCATCAATACCCCACATTTGAATATTTCCATATTTATCTGCATTCTGAGCATGGATCAGTGCAACATCAGGTTTTAGCGATGGTATGGCGGAATATAAATCACCTGTATAAGGACAAATAGTGGATTTCAAATAATTAATATTAGATGGTTTATCTCCAATCTGTAGAATTTTCGAGGGTAAATAGCTAACCCCCATTCTAGCGGCATGAAGTCTGAGTATCATAGATTGATTTGTCCACTCCTCAACTTCAATTATATCTGACTTATAAGCTCTATTAAATGAGTGTGATAATCCAACTGATGGATTCCCAATATAACCAAATATTACTTTTTTAATTATCTTTGACGCAATCAATTGATCAAACAAAATATCAGCACCCGATCTACAAATTGTAAGATCAGCTTTATTTTGTCTAATTAATTCATGAGTTAAGTAGAAAGGAATTAAATGACCAAATCCACCAATAAAGATTGTGTCATTATCGTTTATATTTTTCTTTATTGCCTCGGTTATATTTGAAATTTTTTCAATCATAAAATAGATTTATTTAAATTATTTCCTTTGATCTAAGCTCTTTAATTTTCTCCGCATCATATCCAAGCGACTCTAGGATTTCATTATTGTCTTCACCCAAAAGAGGTGGAGCTTTTTTGATTTGAGCAGGTGTATTTGAAAATCTATATGGAACGCCTAGCATCTTTAATTTTCCTGCCTGAGAATGCTCTATCTCAACTACCATATCATTCGCTATAGTCTGCTCATCCAATAATGCACTTTCAACAGAATTGACTGCACTTGCTGGAATATTAGATTTCAATAGTTGTTCTAACCATTCTTTTACAGTTTTTGTTTCAATAACATTTTGAATTTCTTTATCAATTGCATCCCTATTTATCACTCGATCCGCATTTTTTATAAATCTATTATCCGTTGACCATTCTTTTTTATCTAAACATACGGAAAATTTCTCAAATTGTACATCATTCCCGACAGCAATAGCAATACTCCCATCTATTGCTTCAAAAGTTCTGTATGGAACAATATTTGGATGACCATTACCGAATCTCCTTGCTGGTTTTCCACTCACAAGATGATTTGCAGCAACATTCACAAGCATAGATATGCTAGTTGCATATAAGCTTGTCTCAACTCTCTGACCTTCACCACTAGTATTTCTTGAATTTAAAGCACCTAATATTGCTATAGTTGCATTCATACCCGTACATACATCCACCAATGCTACCCCGACTTTTATTGGATCTCCATTTTCCTCGCCAGTAATGCTCATCAAGCCGCTCTCAGCCTGAAGCAGGAAATCATATCCAGGCCTTTCCCCCCGAGGGCCTTTCCCTCCATATCCGGTTATTTGGCAATGAATTAATTGTGGTGCTTCTTTTTTTCTCCATTCATCGGTAATACCAAATTTATCTAAAGTTCCAAATTTAAAGTTCTCAATCAAAACATCTGATTCTTTTAACAATTTTTTTAATATTTCTATACCATGATCTGATTTTAGATTTAAGGTTACACTTTTCTTATTTCTATTTATACCAAGAAAATAGGCTGCTTCGCTTCCAGCGAATGGCGGCCCCCAAGATCTAGTATCATCTCCCTTCCCAGGCTGTTCAATTTTAATAATCTCAGCCCCCATGTCACCGAGGTTCATTGTACAAAATGGACCTGCCAAAATTCTACTTAAATCGAGAACTCTGACACCACTTAAAGGACCTTTTTGTTCAAATTTCATTAATTTACTTTCTTTCTATTGTCATGATTTTTCATTTTCATCATTTTCAAGACCATCCAAGTAAGACTCAACGTTATTTTTTCTTTTTTCACGAAATTGCTGGAAATCTGGTTTTCTTTTTTCAAGAAAAGCATTCATTCCTTCCATAGACTCTTCCGAACCCCAAACATGAGCCAATAATTCCATACCATGTTGCCAACTTGCATATAGTGTATCTGAATCATGATTAAGTGATTTCTTTGTCTGTCTTATTGTCTGTCCACTTCTCTCTATAAGACCCTCACACCACTTTTGAGTTTCTTCTTCCAATTTACCTTTTGGTACAACTTTGTTTATTAACCCAATAGTTACCGCTTCCTGCGCTGTAAATCTTCTTGCCATGAATATCATTTCTTTTGCTAACCTTGAGCCAATTAATTGTGGTAAATACCGGGTTGCGCCTACAGTAGGGCAAGCACCAACAACAGCTCCACTTTGACCAAATACTGCATCATCTGCGGCTATTACCAAATCGCACCAAAGAGCTAATTCGTGACCACCACCCATGCAATATCCATGAACTGACGCCACAACTGGAATTGGAATACCTCGTATTGCCATTGCAAGCGCTAACATCCTATCATTCCAATGAGCTGCATTTTCCCAATCTAACCTCATCATAGCATGAAAATCTCCTCCCGCTGAAAAGGCTTTATCACCAACTCCATTAATTACAACACATACAATAGATGGATCATTCCTAGTAGAGAGAACCGCATGCGTTAACTCATCAAGTGTTTGTTCCCTAAAAGCATTTCTAACATCCGGTCTATTAATAGATACCCATGCAACCTTATTTTTAATTTCAAATAAAACTTCTTTATAATCTCCACCTGCTTTTGTCATGATACGCCTCTATTTTATGTTATTTGTAAATGTTCTTGCCGAAAACTATCATTATTTTTCGTGCTCTTCAACCTCAATTAATGCACCACAAATCTGATTTGGATGAATAAAATATAAATTTCTCCCGTGATAACCTGAAAATGGCTCTGATAAAATATTAATTCCATTATTTTTCTGTATCTTATAGGACTCATTTACATCCTCTACAGATAAACAGTAATGATGCAAGCCACCTTTTGGATTCTTATGAAGAAATTTTGCAATAGGCGATTTATCGTCTAACGGTTCCATTAGCTCAATTTTTATATTACCAATTGATATGAGAGCCATCTTTATCTTTTGTTTCTCTATGACTCTTACTTCAGATGCAATGGTACCAAAAGTTTTTTGATATTGGATAATTGCCTCTTCAATATTTGGAACTGCATGAGCGATATGATCAAAAATTAGGTTCCCTAAATTATTTGAAGTGTCTTTTTTATTCATTTTATTCTCCTAAAGTTTTATTTTCATGCACAATTTTTGTTTTATTTTATATATGTACGAAAATAAATCTATGTATTATCAAAAATACTTTATATGGTACTTGTTATAGTTAATCAAAAATATTTATATATCACGAGGAAATTCAATGTTAAATCCATTTAAACAACCAGAACTAATAAAAGCTGAAATATTTACTGAACTGCCTGAAAAATTTAGAGAAACAAAACAAACAGCTTGGTCTAATCCAAACAGACAAGGAGCGAAAGTAAATCAATTCCTTGAAGGACCTTCGTTTGATAGAAGTGGAAATTTATATGTAACAGATATCCCTTTTGGTAGAGTTTTTAAAATAACTCCTGATGGAGAATGGGATATAGTTTGTGAATATGATGGATGGCCAAATGGTCTAAAATTTCATAAAGACGGATCTGCTTATATTGCTTGTTATAAACAAGGTTTAATGAAATTAGATATTAATTCTGGAAAAATAGAACCCATAATAGGTTCAATGTATTCTGAAGGTTTTAAAGGTTTAAATGATCTACATTTTACATCCAATGGAGACTTATATTTTACTGATCAAGGGCAAACAGGTATAATTGATCCAACTGGTAGAGTCTTTAGATTAACAAAAAATGGTGAATTACATAAACTTGTAACAAACGCCCCAAGCCCAAACGGTATAACTGTTAATAATTCAGAAAATCAAGTATATGTTGCCATTACAAGATCTCAACAAATATGGCGTCTTCCACTAATGGCGGATAATAGCGTTAGTAAAAGTGGTGTGGCTATCCAATTATCTGGAGGTCATGCAGGACCTGATGGACTTGAAATGGATTCCGAAGATGGTATGATTGTAAATCATCTAGGAGTTGGCGTATGGAGATTTGATAATAATTGCCTTCCAACGCATTTAATTTATACTGATAATCATAGTTTAATGACTAATACAGCTTTTGGTGGTCCAGATAGAAAAACATTATATATTACTGACTCTATGAACGGTAGAATTATGAGAGCTAAACTTCCTGTTGCTGGAAAGCTATTGTATGGTCTTTCGTAATATTAAATCAAGAAGGCAATAACATGATTAATGGTTACTTTATTCAAAATTTAGATGATAAAAGTAAGGAAATTTTAAATACTAAATATCCACTCTTTTCTGAAAATGAATATAAAAGAAGAATTACTTCACTTGAAGATATTTTCAATCAAAAAAAATTAGATAAGATTATAATATATGAGGCTATAGGCTCTGGGAGTGCCATGCAGTATTTTACAGGTTGGCACACCACTCAAGAGGCCCTTGCTGAAATTAATTCTGGTGAGAAAATAAATCTCTATGTTGAGCATTATAATCATTTACCAATGGCAGAGACACTTATTAATGAGAGTACGAATCTTTATTGGGGGGAGAGAATGTTATCACAAAAAATCTTTCCCAAAATGATTGATAGCCTTGGAAAAGATAGTACCATAGGCATTATTGGCAGACTCCCATATAGTTATATAAAACAAATTCAAGAAAAGAATATCAAAGTAATTGATGTATTTTCTGATTATAATTTGATGAGATCTATAAAAAGTGATGAAGAATTGTCTTGGTTAAAAATTGCGGCAGCATTAACAGATGAAGGTATTAGTAGCTTAACTACCAACCTAAAGCCTGGGCTAAACGAGCACGAAATGTCTCAAATAACTCAGTCAGGATATCTCAAACATGGAGGACATAAGATAATCAATTTTTTTGGTATTACAAATATGGATCATCCAGATAATTGTGTTCCATATCAATACACTTCAAATAAAACAATCACAAAAGATGATATTATAACTACAGAAATTAGTTCTCATTTCTGGAATTATCCTGGACAGGTACTGAGAAGTATAGGTTTTAAAAAAATGAATACACTTTATTCTGAATTGCATACTGTTGGAGATGAAGTGTTTAAAAGTATCTTTTCAATTTTAAAAGATGGAACATCTATTGATGAAATAAATGATATATCTTCAACAATTGAAGATGGAAGCTTCTCAATATGGGATGATCTAATACATGGATATGGAGGAGGATATCTAGATCCTGTTATTGGCACTAAGAGCCGTCCTGCAAGTCATTATCCTGATTTTAAATTCAAAGAGAATATGACAGTTGTTATTCAGCCGAACATAATCACAAGGGATCATAAGGCTGGTATTCAGACAGGTGAATTAGTTCATATTCAGAAAAATAGAGCTGTTAGGCTCCATAATTTTACCCAAGGTTACATACAAATATAAAATTCAGGCAAAATCAGGTGTCTAAATTTGCAACTTTAAGTGCATTCTCTTGAATAAATTCTCTTCGAGGTTCAACATCATCTCCCATCAAGCGTGTAAATAAGTTACTTGCCTCATCTGCTTCTTGTACTTTTACTTGCAATAATGTCCTCATATCGGGATCTAAAGTTGTTTCCCATAATTGTTCAGGATTCATTTCACCCAAGCCTTTGTATCTTTGAATAGAGGCTCCTTTTCTTCCATTATTTAGTACCTTTTCAAATAATTCTGTAGGGCTGTAAATAACCTCTTCAATATCCTTCAATTTAAGAGTTCCTGGTTTAATAAATACCTCTTGAAGCTTAGATGATAAATCATTCAATCCGATAGCGTCCGAAGAGAACATAAATTGTTTATCTATTATATAACTCTCCTTAACACCTCTATTTTCTCTTTCAAACATTAAATCATTGCTATCATTGGTGCTTCCTGTCCAACTATTTCCCATATCAATTGAGTGTCCTTTATTATTCAATCTTTTTGAAATATATGCTGCTGTTTCTTCTGCATATTTCTTATTATTATATAACTGATGATCAAGAGCACCAGCAATCGCACATTCCTCAATAATAAATTTAGGATATTTATGGTTTACTTGAACTAAAATACTGCGTACCAGACTTGATATTTTAAGAATTTCTTTCAGATCATTCGCGCTATGTTCAGAACCAGAACCACTCTGGTAAGTTACATTATCAAGTCCTGTCTCAATAAGATATTGTTCGAGTTCTTTGTCTACTTTTATGTATCTCTCTGATCTATTCTTACTTACTTTATAAAGAGGAGGTTGTGCTATATATAAGTAACCACCATCTATTAGTGGTCGCATCCAACGATAAAAAAACGTTAGAAGCAATGTTCTAATATGAGCTCCATCAACATCAGCATCCGTCATTATTATAATCTTATGATATTTCAACTTAGAAATATCAAACTCTTCTTTCCCAATACCTGTTCCCAATGCTGTAATAAGAGTTCCAATTTCATTGGATGAAAGCATTCTATCAAATCTTGCACGTTCTACATTCAATATCTTCCCTCTTAATGGCAAAACAGCTTGGCAATCTCTGTTCCTTCCTTGTTTTGCTGATCCACCAGCAGAGTCACCCTCAACAATGAAGAGCTCTGACTTAGCAGGATCTCTTTCAATACAATCAGCAAGTTTACCTGGGAGATTAGAGATGTCTAAGACTCCCTTTCTTCTTGTTAGCTCTCGTGCTTTCCTAGCTGCCTCTCTCGCAAAAGCAGCCTCAATTATTTTTGAAATAATATTTTTGGCTTCATTGGGATGTTCTTCAAACCAACTACCTAATACATCATTAACACAACTTTCAACAACTGGCCTAATCTCTGAAGAAACTAATTTATCTTTTGTTTGGCTAGAAAATTTAGGGTCTGGAAGTTTTACTGATAAAACGCAGGTCATGCCTTCTCTTGCATCTTCACCTGTAATTTGTATTTTATCTCTTTTTGCGTGGTTAATTTTTCCAGCATAATTATTAATCGTTCTGGTTAATCCCGCCCTGAAACCAGCTAAATGAGTTCCGCCGTCTCTTTGAGGAATATTATTTGTAAAACAAAGAATATTTTCGTGATAACTATCATTCCAACACATGGATATCTCAACAGACAAACCTTCCTTCTCTAGTTTTAGATTTATTGGGTTTTCAATTAATAATTGCTTTGATTTATCTAGGTACTTAACAAATTCTTCTAAACCACCGGTGTAATTCATACTTACTGATTTTTTATCTACGCCTCTATTATCCGTTAAGTTTATTTCCACTCCTGAATTTAGAAAGGCTAATTCTCTTAGCCTGTGTTCTAAAGTTTGGAAAATAAATTTTATATTTGTAAAAATTTTATCAGATGGGTAAAAAGTTATTTCTGTACCAGATATTTCTTTCTCACATTCCCCAACTACTTTTAGACTTTCTTCCGGGGCACCATCCTTGAATATCATTTCGTAGGTATTATTATTTCGGTATATTCTTAGCTTTAAATATGATGAGAGAGCGTTAACAACAGATACACCTACCCCGTGCAATCCACCAGATACTTTATATGAATTCTGGTCAAATTTTCCGCCAGCATGAAGTTGCGTCATAATAACCTCAGCAGCTGAAATTCCCTCTCCTTCGTGAATATCGGTCGGAATTCCCCTACCGTTATCAATTACTGTTATAGATCCATCTGGATTTAATAATACATCAACTTTATCACAATGACCCGCCAAGGCTTCATCAATAGAATTATCAACCACTTCGTATACCATATGGTGAAGTCCAGATCCATCATCGGTATCACCAATATACATACCAGGTCTTTTTCTTACAGCATCTAATCCTTTAAGTACTTTGATTGAACCTGCATCATAATCGTTATTTTGTTCGGAATTTATTTCATTCATGAATGGTTGTACGTGTATTGTTTATAATTTTCATTAGATAAAAAAAAACGTGATTCTGCAAGTTTTTAATAAGTTAGGGCTTTATCTGCGTTAGTTTTCCATTATTAATATCAAAAAAGTCTGCTTTAGATTGAATATAACAAAATAAATCACTTGTCGTACCTGTTAACCAAGTCTGAGAACCTAATTCAGAAATCTGATCAAAAAGATTACAAATTCTTTCCTGATCAAGATGGGCCGTAACTTCATCCAATAGTAATACTGGTGAAATCCCATTATTGTTTTCCTGATAAACCCTAGATTCTGCTAATATTAGTGATATAAGCAGATTTTTTTGTTCGCCTGTTGAACAATTTTCTGCATACATTTTATTTTTTTTATAAAAAAGAGTAAAATCTGTTCGGTGAGGTCCAATATTTGTTTTATAAGTAATTTTATCTTTCTTACGACTCCTATATAAAATTTTAATATAACTATCTTCCATTTCAGATATTGAAATATCTTTAGATAGAGTATCCAATTCTTCTCGCATAATAATTTTAGATGATGGAAATAGATTATTTTTAACATCAGCATCCATTATTTTATTTATTTGATTTACTGCTATTTGCCTTGATAGCAATATACTTATTGATATTTTTGCAAGTTGCTTTTCAAGATTATCTAACCATACACTTGATAAACTATCTAAATTATATAAGACCTTATTTCTCTGAGTGATAATTCTTTCATAATTCTTAATGTTATCTGAATGAGTAGGTTCAATTAGAGAAATTAATTTATCAAAAAATTTTCGTCTATCACTTCTTGAGCCAATAAAAAGTCTATCCATCTGAGGTGTTAGCCAAATAATACCTATATTATTTCCAAATAATTTTGGACTTTTTATTGATTTACCATCTATTCTGCATTGTCTATTTTTGCCATTTGAAATTTCTAAATCACTAATACCAGTTCCTAATTTAGTCTTACCATGATGTGACTTTATTTCCATAAAAACTGACCAACCACCCTTACCATTTGTATTTGATTGATCTGATAATTGAGCCCCCCTCAACCCCCTTCCTGAAGTAAACATTGAAATCGCTTCGAGTATATTAGTCTTACCTGATCCATTCTCCCCAACAAGCGAGATGAATCTATTATTTGTGGTGATTGATGTGAAATCATGGTTTCTGAAATCTGTAAGATTTAATTTGATTATCTCAGAAAAATTAACTGATTTTTTTTTATCTATTTCTATCATACTATTATTATATAATATGAATAAATTTTAACTATTTTTTTGTGTATT